>Ga0209536_100007387_pt1 | contig 16668 bp, 9 predicted proteins | sample DeeMarSeWOR28_12_FD_187461 | JGI IMG/M metagenome (GOLD analysis project Ga0209536, IMG submission 187461) | Marine sediment microbial communities from White Oak River estuary, North Carolina - WOR-2-8_12 (SPAdes) (version 2) | ecosystem: Environmental > Aquatic > Marine > Intertidal zone >... | reverse complement strand
CATTGAGATGCGCGATCCGAACAATCTACCTGGATTATCGACGGGATTCTATCAGTTGGATGAGATAATGTGTGGCCTGCAGGGGGGCGATGTGATTGTGATAGCAGCCCGGCCGAGCATCGGCAAGACTTCGCTGGCACTGAACATCATCGAGAACCTGCTGCTTGTCGAAGATGTGCCGGTTGCTTTGTTCAGCCTTGAGATGAGCGGCGTACAATTGGCCGAGCGGTTGATGTGCTCGGTTAGCCGGCTGGAAAATCAGAAGGTCAGGACAAACCGGCTGGACGAAGAAGATTATGCCGGGCTGGTTGAAAGTATCTGCCGGCTTGGCACAAAGCACCTCTGGATCGAGGAGACATCCGTGCTGACGCCGTTAAGTATTCGCTCGCGGGCCAGGCGTCTGAAGGCCGCGCACGATATACAATGTATCGTCATCGATTACCTGCAGCTTATCAGCATGCAGGGCCGGCATGAAAATCGACAGCAGGAAATCACCAGAATTAGCCGGTCCATAAAATCGCTGGCCAAAGAGCTGGATGTCCCCGTCATATTGCTCAGCCAGCTTAACCGGGCGCCGGCCGGCAGGAGCAATTTTATGCCGAGGCTGACCGACCTGCGCGAGAGCGGCAGCATCGAGCAGGATGCCGACGTCGTTTTACTGCTGCATCGCGAGGACTATTACCATAAGGGCCAGGCTGATTACTGCAATACGAACGTGGCCGATGTTATCGTCGCCAAGCAGCGTAACGGCCCGACCGGAGCGATAAAGCTGACGTTTCGCCCGGAGCTGTCACGCTTCGAGAGCTATGCGATGGCTGATGCTATGAATATCTGAGAAAGTCCTATATTTCTTGACTTATCTTCTATAATATGGTAAATTGGGGATTGTGAGTTTAACATTAGGAGGTCATAACAATCTATGAAATGGCCGGACAGTGCCGGATATCTTCTGTGAATTCTAAGTACTATGGCAGGGCTCTAAGTAATTCTCTGTAGAAAGGAAAATAGAAGATGAAGTTTGATGGTTTGAAGAAGAAATTGATCTTATCAGGATTATTCATGGCAGTTGTTCTTATCGAAGGAAGTAGTGTAAAAGCAGATTTTGTTTTCGGCAAGCCAGAGAATCTTGGTTCACCACCAAATAGTAATTACCACGATCTGACACCAACTATTACAAGTGATGGACTCGAAGTATATTTCTGGTCGAACAGGTCAGGCGGTTATGGTAGCTGGGACTTGTGGAATTCAACGAGGGCTTCTTTAGATGACCAATGGTTGCCGGCAACAAATCCTGGATCAAAAATTAATACCTCAGGAATAGAAGCTTTACCATGTATTTCTCCCGATGGTCTTGAACTGTATTTCTCCCGCGGTGCTGAATTGGTAGGAGAGCTTATGGTCTCACGACGCTACGACAGAATGTCATCCTGGGATACGGCACAAAATCTTGGACCCGTTGTAAACAGTTCAGTTCGTGACGATTCTCCTGCGATAACCAGCGACGGCCTGGAATTATACTTTATTTCTAATCGGGTAGGAGGACAAGGCCTTTCCGACATATGGGTAGCCAGCCGACCTACTACTAAAGATGATTGGGATATGCCTGTTAATGTCTCTATAGTTAATAGCAGTAGTTACGATCAATGGATCAACATTTCTGGTGACGACCTGACCCTCCTGTTTCAGTCTACTCGCCCGGGTAGTGAATACGGCGGAGTATATATAAGTAGGCGCAAGAGCAAAAACAATCCCTGGACCACTCCTGTCTATCTGGATCTACCCATTAATGACTCAATTTATACGCTCCTATCAAATGTATCGACTGATGGGAAAAAATTTTATCTGTCCGATCACATTAACTACGCTCCCAGAGCGGGCGGACACGGCAACGCTGATATGTGGCAAGTGCCAATCGTACCTGTTGTTGACTTTAATGCAAATGGTGTTGTCGATGTGGACGACATGTGCATCATGGTTAACCACTGGGGCACGGACAATAAGTTGTGCGACATTGGCCCAATGCCATGGGGCGACGGCATCGTTGATGTCCAGGACCTTATAATGTTAGCCGAGCATCTGTTTGAGGAAATCTACCCGCCGGAATTGATTGCTTACTGGAAGCTCGATGAAGCAGAAGGTGACATCGCTTACAACAGCACCAGCGACAATCACGGCCTGCTAAGCGGCAGTCCTGCATGGCAGCCGGAGACAGGAAAAGTAGATGGAGCCCTTGAATTTGACGGTATAGATGATTATATCGAAACCGACTTTGTATTGAATCCAGCCGACGGACCGTTCAGCGTCTTTGTCTGGATAAAAAGCACAGTACCAAAAAAGATGATTATTTCCCAGTCGAATGGCACTGGAACCGGTGATACATGGATCTATATAGACGAGGATGGAAACCTGATGATTGGACTAAGATCACCTGCCGTCGGTCGTTTTGTCCCGCAACCATTAGTATCAGAATTCATCATTACCGATGGCCAGTGGCATCATATCGGTTTTGTCTGGGACGGCTCATACAGGTCTCTTTATGTTGATGGTGTAGAAGTCGCTAAAGATACAGCACCTCAGAATCCACTGAAGTCTGCGACCGGCGGTCTATACATAGGTGCCGGCAAGAATCTCGGAGCAGGTACATTGTTCTCCGGTTTGATCGACGATGTCCGTATTTACAACATAGCATTGACAGCAGAGCAAATTGCGGCGTTAGTACAATAAGTTACTCTTTTGAAAGGACGTAAGATGAAAAAGATAATCTTAGCCACATTGATATTTGGTGTGGCTACTGTAAGTTCAGCAGCGGAGGACACATGGACCAAAAAGGCTGATATGCCAATAGCAACGAGCTTGCATTCTGCCAGCGTGGTGGACAATAAGATCTATATTATTGGTGGTACAGATGATCTTTTCGGGTGGTCCGACTATTGGTCAACTGCATGGGAATATGACCCAGCAAGTGACATGTGGACGAGGAAGGCAGATATGCCGACAGGAAAAGCACGTTTGTCCACAAGCGTAGTCGACGGCAAGATTTATGCCATCGGGGGCTCACCACATAGGGACGCAGAAGTTTCTACCGTTGAAGTTTATGATCCGGCCACTGATACCTGGATGAGGGTGGCCGATATGCCGAGAGCGAGAAACTGGCATACCAGCAGCGTGGTGAATGGCAAGATCTATACCATCGGCGGTAAGATATATCCCAGTGAAACCATGGTTTCAACCGTGGAAGAGTATGATCCAGCGACTGATACATGGACGAGGAAAACCGACATGCCCACGGCAAGGGGCATGCATTCCGCCAGCGTGGTGGACGGCAAGATTTATGTAATTGGCGGTGTAACAGGTAATTTCGGACCATGGGTTTCTACGATGGAGGAGTATGACCCTGTGACGGATACCTGGACCAAGAAAGCTGACATGCCCACGGCGAGGACTGCCCATTCCTCTAGCGCATTGGCCGGGAAGGTCTACGTAATTGGAGGTGCAAATAGTTGGGAGTCTTGTTTGTCGTTATTAGAGATGTATGATCCTGCTACTGATACGTGGGCCAAGGGACTCGATATGCCAACAGCAAGAGGCTGCTTTTCCACGAGCGTTGTGAATGGGAAGATATATGGAATCGGGGGGACCCTGAATCCTTCGTCCTGGATGCCGATTGCAACGGTGGAAGAATATGATCCCGGCTTAACCGTCCCGTCACCTGACTTCAATGGTGATGGAATTGTCGACTCTACTGATATGTGCATTATGGTGGACCATTGGGGCGAAGACTACTCCCCGTGTGATATTGCGCCATCACCCTTTGGCGATGGCATTATTGATGTCCAGGATTTGATTGTGTTAGCCGAGCATTTGTTCGAAGGGGCAGGCCTGGTTGCACATTGGGCGCTCGATGAGACCGAAGGTGACATCGCTTACGATTCGGCCGGCAATATCAATGCGACTGTATATAATGGGCAATGGTCCGCCGGCAAGGTCGATGGTGCCTTGGATTTCAATGGATTAACCACATATATGGATTGCGGTGATTCGTTACGGTTCGGGACACAGAAAATGACGCTGGCCATGTGGCTCGAGCCTCAGCATATGGGCGGCATGCGATATGTTTTCTCGCGGGCCAGGGAGAGAGCCGAAGACTTCGACTACGTTCTTATGCGGCATTACGAGGGCCAGGTGGAATTCGCCGTGGCTCAGGAAGGTTCCGAGCCGGTTTCTGTATTGTCAAGCGGGACAACGCCCTTAAACGAATGGACACACGTAGCTGTGTGCCTGGACGGCTCCGAAGCGACAATTTATATTAACGGACAATTGGATGCCTCAGCCGGTTATACCCAGAGAAGCTCGCGTGAAGACTGCCGGTTTTGGATTAGCTCACTTGGCAAGGAATCCCGTTACTATAACGGTAAAATCGACGATATTAAGATATATAACGTTGCCCTGAGTGCCGGGCAAATCGAGGATTTGGCGCAGTAAACCACATTAAAAAGGTTGTTATTAAGATTGATTAGAAGCCTGTTGCTCCTTTTTAGAAGAAAAAAAGAGGAAAAAACTATTTGAATATAAACAGTAAATAACCGATAATAACAGTTACAAGTTAATATAAGGAAGCTAACCTAAAGAAATGTCTTCCTTAACAATCGGGGCGGGATACCGCATCTAAAATTTAAGTCTTTTGTTTTTGTCGTTTTACCTTAGAGCTGCTCGTTTATTTTGGGCTCCCTGTTTTCATGTTTTGGTAATATGAACGCTTGGTAATAAGGAAAGAGGTTGTGGAATGACGGACAACGGAGAAAAAGAACTTATTCAAGGACCCTGGTCTTGGACAGAGGAAGATATAAAGCTGTTAAAGAGGCTCTATCCACGAGGAAATACCAAGATGATAGCCGAGAAGCTTTGCCGGCCTTTGACGGCGGTCAGGCAGAAGGCTTATGACATGGGGATGAAGACCGAAGTATATAACTATTGGACGGAAGAAGATTTAGATATTCTTTCAGAGCTATATCCCGATATGCAAACAAACGAACTGGCCAGGCGATTCGGACGGTCTGCAGGTTCGGTAAAGACCAAAGCACGCCAATTGGGGCTAAAGAAGAGCCACAGCTACCTGAAAGCCATAAAATCGCGCCCCAGAAAACGACGCAAGAACAATAATTGATTTCCTTTTAGATTCATTAGTAAATATTCGGCCCCCGGTTTCACTGGGGGTATTTCCAACCGCAAACAATTTACATTTCAAGCCGGAATTTTGATTAGGCTAATAGGAGGGTAAAGCCATGTCCCAAGCAAAACCATTAAGCGCCAAACAGCATGCCGTGATAGATGATTTATTCGAAGGCAGTATAGAAGAGTCGGACATCTTGAAAAAACACAATATCAGCAGAAAGCTGTACGACAGGTGGCTGGCCGATGAGGATTTCAACAACCATCTTGATCGACGTATGGTCTGGGAATACCGCAGGTGCGAATTTATGCTTGCCCGTTACGCCCGTGTAGCCGCGTCCAATCTTGTACAGCTTACCGATGCCGATCCCAAACAACCGGAACCCGCCCGCAAGGCCTGTATAGACATTATCACAATGCGAGCCAATCTTGTAGCCGGCAACAGTTCATCCGGCAGTGCAGTGGTGCCGGTTGATAATCCCAAATTGCTGTCTGAATCCCCGAACCTTACTCCCGAGACTGCCGACAAAATCTTAGCCGTCCTCGCAGAAGAAAAAACAACTGGTATATCTTAATCATAATCAAAGATCGAATTTTTGACCTAATTATACTTTTCGGGCCTAAAGTATAATAAGAATTTGCTTGTTAAACGAAAATATAATAAGATTTGCTGTGCATGGAAATGCTATTTGTTGATTGAATGATAGCATAAGACATTAGAAGAAGGGAGTTTATGGCCATGAAGTGCAGAAGTAACCATACAAGGCGGGGATTCTTGAAGGCAATGGGAGCTGGGGCGGCAGTTCTGGCTTCGGTTAGACAAGTTTCGGCGAGAGAGCGGAAGGCTATCAGTAAGCCGAATATTCTGATGATTCTGGTTGACGATCTTGGCTATGGCGACTTGTCGAGCTATGGAGCGACGGATTTGAAAACGCCTCATATCGACAGGCTCATGGCAGAAGGGATGCGGTTCGATAATTTCTACGCCAACTGTCCGGTCTGCTCGCCGACAAGGGCGGCATTGTTGAGCGGATGCTATCCCGACATGGTCGGCGTACCGGGAGTGATTCGCACGCATATCACCAATAACTGGGGCTATCTTGCTCCGCATGCAGAGTTGCTGCCGAAGCTGCTCAAGCCGGTCGGCTATCACACCGCCATCGTCGGCAAGTGGCACCTCGGCCTGGCCTCGCCGAATACGCCTAATGAGCGCGGCTTCGACTATTTCCATGGCTTTCTCGGTGATATGATGGACGATTACTACAACCACCGCCGGCACGGCAATAATTACGTGCGGTTGAATGACGACGAAGTCAATCCCGAAGGCCACGCCACCGACCTGTTCACGCAGTGGGCCATTGACTACATCAATGAGCAAGCCAAATCAGACCGGCCGTTCTTTTTGTACCTGGCCTATAATGCCCCGCACACTCCGATCCAGCCGCCGGAGGACTGGCTCCAACGTGTGAAGAATCGAGAGCCTGGCATCGATGAAAAGCGAGCAAAACTTGTGGCTCTGATCGAACATCTCGACGACGGCATCGGTAAGGTCATCGCGGCAATAAAAGAGGCCGGAGTAAGTGACAACACGCTGGTGATTTTCACGTCCGACAACGGCGGCCAGCTTAACGTCGGTGCCAACAACGGCCCACTGCGGGCAGGCAAGCAGGACATGTACGAGGGTGGTATCCGTGAGCCGATGTGCGCCGTCTGGCCGGGCAGGATTCAAGCCGGCACGCGCAGCGACCGCGTAGCTCTGACGATGGATTTATATCCGACTATCTGCGAAGCTGCCGGGGCGAAAATCACACATCAGATTGACGGGCGAAGCATCCTGCCGACACTGTTAGGTAAATCGCAGCCGGACGAGGACCGCTTTTTGTTCTGGGTTCGTCGTGAGGGCGGCGGCTACGGCGGACGGGCATATTACGCCGCCCGGTACGGCGACTATAAGCTCGTGCAGAACAGCCCTTACGAGCCGATGGAGCTTTACAACCTCAAGGACGACCCGCAGGAGCAGAAACCTCTGGACAGAAGGCATAAGATGTACTGGACACTCTTTACAGCTCTTCGCAACCACATCATTGAAGCCGGAGCTGTGCCCTGGCAGAAATATCCGGTGGAAATAAAGGCTACTCGGTAAGAATTGTCGAATCAACAACGAATGGTATTAAACCTTAGCATCAATGGCCGTTTGTGTATACAATAAGATAGACAATTACGAACAAGGTCGACTGCTAACCATGGGAATCAGGGAGGCAATGCTGAATATGAGAAAAAATATCCTAAATGTTTTAGTATTTATATTATTGCTTTCTGTGCAGGTTTCTTTTAGCCAGGCACAGACCGTGCTTGTCGAGGCCGAGGGCTTTGCTAACAGAGGCGGCTGGGTGGTTGATCAGCAGTTTATGGATCAAATGGGCTCGCCGTTCCTTCTTGCTCACGGTCTGGGCATTCCGGTCGGAGACGCCGCTACGGCTGTGAAATTTCCGGCGACGGGTACATATAAAGTCTGGGTACGTACGCGGGATTGGGTCGCTCCGTGGAAAGCACCGGGAATGCCCGGCAGGTTCCAGCTATTAATCGATAACGAGCCGCTCGGAGTATTATTCGGCACAGAAGGCGCCGAGTGGCATTGGCAGTACGGAGGGGAGGTTGCAATAACAAGAAATCAAGTCGTGTTGAAACTGCACGATCTGACCGGCTTCGACGGTCGATGTGACGCGATTGTCTTTTCCGCTGATGCGAATTTTATCCCGCCGAACGGTGGTGAATCGATGGCAGCTTTTCGCCGGAGGATGCTCGGTTTGTCTGAAACGCCTCAGGACGAAGGGAGCTTCGACCTGGTAGTAGTCGGTGGTGGTATTGCCGGTACGTGTACTGCTGTCTCGGCGGCAAGGCTCGGCCTGCAGGTTGCGCTTATACAGAACCGTCCCGTACTGGGTGGTAACAACAGCTCGGAAGTCCGCGTCCATCTGAACGGCGAAGTCAATCAGCCGCCATACCCGGCCCTTGGCGGCGTCGTTAACGAACTGGATACCGGCCTTAGGGGTAACGCGCAGCCGTCAGAGCATTATGACGACCAGCGAAAACTAATGGTCGTCCAGGCCGAGCAGAATATACATCTGTTTTTGAACATGCACGCTTTCAAGGTGGAAAAACAGGGCGACCGGATTGTCGCAGTCATTGCCCAGGATATTCATAAGGGCACTCAGTTGCGATTCACTGCTCCGTTGTTTGCAGATTGTACCGGAGACGGCACGCTCGGATATTTGGCCGGTGCCGATTTCAGGATGGGACGTGAAAGCAAAGCTGAAACCGACGAGTCTCTGGCGCCCGAAGTTCCCGATAAAATGACGATGGGCGCATCGGTCCAATGGTACTCGGTTGCAACCGGCAAGCCATCAGGATTTCCGGATTGTCCCTGGGCTTTGCAGTTTAACGAACAAAGTTGTCATTACCTGATCCGTGGTGACTGGGACTGGGAGACGGGGATGAACCGCGACCAGATAACCGAATTCGAGTATATCCGCGACTACGCACTTCGTGCCGTCTATGGCAACTGGTCTTACCTGAAGAACAAAAGCGGGGTAAGAGCAAAATACGCAGGCCGCCAGCTTGAATGGGTGGCGTATATTGCCGGTAAACGTGAATCACGCCGGCTGCTCGGTGATATAATATTACAGCAGCAGGACATTCAGCGTCGAAAGAGATTCCCGGATTCGTTCGTTACGACCACATGGTCTATTGACCTTCACTATCCTGATCCGAAAAATTCCCAACACTTTCCCGGCGAGGAATTCCGCTCAATTGCCAAGTATGCCAAGATAAATCCGTATCCGATTCCTTATCGATCCCTCTATTCCCGCAACATAAGCAATCTCATGATGGCCGGTCGCTGTATCAGCGTCACACACGTTGCGCTCGGGACCGTCCGTGTAATGCGAACCGGCGGGATGATGGGCGAGCTGATAGGAATGGCGGCGTCAGTTTGCAAAAAGCACAATACTACTCCTCGCGGCGTCTATGAGAATCACCTGGCCGAGCTGAAACGGCTGGCCCGAAAGGGTGTGGGAAAAGCTGCTGAGATTGATGAAGACACATTCAAGCAGGCTTTAGAGAATGGTCGTCTTGCCAACGAAGGCTTTATCCACTGCCGGGACTTCGTCAATGGCTGGCTTCAACATGCCGACAGGAAGACCGGATTGATCCCAAGGAATCTTAGCCGGGACAAAGACATCTGGAACGCCCAGGATAGTGCCGCAGACAATTATCCGTTTATGGTGCTTACTGCGGCCATTATAGATCGTCCGCTTTTCGAAGGCAGGATGCTGAATATGCTGCGCGCCGAGACCCGGTTTACGTCCCGTATAGGTAGCATGCCCGATACATACTCTTTTACCAAGCAGGGCTTCTATGATTCAAGAGAAGATCTTGGACGAATAATATTCGGCTCATCTGAATACATCAAAGACGGCCTGCTGCCGCTCACTGAATGGCTGGGTCCAAGCCCGTGGTCCGAACGCATGATTAACATACTTGACGATATGTGGGCGCGGGCCCCTGTTAAAACTCCGTATGGCAATATCGTCTCGAACAACCAGGAAATTAACGGCGAGATGCTCCAGACATTGTCACGTGTTTACTGGATGACCGGCGAGAGGAAATATTTGGATTGGGCTGTCCGCCTCGGCGATTATCATCTGCTTGGTGGACATCACCCCACTCGCGATGAGGAGGCACTGAGACTTCGTGACCACGGCTGCGAGATTGTCTCGGGTTTGTGTGAGCTTTACGCCACTGTTAATTTCGCAATGCCGGCGAAAAAGATTGCCTATAGAACGGCTATCCACGAAATGCTCGATCGCATTCTTGAATTCGGTCGCAATGAGCATGGTCTTTTTTACAACGGCTTCTATAGGACGGGCAAGCATGACAGGGACCTTGCCGATACCTGGGGCTACAATCTCAACGGCTTTTATACCGTGTATCTGATAGACGAAACCGAGGCTTATCGGCAGGCCGTTCTAAAAGCACTCGGCAACCTGAACGACTACTATAAAAATTATCAGTGGGAAGGCAGCAGTGCCGATGGTTACGCCGACTCAATCGAGGGCGCAATCAACCTTTACAATCGTGAGCCCATCGAATCGGTTGCGAAGTGGATGGACAGCGAAATCAAAGTTATGTGGAACATGCAGCAACCGGACGGCACAATCGAAGGGTGGCACGGCGATGGAAATTTCGCGCGAACCACAATTATGTACTGCCTCTGGAAAACAAAGGGCCTGACTATCCGGCCATGGCGGGAAGATGTGGTTTTTGGAGCATTTCAGGATGGTGACGTTCTCAAAATATGTATAAAGGCTGACAGAGGTTGGCAGGGAAAGCTGCTCTTCGATACACAGCGTCATCAGACGATTATGAAATTGCCGCTCGACTGGCCCCGAATCAACCAGTTTCCCGAATGGTTCACAGTCGAGCAGAATAAACGCTACATGGTCCATGATCTAACATCGAATACGAGGAAGTCATATACGGCTCAGCAAATGGCCGACGGTATCACTATCAGCATCCAGACTGGTGTTCCACAGAATTTGATAGTACAGTAATTAGACACAGGGGCGGTGTGCGGGCCGTTCCTGCTTGACGTTTTTCAACTCACAGACCGGAGATTCTGTCTTCGATTCAGAACAGCATTCGGATTAGGGGGTATAATGATGACACAGCTGATTGTTTCAGAGACGTGTAATGATATTAAAAGAGCTACTCACATTTACAATTTACTTCGGCGAACTCGGCCTGTTACAAGGCGGGACCTTAAAAATTATGTGAAGGTCTTTCTCGGTGTTGACGTGCCGGATAAGCAAATCTGTCCGGAACACCACAGCCCGATGGATTATCTCTGGTATTCTTTTCTTGAATCGAAGCGCCAGCCGGGGATTGCTAATCACGATTCAATCGTTTGGGCGAATCGTGCCGGTGGCAAGACCGAACTCGCAGCAGTCGCGACACTTTTGGATTGTATCTTTAAGCCGGGCTGTCAGGTTCGGATTCTGGGCGGGTCGGGCGAGCAGGCCGGCAGGATGTATGAATATCTGACCGGTTTTCTGTGTCATGGCTACGGGCAGTTTCTCGCCGGGCCTGTTCGAAAGACAAAATGTTACTTTATTAACGGCTCGGCGGTCGAGGTATTGACGCAGTCGCCCACAAGCGTACGCGGCCAGCATGTTCAGAAGCTCCGCTGCGATGAGCTTGAGTTATTTGATGAGGATGTGTTCGCCGCGGCAAAATTCACCACGCAGAGTACAACGGAAATTTCCGCCTGCATGGAGTTAATCAGCACGATGCACAGACCCTACGGCCTGATGCACGAGGTCGTGACATCGGCTCCGAAGTTCGGTATACCTATCTTCAAGTGGTGCGTGTGGGAGACGATAGAAAAGTGCGTCGGTAGAAACTGTTCGCAATGTTCTTTATCGGAAGATTGTCGGGGCAGGGCTAAGAAAGCGAATGGCTATCTGAAAATCGACGACTGCATTACCCAGAAGCGCCGGGCTAGCAGGGCGGGCTGGGAAGCCGAGATGCTCTGCATGCGACCGTCACGGGAGAATGTCGTATTCGATGAGTTCGATCCGGCCGTTCACGTTGGTGCCGTCGATTATGATCCGAATCTTCCGCTGTACCGAACGCTTGATTTCGGATTCGTAAATCCGTTTGTGTGCCTGTGGATTCAGGTTGATAAAGACGGCATCGTTCGGGTGATCGATGAGTACGTTCGAAGCAGGGCGACCATCGATGTGCACGCGGTTGAAATCAAGAACAGAACAGCGGTCACAGAAGAACAAGTGACGGCAACGTTTTGCGATCCGGCGGGAAAAGGCGTCAACGATGTCACCGGAACCAGCGCTATCCGGGAACTGCGGTCATTTGGAATTACTGTGCGTTTCAAGCGCAGCGGTATCCTGGAAGGAATCGAGCTAATCCGCCGGGCAGTCCGCTCCGGCGATGGTAAAAGCAGCCTGATTGTCTCGCCCAGATGTCCCCGCCTGATCGAGGCAATGGAATGCTATCATTACCCGGAATTCAACAGTACACATGGCGAACTCCCGCAAAAAGATGGTCTGTACGACCACCCCATCGATGCTTTGCGATACTTCTTCGTCAACCAGGTTCGCGCCATCGGCAAAATAGTGATGCGAAGCTACTGATGAAGCAGTAATTTAGCAGGGAATTGAGTAATTTATTGCATGGACATGGTTATTTGCTGAAAACTGGTTAAGGCGGCAGAATTTCCACCCGATATTTACAACAGGTGCTGGAGGAAAAAAGTGGGGATAACCTTGGTTTAAGCGAGCACAAGAAAGGAAACAGGGCTGAGGTGCGGAGGGAGAGGAAAAAGCGAGATATCCTCAGCCCTGTGAATGTGCTCAGTCTATTCAATTTTCAATATATCACAAAGCTCTACATAAAGCAATACTTTTTTTTGAAAAAACGTTTTTTTCGGAGAAAAAAAGTTATCGCTATATAATTCCCTAAATAGCCTGTAAACATAAGTTTACAATGCCAGAATAATTTATGTTCTCTGTTTTGTCAAGTAGATCGTTTAATTTTTTACTACAAATGAAATACGAGGATCGCTCAGCATATGGTTAAACCTCGTAAGTTGCCAGGCGTTTCGATATAGTTCTGACCAAGCCTGCTGGTCGAAATCAGTTCTATCGCTAATACCTGGGTCGTGTATCGGCCTCTTGATAAAATCCAATGCAATATCAAAAAGTTCTGCCAGAATGAAACAAGAGATATTTTAACACCGAGTTGTTATGTTTTAGAGGAATTTTTAAGGATTGTTGATTTTTGCTCTTGCCGTTCTGAGCGGAGCGAAGCATTTGCGTCAAAGAAGCATAATCAAGAATCTTCACTTCGCCACGCTCCGTTCAGAATGCCAAAAACCCTATTAATGGACCCTTTAAAAAAAGAAAAGGGCTGAGGCAAGGAGGAAAGGAGGGTTTAAAAACCTCAGCCCGTAATCCATTATTGGCTAATACGCCTGCCTCCGATAAAAGTTCGCTGTATTTAATGCACGAAAGATTATTTAGTTAAAATGGGGAAATTCTTACTGTTAATGCGGTATTTCTGTTGATTTTTTCCTTTTACGGTTACGAAAGCAGATTATCTTTGAGAAAAAAGATTTTTGTGCTGTAAAGAACATTGATTCACAGATACCTGCTTTTTTTTGCGTATTTTGCGAAAAATTCTGCAAAAAAGTATAAAAAAAGGGGCTGAGGTCAGGAGGAGGGGAGTGAAGTTTAATACCTCAGCCCGTGGCTTTGTGTTAATTCATACGAGAGTGGTTCGTCGAAGTTCGTTTTCTGAGGAAAATCATAAAACTATTTTTAAAAAATATCTGTAGTGCGGATTTTTGTTTCAAAATTAGCTCAAAACCGACAATAATAATATAGAAAAATTCATTCCGGAAAAAATTTAAACAACAGCAGAAAGTGGCAACAGGATCATTTGGTTTGGGCAGTGTTTTAATCGAGCGTTCAAATTTCGTTAGATAAGGAATTTTAATGAATTGGATAAGTTTGATTTATATTTTTCTGCTTTTAATGATTGCCGGTTTCGGATGCCAGCCGGAACAATCTGACTCGGAAAGCATAATAATCAAACCGTACAAGGCCCGGGGTGAAGCGCTCGGCCGGACGCTTTTGCACTTGGCGCCAAACTGGAAAGTCGCCGAACAGCTTATAAATGAAAATGCCGACGTCAATGCGAAAGACAGCTTCGGCATGACGCCAATGCATACTGCTGTCATATCGAACCACAGAGATGTTACCGAAGTACTAATTGCCCATGGTGCGGATATCAATGCAAAGAGCCATCGCGGCCAGACCCCTCTGTTCTGGGCCGTAACCAAAAACCACAAAGATATGGCCGAATGGCTTATTACTCACGGCGCTGATATAAACGCAGAGGACAATTACGGCATCACACCCCTGCACAGCGCGGCCCACGCAGGCAACGCGGTTCTCGTCGAGCTTCTAATCGTCCATGGCGCCGACGTAAATACAAAAGATAACGAAGGCAGATATCCTTTAGATTGCGCACAGGATTCAGGTCACACTGAAGTCGTCGAAATACTGCGCAAACATGGAGCAAAGGAGTAATCTTATATTACATGAGGATATGACATGAAGTTGAGATTTTTCCTGAAGGCTATGTTTGTTGTAATGCTCCTTTGCCTGTTTTCTATTTGCTTTGGTAAAGAAGCCTCCAATCCGGACGGAAACAACAAATATCACGAAGCTGTGTATAAGGCTGCTGATAAGGTCTTTATCAATGGGCAATTACCACCTTGCGTTAGAGATACTATTAGCCTTACAAGAGATGAGTTCGAGCAAAAACTGGGAGAACTTTATAATAGCACTCCTTTAGTTAGAGAACTCATTGACCACCTCGATGATTTAGCCGAATATATTAAAACCAGACAAGGATATCAAGAAGCCGCACCATTTATTTCTCATGAGGAAATTCCTTTCTCAGTGAACGGCAAAGAATATGGCCTTGTTTTATCACCGAGAGATGCCTTAAGTTTGTTAAGCGGCTTTGTCAGCGGTGATTGCTCATGTTTAGTCCGGTCTTTCGCACGGTATGCACCCGCACATTTATTATCACCAAGCTTTCTGAGCTTCCGAGTGATTAGAAAGGACGATAGTTATTGGATTGGTAACGTTTATACAGTGGTGGCTAAAACAGAAAACGGAACAGTTTTGATTATTGACGCCTTGCAACTTCCTTGGCGTAATGTTTCCCGTCATGATGGAATGGCGGCGCATAATTGTGAAGAACCAAATAGGAACTACATTAAACAATTTCCTATAGAAAGTCTTGAGCAGAGCGAACAGATTTCTCAAGGAATTATCAATGCTTTAATCGGAAAGTATATACCAAAAGTACATTTACAGGAAGTCTGGCTTGGCTTTACGTCTAATTTCCGCCCATTGGTTAACTATTATCGTGGCAAAATTTATCGGGACTATCCCTCAAAACCAAAATCTTTCGCAGGAGAATATTTTAATACACTTACTATTGAAGATAGCAAACATGTTGAATCTTTCTATAGTCTATGTAGGTTTATTAAAATGTGGCCTCAAGAAAAAGCTGCCCCCCTGCATATAGCTGCCCGCGCAGGGGATTTAGCTAAACTAAGAGCGCTTATTGAGGAAGGTGCCAATGTGAACGCAAAAAATAGGTGGAGTGAAACGGCTCTGCACTATGCGGCTGAAAGAGGCCATAAGGAAGCAGTCGAATTACTTATTGCGACAGGTGCCGATATCAACGCAGGCCTCATCGAGGCTCTGCAATACGCAATTGAAAACGGACACACAGAAGTAGCTATAATACTTATTAACAAAGGCGCAAACGTCAATCCCAAAACCAAATCAGGCTGGACGCCATTACACAGTGCAGTTGAGGGGGATTATAAGCAAGTAGCAGAAATACTTCTTGCTAAAGGCGCATATATAAATAGTAAAGATATGGAGGGCTGTACACCATTTCACTATGCTCTTTGGGATTCCAAGAGCGATATAGCAAGGTTATTTATTGAAAAAGGTGCTGAAGTTAACGGAGAAGACCAATTTGGCTACACACCACTGGATTGGGCTGCGATGATGGGTAATAGAGAATTGACTGAACTTTTTCTTGCCAAAGGTGCAGATCCTAATGCAAAAAATAAGGCCGGTGAAACTCCTCTGGATTTTGCTGTATACGCTGGCATAGCCCGGCTACTTATTGAGAAGGGTGCTGAGCTTAATTCGCTTCAATCTGCGGCTTTCATAGGAGACTTGGATAAGGTAAAGTCTCTCATACACGAAGGTACGGATGTGAATAAAAAAGATACGGTAGAAATATCAGCCTTGCACGCTGCGGTCGCCGGTGGCCACAAGGACATGGCAGAATTTCTTATTCTCAAAGGGGCTGACATCAACGCATCTACATTGGATGGTCAGACACCCTTACACTGGGCGGCTGAAAAAGGTCAAAAGGATATTGTGGAGCTATTGATTGATAAAGGGGCCGAAGTCAATGCCAAGGACAACGCTGGCCAGACTCCTCTGGGGCTAGCACAAAGGGCTGGGAACGACGAAATCGTTGATCTACTTCGCAAGCACGGAGCTAAGGAATAACAGAGAAGTGCAAGATTTAATACAAGGAGATTGTGAATGTCAGTGAGTGTTTTTGAGGATAAAAATACCAAGCCGGATGATAAAATGCTGGCTAAGGCACTGGGCAAATCCAATCGGTTGTGGCGGGAGATTAAAAAGCATTTGAAAGCTGAGTATGGCGAATTGAATGAAGATTGGAAGTTCTATGGGCAGAAGTCCGGCTGGATACTCAAAACGCTGCGAAAGAAACGTAACTTGTTCTTCTTAATTCCTCTTAAGGATTCTTTCCAGGTCTCTTTTATCTTTGGTGATAAAGCCGTTGCCGCAG
>Ga0209536_100007385_pt1 | contig 16669 bp, 15 predicted proteins | sample DeeMarSeWOR28_12_FD_187461 | JGI IMG/M metagenome (GOLD analysis project Ga0209536, IMG submission 187461) | Marine sediment microbial communities from White Oak River estuary, North Carolina - WOR-2-8_12 (SPAdes) (version 2) | ecosystem: Environmental > Aquatic > Marine > Intertidal zone >... | reverse complement strand
CTGTCAGGAACTGCACGTCGCGCCTGAGACCGTGTCCTCCAGAGTGTCTTCCGCGGCCGCCGGAATTCGGTCGAAGCGAATAGTGCCGTACTCGAACCGGGATGGCATGCTCCAGGGCCTCAATGGGTGTATTCAGCGAGTTGGTCATATGCGTGTGAACGCCGGACAGTCCATCACGATCGTGACCGGCGCCCATTCCGCCGGCGACGGTCTCGTAGTAGGCGAACGATTGGCCTGTTTCCGGATCGACCCCGCCCACGGTGAAGTTGTTCATCGTGCCGCTGGAGCAGGCGGGGATGAGATCCGGGGTGGCCTGGCCCATGGCTCGGAACACTACGTCCACGATTCGCTGAGAGGTTTCGACGTTCCCGGCGGCTACAGCGGCAGGTGGGGTGGCGTTCACCACGGTCCCGGGCGGGGTCTCGATTGTGACCGCTTCGAGGCCTCCTCCCCCAGCCGGCAACGGGGTGCCCAGTACGGCTTCGGCCACGCAGCGAAGGACGTAACGCACGGCCGACTCGGTGATGGCGGACACTGCGTTGATGTTTCCTGCACACTGGGGATCGGTTCCGGTGAAGTCGACCCGCATCGCCTGCCCTTCGACTCGAATGGCGACGGCTATACGTATGGGGCCCGAACCACTTCCGTCATCATCCATGAAATCTTCGGCTCGGTATTCGCCGTCGGGGACTTGCTCGATGACGGCTCGTAACAATCGATCGGCGTAGGATAAAAGGGCAGTGAATGCCGCCCGCAGCGACTCGATACCGTTACGACGTGCCAGCTCCTGCAGCCTTCGGACGCCAACTTCGAGCGCAGCTAGTTGGGCATGCATGTCACCTTCTCGCTCTGTAGGCGTGCGGACGTTGGCGAGAAGCAGCTGCCAGACGTCGGGTTGAATCGCGCCGTTCCGAACCAGAAAGACCGGCGGAATTCGTATACCCTCCTGAAAGATCTCTTGAGAAAGTGGCATCGACCCTGGTGTGGCCCCACCCACGTCGGCATGGTGGGCGCGCGAAGCCACGTAAGCGATGGGCTCGTTCGAGCCGGGGGGCCAAATGCCTCGTACAAGCGTGATGTCGGGGAGGTGGGTGCCGCCGCGGAACGGATCGTTCAGAATGACGACATCCCCGTCCGAGAGAGTCTGGTGTGCCAGGGCCGCCACCACGCTCTGTGGCATGGCTCCAAGGTGGACCGGCATGTGGTCGCCCAAGGCGACGGGCTGAGCGCGCGAGTCACAAATCGCACAGCTGTAGTCGCGCCGTTCCTTGATGTTGGGCGAGTAGGCACTGCGCCGAAGTGCGGCGCCCATCTCGTCGGCGACGGCCAGCAGAAGCGACCGATACACCTCTAGGCGAATAGGGTCTATGAGCTCGGTCATGGGCGTTTGCATGTTGTGAGCCGGTCAGTATTATTATGTCGGTCGTCCAACCAGCTAGGATTCATCACGCGTCAGGAGGGCCCGCCTGGGCACCGTAATTGTAGGTAGAGGAGGCCACGTTGGGCAAACGTAAGAAGGAGGTCAAACAAACACCTTCCTTGTTCGACCGGGCACGAAACGAGTTGTTCAGTCAGATCAAGCATTGTGGTGTATTGCAGGCCACGGAAGACCAGAAGGACGTTTGGTTCAAAGACACAATGGAGTATATGGCGAAACGGTATCCCGGAGTGACCGAGGAGCAACTGGCAGAGCTGAACGAGTTGGGTCGGCGCTTCTGCGAGCCGGTTAGGAGCCATGGCGTACAGAGTACTCAGCTTACCGAGGGTGGTAGCTGAGCACAAGCGAAATTGTCTCGCCCCAGTCAGTCCGCTGGGGCCTTTTTTTCTTGCTACTCCATTCTTAGATGACCACGGTCGAAATCGCTGGGAGGTTGTTGGCGGTGCTGGTTCTCGTTGCCGCCAACGGCTTCTTCGTTGCCGCAGAGTTCGCTCTCGTCAGCGCTGACGGTGCGAGGCTAACGGGGAGAGTCGAGCAGGGCGACCGTTTGTCACGAGCCGTTCTCGCCGCCCAAAAGGAACTGAATCTTTACCTTTCCTCCTGCCAGATCGGGATCACCCTGGCATCGCTCGGGCTCGGCTGGATCGGCGAGCCTGCCATCGCACAGACTCTCGTCGTCACCTTCGAAGGCCTTCCGAGCCCGCTCGATTGGGTGGCGCGCCATACCGTCGCCGTCGTGATCGCGTTCACGGCCATAACGTTCATGCACGTTGTTCTTGGAGAGGTCGCGCCCAAGGCTCTGGCGATATTCCATCCGGAGCAGGTCGCGCGCTGGCTTGTCACTCCGCTCAGAATTTTTACGCGCCTCGGCGGTCCACTAATCTGGGGAATCAACGAATCAGCCAATGGCCTTCTTCGCCTTCTCGGTGTCCGACTGCCCAGCGAAGATGAGCGTGTGCATACTCCTCAAGAGATCATGATGCTGGTTCGGCGCAGCCGTGTCATGGGCAAAGTGGAGCATGACGAGCAGGCGATGATTTCGGGCGTGTTTGAATTGACGCGTACGGTCGCCCGGGAGTTGATGACTCCGAGGCCGGACATTGTGGCGGTGCCGGCGGACGTGAGCTTCGATGACCTGGTGGCAGCGACGGGACGATCGGGGCACTCACGGTTGCCCGTATACGAGGAAAGCCTGGACAACGTCGTTGGGATCGTGTTGGTGAAGGACCTTCTGAGCCGGGCAACGGTGGGCGATGTGACCGATTTCGAAGTGTCCCAGATCATGCGTGAGCCCTATTTCGTGCCGGATACGAAGTCCGTGGGTGATTTGCTGGCCGAGTTCCGCCGCATGAAGATCCACATGGCGATCGTCGTGGACGAGTTTGGCGGGACCGATGGGCTGGTCACCCTGGAAGACTTAATCGAAGAGATCGTGGGTGAGATCTACGATGAGCACGATATAGCGCGCCCGCTGTTCCAAGAAACGCCGGGAGGTGAGCCGTTGATCGATGGGGGCGTTCCTCTCGATGAGGTCAACGAGCAGCTGGGTTTGGATCTTCCACAGGAGGATTACGACACGCTGGGTGGTTTCATTCTCGGTGAATTGGGGCACGTACCGCAGCTTGGCGATAGCGTGCGGGTCTCGGGCGCGGACCTCGTGGTCGAAAAGGTCGACGAGCGCCGAGTACGGTTGGTCCGGGTCCTGAAGAGGAGCGAGGGAGCGGACGTTTCCACACCTGGTGATGAGAGAGCGGATGAGGAGGAGAGGTAGCGAAGGTGAGTGAGCGATCGGGCTTCGCCGTATTGGTCGTTAGCCCTGACGCCAGTCGGTGTGAGCGTGCGGTGGGTGTCTTGGAGAAGGTTGCGAAGGTCATCCAGGTCGATGGGATCAGTCCGGCCTTGGACGAAATATCACTCGGGCAGCCGACGGTGGCGTTGATCGATTGCGCGCTCGATCGCGATGGCGTGACCGGTCTGATCGGTGCACTGGGAGATCTGGATCGTGCGGTGCTCTGGGTACCGGACGTGCAGCCCGATTTGCTCGTGTACGGAGCACTTGTTCAGATTCCGTATTCGACGGACGACGATGCGCTCGTCGAAGCGGTGAGGCGATTGGCCACTGTTCAGCAGCTCAAGGCGGACAATGCCCGGGACAGCCAGAGGGTCAAGCGACTCGATCACGTATTCGGAGTGGTTCGTGATGTGCGGCATGAAATCAACGGACCGCTCACGGCTGTGATGGCCGAAACCGATCTGTTGCTCATGGACGGTGACCAACTATCGCTGGAACAGAAGAGAGGCTTGCAGACCATCGGTGAGATGACTGATCGCATAAGTGATCTGTGTGCCCGGTTGAGGGAACTGGACACAGAAGGGATGAGCTGATCGCCTCAGCCAGGAGGCAGGAGCACCGATCGTGGCAATGATCCTCGTGGTCGACGACGAGCCCGCGATCACGATCGCGCTGGCCAAGAAGCTGAGGCGCGACGGCCACGAGTGTTTGACGGCCAGCTCAGGCGAGGAAGCGCTGAGCCGAGTAGGTGCAGAAAAGCTCGATCTCATCATCACGGATGTCAGAATGCCCGGGATGAGCGGGATCGAGCTGCTCAAGCAGGTCAAGCTGCGCGACGCGAGCATCTCTGTGATCGTGATGTCGGCCTACACCGATATCAACTTTGCCATCGAGGCTCTTCGCGGTCGGGCTGACGACTTCCTGCTCAAACCCTTCAATCTGGACGATCTCAGCCTGAGCGTCGCCCGTTCGTTGCGAGAGCGATCTACTTCTTCCAAAGACCTCGAGCAATTGGGGGTGCAGGCCGTTGCGGCCTTGGCGTCGGCGGCGGAAGCTCGCGATGGCCACGCCGATGCACACCTGAATGACGTCTTGAGGTATGCCGTGTCCACCGGCTTCGAATTGGGGCTCGACGAGGATGCCCTGCGGGGCGTCTGGCTTGGTTCGGTTCTGCACGATGTTGGGATGCTCAAAGTGCCGGAGGCGGTGTTGAACAAACTGGGTGCCTTATCGCCGGAGGATTGGAATCTCGTGCGGCAACATCCTGAGGCGGGTGCCGGGATCATCGCAGGTGTCGATTACTTGGAGGCGGCGCGGACGAGCATATTGCATCACCACGAGCGGCCGGACGGAGGAGGGTATCCATCAGCTCTGCGGGGCGAGGAGATTTCTATCGAAGGCCGTATTGTGGCCGTTGCCAGTGCTTTTGCCTCGATGTTGGGTGCAAGACCCCATCGCTGCGCGTTGACCGAGTCCGACGCCGTGTCCGAGCTGGATCGGGGAAGCGAGTCACAGTTTGACGGATCGGTTGTGCGAGCTTTCATGTCAGCACGAGGCGCGGGGTTTCTCGTGCCGCTTGCGTTTCGCATCGACCACTATCAACCGTAAGACGATCAGGGGGTAGGCTATGAGTCGGCCGACGCGCCGCGATTTTCTAAAGACTGGAGCCATGGTTGGACTGGGTGCATTGGGCGGCGACCTGGCTACCGCTCGACTTCTTGCGGGGAACACGCCGGACGTCAGTCGCCGGCGGCAAGGCAGTGGTGGGCCGGTCGTCATCTCCAGCGCCAACGGACTGGCGGCCACCGAACGGGCCATGGAGATACTGGAGAGGGATGGGGACTCGCTCGATGCGGTGGTCGAGGGTGTGGCGATCGTCGAGGCGGACCCCGACGACACCAGCGTCGGCTACGGCGGGCTCCCCAATGCGGATGGGATCGTGCAGCTCGACTCGTCGGTCATGCACGGGCCATCTCGTGGGGCCGGGGCGGTCGGCGCCCTCGAGGGCTTCAAACACCCCGCGCAAGTTGCGAGAGCGGTCATGAAATACACCGATCACGTTCTTCTCGTTGGTGAAGGTGCTGCCCGCTTCGCATGGGAGATGGGTTTCAAGAAGGAAGACCTCCTGACAGAGAGGGCGCGAGAAGCGTGGCTCCGTTGGCGTGCGAATTTGAGTTCGGACGATGATTACCTTCCTGCCAAGAAGTCGGAGCAGGGGGACAGTGGTTTCGGCCTCGCCGACGCGTGGGAAGGTGTGCGACACCACGGTACGATCAACTGTTGTGCTCTGGACGCGTCGGGGGACCTTTCCGGGGTAACTACGACCTCCGGCCTGGCCTTCAAGGTTCCCGGTCGCGTGGGCGACAGCCCGATAGTGGGGGCGGGCCTGTACGTCGACAACGATGTCGGTGCGGCGGGGTCGACGGGACGCGGAGAAGCCGTGATCAAATCGTGCGGGTCGATGTTGGTCGTAGAGCACATGCGGCGAGGTTTCTCACCTACGGACGCTTGCCTCGAGGCTCTGAGTCGGATCGTGCACTATACAGTTGAGCCACGGCTGTTGGACGACGATGGGAAGCCGAATTTCAACGTGAACTTCTACGCGGTGAATAAGCAAGGCGAACATGGCGCTGCTGCGATTTGGTCGGGCAGGCAACATGCCGTGTTCGACGCGAAGGGTAATCGTCGCCAGGACAGCGCTTACTTGTTCGAGCGGAAAGAGTAGGCGGTCAATTTGGACGACCTCGATCGCCTGTATCTCGAGTTCGTGGAGATCGCTCGACGCGAGCGGGGCGCAGCGTTCACGGAACCTATGACCGTCTTGGAACTCCACGATGAGCTAATTCCGTACCGGCGTGTCCGTGACCCGGCCGACTTGCGTTCGAATGACGACTACGAGCTTGCCCTCTCGCGTATGCTCGCCGGCGAGCGCGACTATCTTCTGAGCGATGGAAACATGCAGGATGAGGTGCGGGCAGGTCTCGAGGAAACGCTTCCGGACCTCCGCCGCTACCGTGCGTTTCCGAGTGTTCGTGTCTGGCTCAATCCGGACGAGATCCCACCGCCCGGTCACATTCGCTATGCACCGCCCGAGGTGCGTGACCAGATCGAGTGGTCCGTACCGCAAACGACGGACGATTCGGCAGCAACGCATTCGGAGGTTGAAGACTCGATTGTAGAGGAGGTCACGGAAGAAGAGGACCTCGTCGAGGAGGAGAGTTACGAAGAGGAGGACTCGTCCAGGGGCGCTGACCTCGACGACATCGTACTGCGGGATGACCCAGATGAAATCCTGACCCGTGAAACGACGGAGGATGCCGACGTGGAGCCGCGGCCGCCGGAGGAGGGCCCTGCGGAGCCTGCCACCGAACTCGAAATCTGCGTGCAGTGCGGCACGGACTTGCCGGTGAGTGCCGCCTTCTGCCCGTTCTGTGGTAAGCGGCTATGGCCCGAGAACTGCGAGGCATGTGGCGCCGAGCTTGAATCGGCTTGGCGCTTTTGCGCTGCGTGTGGCGCCCCAAGGTCGGGGGAAGGACCTGGGCCAGCTTGACGCGGGTTTGGGTCCCGGGTATAATCTGGCGCCGTATCCACCTCGTACAAATTGATCAGGCATCCAGCTAGATTCTGACGCCCCGACCGTCTGACCTGGAAGCGAACCGGTCAGCCCCGTTTGGTGCTTCTACTGTACGGCAGGCTGCCTTGGCAACCACACTGGAGGAAAGAGATGTTTCGGATTCGTAGTCTGACGGCAATCGCGCTCGTGCTGGGCCTTATGGCGATGGTGGCTTGCAGTGGAGGTGAGGCGAGCCAGCAGCAGGCGGCCTCTGGAGAGAACGAGACGTCGGCTGCAGCGTCGGGTTCGACTGATATGGCCGGGGAGCATGGGGCTACGCAGGACGAGTCGCTGCCGGAGGGTGTGACGCCGGAGATGGTGTCTGAGGGCAAGGGAATCTATGCAGGCGTGGGTCTCTGTTACGTCTGTCACGGTGGCGATGGAACGGGAATGCCGGGCATGGGAGCCAACCTGACCGACGACGAGTGGGTTCAGGCCGACGGTTCGTTCGAAGGCATCGTTAGGACCGTGATGGCGGGCGTCGACGTCGACAAGTCAACGACGGGTGTCGCGATGCCCCCGAAGGGTGGCAGCAGCATCACGGACGATCAGGTCAAGGCTGTAGCTGCTTACGTCTACACGCTCAGTAAGTAGGGCGAATCTCAGCAGTAGTCTGACGGCCTCGGCGAGCGTCAGCCGATCCAGCGGGTCATGCCCGTTGTGTCGGCTGGGGCGCTCACCGAGGTCTTTTCCTTTTCGGGTCTGTTGGACGCTTTCCAGGCGGGGGGAACCGAGCGTTGGGCCGACGCTCGCGCGACTTCAACGCGACGGCTAACTTTACAAATACAAGTGGCACAATCACCGGTGGTGGGCAGGGGACAAACATCCGGGAGGTTGAATTGGAGATCCTACTCGCTTCGTTAGCCGTGGCCGGTGCCACAGCCCTGGCCACCAGTCTTAGAGTCCTGTGGGAGTACGAGCGGGCGGTGGTTTTTCGACTGGGCCGTTTACGGAAAGCCCGGGGGCCGGGGCTGATCTTCCTCGTGCCCTTTGGCATCGAGCGTATGCAGCGGGTCAGCCTGCGGATCGTCGCGATGGACATACCGCCGCAGGACGTTATCACCCGCGACAACGTGTCGGTGAAAGTGAACGCGGTTCTGTACTTTCGCGTGAATGTACCGGTGAAGGCGGTGGTTGAAGTCGAAGATTATCTGTTTGCTACATCGCAGTTGGCGCAAACGACTCTTCGCTCGGTGATCGGCCAGGCGGAATTGGATGACTTGTTGGCTGAACGCGAGAAATACAACGACATGCTTCGCACAATCATCGATGAGCAGACCGATGTGTGGGGCATCGAAGTGACCGCGGTCGAGGTCAAGGACATCGATCTTCCCCAGGAGATGAAGCGAGCGATGGCTCGGCAGGCCGAAGCAGAGCGCGAACGAAGGGCCAAAGTCGTCAACGCACTGGGCGAGTACCAGGCCTCTCGCAAATTGGTGTCGGCGGCCAAGATCATGAGCGGCGACCCCGCATCTCTCCAGCTCCGCTTTCTGCAGACGGTCTCGGAGATCGCCGCCGAGAACAACTCGACGACCTTGTTCCCGATACCCATCGATCTCCTCGGTCCACTGCTTCGAGCAAAGACCGGGATTACGCCGGAGGAAGTCGATGAGCAGGAGAAACTAATCGACGAGGAGACACAGGAACTCCCGCCGCCCGAGGCCACTCCAGGTCGTCTCGCATCGGGCGAGCCTGTCGCGGCTGAGAAGAAGAAGAGCGACTGATGCATGGCGGATGACGCTGGCGGTGGGCGCTATCTGACGCGTCAGGATCTGGAGGCCTTGATACAGCGGGCGTCCGAACTCGAGAGCGAGACCGGTGAAGTTCAGGAGCTCAGCGAGGGGGACGTCGTCAGGATTGCCAGTGACGTGGGCTTGTCGGAGGGGAGCATTCGGCGTGCGCTGGCGGAGTACAGGGGCAGCGGCGGCGAGTTGCTGACGGACCGCGGCTGGCTCACGAAGGTCGTTGGCTCCAGTCTGGTCGGGACTACCCGCCACGTCCCGAGGCCCGCTGAGGAGGTGCGGCTGGAACTAGAGAATCACTTCCAGTCGAACGAGAGTCTGCGGTTGGTGAGAAGGACCCACGCGACGTCTTTGTGGGAGCCGGACCGTGGCCTCGTGCCCTCTCTGTTGAGAGGCCTGGACGTTTTTGGGCGGGGCTACGAACTGGCGAAGAAGACACGAGCGGTCGAGCTCGATGTCGTACCGCTGGGCGAGGAATCGTGTCAGGTGAGGCTGACCACGGATTTCCGTGGCCAGCGTGCCGGTTGGTTCTGGGGGCTTGGGGTCGGTGCCGGGTTCCCGTTGGCTTTCGCTGCCACGGCGGTCATAGCGGGAAGCTACGAGATACCGACCGCACTGGCCGTTCTTTCGCCTGCCTTCGTGGTTGGCAGTATGGCGCTCGCCCGGTCCGGGTACCGAAAGGCCGTCGATAAGTTGCGCCTGATCCTCGATGGTCTGCTGGACCGAGTCGAGCACGATGAGCCTTTGGAGCCACCCCGGCCGGCCTGGCGGGACCTTCTGAAGTAGGAGCCATTCGGCGAAGCTCGGCGTTCGATCGGGGAGAGGGCTCTTTTGGGTCGCTTGGAGTGTTTAATAGAATAGGACCCGTTCATTCTTGGCTGGAGGACTCGAGCCTGAGCGATCGCAGTAAAAGATAAATGGAGGCGAAGGTTATTGTGCCACATCGTCGTCACGTGCTTTCAGGGTTTTTGCTGTCGCTGATTGCGGCCGGCGCTTTGTCTCAGGCCGGCTGTGAGGCGCGTGAACGGCCGACCGGTCCGGTCGCAGACCTCGAGGCTGTTGCGGTCAATGTTCTGGAGCCGCAAGAGAACGCTCTGGTCGGGGCGGATTCGATGCGCGCCGTAGTCGTTCAGGCTCTTGGTGGTGTGATCGCGATTGAGTTCATTTTGAGGAGGGATTCCGAACCGGACACGTTCGCCAGAGAGCGCATGGAGTTTGGGACCACCCAGAACGGGGTTTCGGCGCGTTTCGATGTGCGTATTCCGGACTTGCTGAGTGGGTCCAACCTGGTCGTTGAGGGACTGGCGGAGGATCGAACGGGCCAATTCTACTACTCGGACCCTGTCGTGGTTAGAGTCGTCGAGTGCGATCTATTTCCTGAGGATTGTCCCAGGAATTGAGGCGGCGAGTTCAGCTCTCGCCACGTAGAAAATCGGAAAATTAGACGCCGCACGAGAAGTCTCTAACCTTGCAAGAACCACCATATTTCCTATATTTTTTAGGTGTTTCTCCAGAGGCTGTGTCTCCGAAAGTTTCGGAATTTTGAGGACGAGGTCGTAGAATTTCCAGAGCGGGGAGCGGCCCTGATCGGTGACAACGGTCAGGGAAAGACAAACCTACTGGAATCGATCTACTATCTGGAAATCTTTCGTTCTTTTCGTGGGGCGCGGGATGAGCAGTTGGTCGCTTTTGGAGGCGAGCACTTCCGAGTGGAGGGGCTTCTCGGCGGCGATGCGGGCGCGGAAGTAGAGGTCGCGGCGGGGTACGCTCGCGATGGGCGTCGCAAGAAAGTCACCGTCGACGGGAGAGAGCCCGCCAGGGTAGGCGAGGCGATCGGGCGGGTCGGAGTCATCGTCTTCACGGCTAGCGACGTGGAGATCGTGGCCGGTGGGCCGGGAGCACGGCGGCGTTTTCTCGACATCACGCTTTCGCTTGGCGAGGCCGGCTACCTGCAGGGGTTGCAGCGTTACCGGCAGGTTCTTTCCCAGCGAAACTCGCTGTTGCGCGAGGGGGCGAGTACAGCCGAGCTTGCTGCATGGTCCGAGGGCCTTGTGGAAGCCGGCGGCTACATAGCCGAGGCACGGGCGCGCTGGGTATCATCGAGGCAGAGCAGTTTCATGCGGGTGTACTCGGCGATATCGGGGGGGCAGGAGGGCGGAGTGGACTATGTGCCGTCCATCCCTGTGCCCGAGAATGGGTTGGACTCTGAGGTGCCCTCGGCGGCAACGTGGGCGGAAGCTTTCCGGTTCCAGCTCGAGCGTTTGGCTGACAGGGAAAGGCGACGCGGATTGACCGTGGTCGGCCCGCACAGGGACGATCTCGCGTTCTGGGTTACGGTCAGCGACGACGTAGTTCGGTTGAGGAACTTCGGCTCGGCCGGCCAACAACGCACGGCGGCGGTCGCTTTGCGCATGGTGGAAGCCGAGAACCTCAGATCTGTTCGAGGTCGTCGACCGCTCATCATGCTGGACGATGTTTTTGCGGAGCTGGATCCACAACGGGCGGAGCGCGTGGTGGGACTGCTAACTGCGGAGGAATGGGGTCAGGTCATCGTCACGTCGCCTAAACCGAGCGAGTTTGCATTTATGGGCGATACGTTGGCTGAGTATCGAATCGCTAACGGTACCGTGAGGGGGGCATGAACGACGACCGCGGCGGTTTTCCTCAACGTATTGGTGCGCTGGTCGAAGGACTGCTTCGGTCGCGTGGCTTGGCGGAAGGGGTGGAACGTGCTGCGGTATTCCCGGAGTGGGCCGAGCTGGTCGGACCACAGATAGGGCGGGTGGCCACGCCGGTCGGGTTTGACCGCTCAACTTTGTTCGTGGAGGTACGGTCGTCGGCTTGGTTGATGGAACTAGAGATGATGGAACGTCGGATTCTGGCGCAGTTGAATGCGCGCCGCCGGCGCGGCAAATTTGAGAGAATCGTGTTCAGGCTTGCTCCCGATGGCTGAGTTTCTTATGGGGAGGCAGGTCCCGAATTACAGTCGAAGTTCGAGAGAGGATAGAGATGGCGAAGCGAGCGGGTAGCGGGAAGAAGAAGACGACGAAGAAAACGCCAACGAAGGCAAAGAAGCCCGTGGCTAAGGCCAAGAAGGCCACGTCGAAGACGAAGAAACCCGTGGCCAAGGCGAAGAAGTCGGTCGGGAAGCCGAAGAAGTCGGCGGCCAAGACTTCGAGTCGGCAGCCAAAGGGCTCCAAGTCTACGGCCCAAAAGACCTCGGGCAAGAAGGGCGCCGACTACACGGCCGGTAAGATCCAGGTCCTTAAAGGGCTCGAAGGAGTCCGGCGTCGGCCGAGCATGTATATCGGATCTACCTCGTCTCGTGGTCTGCACCATCTCGTCTTTGAAGTCGTCGACAACTCCATCGACGAGGCGATGGTAGCCGAATGCGATCAGATCGATGTCACTATCAACAAGGACGATTCCATTACGGTGTCCGATAACGGACGCGGCATCCCCGTCGACATCCACCCCAGCGAGAAAGTTCCCGGGGTCGAATTGGCGATGTTGACTCTTCATGCCGGAGGAAAGTTCGACAAGGAATCGTACAAGGTTTCGGGCGGGTTACACGGCGTCGGCGTCTCGGTCGTCAATGCGTTGTCGGAGTGGCTCGAAGTCGAGATCCACCGTGATGGGAAGATCTGGCGCCAGAGGTACAGCAGGGGCAAGAAGCAGACCGAGTTGAAGGCTAGCGGAAACACAGACAGGACCGGCACAAAGGTCACGTTCCAGGCCGATCCCGAGATCTTCACCGAGCTGGTCTACGACTTCGACACTCTTGCCATTCGGCTGCGCGAGTTGGCGTTCTTGAATCGAGGAGTAAAGGTCACGCTAAAGGATGAGCGGGCCGGACAGGAGAAGAAGAGCAAGTACCAGTACGACGGTGGGATCAAGGAGTTTGTGAAGTACCTGCGTGGGAACAAGAAAGCTCTCCACTCCGAAATCGTGTACATGGAGTCGAAGCGACCCGAATGTGAAATCGAACTCGCCCTCCAGTACAACGACGGATACAAGGAAGACACCTACACCTTCGTGAACAACATCAACACTCACGAAGGGGGCAGTCATCTCACCGGATTCAAGGCCGCGCTGACCCGGACGCTCAATGACTACGCCCGCCGCGCCAATATGCTCAAGAAAGCGGGGTTCACATTGACCGGCGAGGACGTGCGCGAAGGACTGACCGCCATCCTCTCGGTGCGGGTCATGGATCCGCAGTTCGAAGGTCAGACCAAGACGAAGCTCGGCAACAGCGAAGTCAGGGGTGCGGTCGAGTCGGTGGTGAACGAAGGGCTCGCGAACTTCCTGGCTGAGAACCCCACTGCGGCTCGCCGTGTCATCGAGAAGACGATGTCGGCGGCGCGAGCCCGCGAGGCGGCTCGCCAGGCTCGTGACTTGACGCGGCGAAAGTCGGCGCTGGAAGGCTCGATCCTACCCGGCAAACTCGCGGATTGCTCGCTTAGCGACCCCAGTGTCAGCGAGTTGTACCTGGTGGAGGGAGATTCAGCGGGCGGATCCGCCAAGCAGGGTCGCGACCGGAACTTCCAGGCGATTCTCCCCCTGCGTGGCAAGATCTTGAATGTCGAAAAGGCGAGACTCGACAAGGTGCTCACCAACGAGGAGATCCGGACGATCATCACAGCCGTGGGCACCGGGATCGGCGAAGACGAATTCAACCTGGACAACGCGCGCTACCACCGTGTGATCATCATGACGGACGCTGACGTGGACGGCGCCCACATCCGCACGCTACTCCTAACATTCTTCTTCCGACACATGAGACAGCTGATTGAGGCCGGCTATATCTACATCGCCCAGCCTCCGCTCTATCGCGTCAAGCGTGGCAAAGAGGAGCACTACGCGTACAGCGAAGATGAGCGCGAAGACCTCATCAAGCGGATGGACGGTGACCAGAAGGGCAGGGCGGATATCCAGCGGTACAAAGGGCTAGGTGAGATGAACCCGGACCAGCTCTGGAAGACCACGATGGACCCAGAGCGACGCACGATCCTCCGCGTGACCATGGACGATGCCTTGGAGGCTGACCGTTTGTTCAACTTGCTGATGGGAGATGAGGTGGAACCGCGTCGCGCCTTCATCGAGCAGAATGCCAGGTACGTCAAGAACCTGGACGTGTAGCTCACCTTCTTTGTGATCAAACTTGAGACGACCGGGCAAGCTGTTTGGCCCGGTCGTTCTCATTTAGAGCTCGACCTCGACCTCCGCGTAGTCGCGCAGTTTCTGGACTCGCTCCGATTCGCCCATAACAATCATGACGTCGCCAGCGTTGAGAGTCGTTTCCGGACCCGGGTTGTACAGCGGTGGTCCCTGCGCGCCGGCTCTCCGCAGCCCGAGCACGATGAGACCGGTTCGCTGGGGGATCTGAGCGGCGGAGAGAGTCCGTCCAACGAGATGGGAGCCGGCTGGGATGGTCGCCTGTTCCAACCGTAACTCGATACCGGCGTCTCTGATCACGCAGTCGAGGAAGCTGACCACGTGGGGGCGTAGCAGGGTGAAGGCCATGCGGATACCGCCCGTTTGGTTGGGAGAGACGACGTGTTCGGCTCCAGCGCGTCGCAGCTTCCCGATCGACTCCTCGTTGTACGCTCGGGCAACCATGGGCAGGCCCGCTTTCAGGCCGCCCGCTGTGAGGCACACCAGCAGATTGTCGGCGTCCTCTGCAAGACAGGCGGCGAGGCCACCGGCGGTTTCGACTCGAGCCTTCTTAAGCGTCTGTTCGCGCGTGGCGTCGCCTTCTATGACGAGTATCTCGGGGTCGATATCGACGACCGCCGCGATCCGAGCGGGATCTTGCTCGATGACCACGAACGGTTGGCCAGCTTGAAGCATCTCACCGACTACGATGCGCCCCATCCGTCCCGCACCGCAGATGATGTAGTGGTCCTTCATGTGTTCAATGGAACGCATTGTACGACGCCTCCGTAAAACTCCGCCCAGATCCAGCTCTACGATCAAGGCGGTCGTGAGGGCCCACCAGAGCCCCAGGCCGCTCACCCCGAGGAATATGAGAACCATGGTGAAGGTGCGTCCGGCCGGCGACAAAGGGCGCACCTCCATGTACCCGACCGAGGATACGGTCGTCACCGCCATGTAGAGCGATTCGAACCAGTTCCAGCCTTCTATGATCCAGTAACCGCTGGCACCGATGAGGAAGACGGTGATGAAATAGAGGCCGGCGATGCCGAAGCGCCGGAGGAATGGCCGAAGGGCCTCCGCTAGTGTGATCGGCGGTTGGTCATAGCTTGTCGCGTGCGGCCCTCTGTGCGGTCGGGGGCTCCGCACGGTGAATTGGTCCTCGGATCGTGACTCTTTTTGGGCTGCTCGCATCGACGGTCTCGGGAGCACTGCGTCTGCGTCTCCACGGCCTCACGCGATGGCCGGGAAGGCGGAAAAGTCTCGACGAATCGGTGAATCTTAGCCGTGTCGGAGGAATGCGGCAAACGCAGGGAACTGGGTGCGCTCAACCGTGTTAACGTTTTCCTGCGTCGATGTATCACAATGGCAGGGAACTGCGTGCCGATGGAACATTGGCCTATCTACAGGCGTTTTACACAGTACGGAAAACGTATTCAGGAAAGATATCGGACCCTTTGGGTGGACGGGCAATCTCGCGCTGGAAGGGTTGGGCGAGTATCTTAGAAACACACGCAGTATCGGTGTTGCTGAGGCTGGCGCTGGCGCGCGAGGACCCGTCCCGGCGTGGTGTGGTGCCTCTGGTATCGTTGTAGTTGCTGGGTTTTTTGGAGGACCCGATGGAATTCGAGCGCGTTCGCCCCTTGGCGTTTGGCCTGGCTGCGGTGCTGGCCACGGGAATGGGCCCGTGGGCTGGTCAGGCGGAGGCCCAGTATTTCGGGCGAAACAAGGTCCAGTACGAGAACTTCGACTTCAAGACTCTGAAGACCCCGCACTTCGACATCCTCTACTATCCAGAAGCACGTGACGCCGTCGAGGAAGCTGGCCGGATGGCGGAACGTTGGTACGCGCGACTCTCCAGGCTGTTCAATCACGAGCTTCACGGTCGGCAGACGATCATTCTCTACGCCGACCACCCCGATTTCGAGCAGACGACCGCTTTGTCCGGCAGCATCGATGAGGGTACTGGCGGTGTGACGGAGGCGTTCAAGCGGCGTGTGATTCTGCCGATGGCCGGATCGCTGGCAGAAACCGATCACGTTCTCGGCCACGAGCTCGTACACGCTTTTCAGTTCGACGTGACGACTCAGACGCGCTCGGCGATCGGTGGCGGATTTCCCGTCGCCCTGGCGATGCCGCTCTGGTTCATCGAGGGGATGGCCGAGTATCTGTCGCTGGGTCCCGAGTACCCGCTGACTGCCATGTGGATGCACGATGCGGCACGGCGTGACAAGATGCCCACGTTCCGGCAGCTGGCCGGCTACCAATTCAATCCCTATCGCTACGGCCATGGACTGTGGGCTTATATCGGAGGGACGTGGGGCGACCCCGCTGTCGGCGAGATTCTGAAGGCGGCGTCGGCGACGGGCAACGTCGCGCAGGCTATGGCCAACGTTCTGCAAGTCACGCCCGATGAGCTGATCGCCGGTTGGACGGAATCGATTCACGCGGCGTATGAAGATCTCCTAACCGTCACGAACCAACCTCTTGATTACGGTCGGGTGCTGATCTCTCCTCAGGGGGGGAGCGGGCGATTGAACATCGGGCCAGCCATCAGTCCGGATGGCTCTCAGATCGTCTTCCTGACCGAGAAGAGTCAGTACAACATCGAGATGTTTTCGGCCGATGCGGAGACAGGCGAACTGAAGAGGCGGATTCTCAAGACGGCGATGGACCCGCACTTCGAGAGCCTTCAGTTCATCTACTCGGCGGGTGATTGGCATCCTAACGGTCGCGAGTTCGTTTTCGCCGGCGTCGCCAAGGGCAAGCCGATACTGACGATCGTGGATGCCGAGCGTGGGAAACGCGTCGAGGAGTTCGAGGTCGATGAAGTCGGTGAGATCTTCAACCCGACATGGTCGCCCGACGGCCGTTATATCGTCTTCTCCGCTAGCGCAGGCGGTCTCATGGACCTGTGGGTCCTGGAT
>Ga0209536_100007381_pt1 | contig 16679 bp, 14 predicted proteins | sample DeeMarSeWOR28_12_FD_187461 | JGI IMG/M metagenome (GOLD analysis project Ga0209536, IMG submission 187461) | Marine sediment microbial communities from White Oak River estuary, North Carolina - WOR-2-8_12 (SPAdes) (version 2) | ecosystem: Environmental > Aquatic > Marine > Intertidal zone >... | reverse complement strand
CCCGCCGCAACGGGAAAAGTCTTCCGTTCCCGAAGTGTCAGCTCCTCAATTGGCCAAAATCCATCCATCCCAGCCAATGGAAAAGCCTCCCCAGCGTGAGAAAATGTCGAAAATGATGGAACAATTACTTGGAGAGGTCAAAGTTCCAAATTTGAAACCGTCTCAGGCCACCCCACTCGTTCAACAACGGGTGCCCTCTTCCTCCCCATCGACCAAGCCGGTTCAGTCGGAAATTGATCAACAAATCGCGAAATTATCCATTCCCAACGTCACTCCGGTCGAATCGATTAAAAAGCGCCTAGAACTGCTCGAGGTGCCATCCACCTCAAACTCAGGAAGTAGTGCATCTCAGGCTTCTCCTGGTAAAAATCGATATCTGGCGATGGTCCAGGACAAAATTGATCAACAGTGGATCGCCCCTCCACTTGTGGCAAGCGCTCCAGTCGTGGTGCTCAAATTCCGCATTTCCCGATCTGGAGAAATTTCGAATATTCACATTGATGAAAGTTCAGGAAATGGACACTACGACTCCGCCGCCCAACGCGCGGTGTATGCCGTCAACCCTTTACCACCTTTTCCTGCCGATATTTCGGATTCATTTTTCGAGGTACGGTTTCGATTCATCAAAGATTAGAAGGACATCCGCTTTATGATGAAGAAAATACTCCAGCCTCTGTATGGCATCCTGATTCTTGCCGTCCTTGGCGTAGCTTCCTTATTACCGGCCTCTCTTCGCGGAGAGGAGGCAGATCTCAAAGCCACGCGTTCAGAGTTCCAAAAAATCCCGATCTGGGTGATGGGGTTCTCTCCCGTTCAACGGGATGCAGGACTTTCAGAACACATGCAGTCCCAAGTCGCGTCAGTTCTTAAAGCGGACCTCACCCGCTCACAAATATTTTCAGTTGCTGAATTGCCTCCAGCGAAAGGCGAATTTTCAGAGAATAAGTGCATGAGTCTATCGTCCACCTTGGCACAGAACTACCAAAAGGTGACCGTCTCAACATGGGGGAGAATCGGGGTAGGAGGAACCTCAACAGGAGTCCAGGGACTCATCCTTGATGCATGCGCATTTGATCCCGGGCAGCAGGATGTTCTGACCGGGAAACGGTACTTCTCCCTTAAAACAACAGAGACCCTCATTCGCTTAATGGCCCATCGGTGGGCAGACGAACTCGTCTATCGATACACCGGGGAACAGGGTATTGCCAGAACGAAAATCGCGTTTGTGGGTCAAAAAGACAATGGACGAGAGCTCTTTGTCATGGATTACGATGGATATGATCCGCAGCAAGTGACCGCTGACGGGTATCTCAACCTCATGCCTACCTGGGCCCCGGACCGTAAATCCCTCATTTATACGGCCTATCGGGATCGCAAACAACAAATTATGAGGAGAGAACTAGCCACCGGTCGAGAGGAAGTCTTGGTACCGCCCACCAGTCTGAACATTACCGCCAGCTTTACTCCGGATGGAAAATCCATCACCTATGCCGCAGCCCAAGATGGCAACTCGGATATTTATCAGATAGAATTGGACAGTAGAAGCGTGAAGCAGTTAACCTCCCACAATAGTGCGGATTTGTCCCCATCTTGGTCTCCGGATGGGCGGCATCTGGCCTTCACCTCAGATCGCGGTGGCCGCCCCCAAATTTACATTATGGATGCCGATGGCTCAAACGTTCGACGGTTGACCTACGATGGAGACTATAACGCCGCGCCAGCCTGGTCTCCCAAGGGGGATTTGATTGTGTATGTGTGCCGGATACCAAACGAAGGGTTTAAATTATGCCGCATCAGTCCGAATGGCGAACAACGGAAACAAATCACAAACGGGCAGAGCATTGACGACTCGCCCTCCTGGGCTCCAAATGGGCGACATATCGTGTTCAGTTCAATTCGAAAAGGACAAAGTCAATTGTACATCATCACCAGCGAGGGAGCCGGATTGGAAAAAATTTCCTTGGCAGGCGAACATCTCAGTTCTCCCTCTTGGTCACCATTTCAACCATAACCCACACAAGACCACAACCGTGATATTCCAAAAAAGGAGTCGTCGTATGCGTCCAGTCATTCATTTAATTTCACTACTTGGCATTCTCTGTCTTTCACTCGCCGGCATAACCGGATGTGGAGAAAAACGGATCCACGTCTCCACCGTTTCCGGTGCCCCGGGCGAAGAGACAAGTTCGTCGGCATCAGCTACAGATACTTCAGGCTTACCGGCTACCTCGGTGGAAGAATCTCCCCTTACCGGGCAAACCTCACTCCCTGTGGAAGCTCAGGCGGATGCGGTTCAACCAGTCGCGCCGGTTGAACCTCTGCAGGTTGCCCAGGAACCGTCCATGCCTGCCCATACCGACGAATCCTTCATGAAGAAACCCCTTTCAGAGATTCCTTCTGAAGCGGACTTTGCTCCGGCCGTAGTCGAAGACGCAGGTTCTCTGGAACCTTCAACCAATGGGAAAGACATCTTAAGTCAATCCAGTTCTTCAACCATGAACGGTTTACCCAGAGACGAGGCTGAGGCTTCTCCGTTTTCCGCCCAGGCGGCGTTTCAAGATGATCTCTCAAGTCCGCAAGTCGGAATGGAACCGGTTCGGGAAAGTTTTCAAGTGGCGAAAGCCGAACCATCAGACATGCTTCGACAACAGTTGGATAAAATTAAAGAGGAGGAATTAGCCACAGCCTCCGCTGGCTTAGAGGATGTGTTCTTTCAATTTGATAGTTGGTCTCTCACCGCAGAAGCCAAGGACTCCCTTGAACGAGACCTGGCGTGGCTTACCACCTCCCCGGCTTCCCAATTAGTCATTGAAGGGCATGCCGACCAGCGTGGAACCCAAGCCTACAACATGGTTCTAGGCAAAAGACGGGCGATGGCCATCCGTGATTATCTCTCCCAATTAGGCGTAGATCCCTCACGATTGTTTGTTATTTCCTATGGAAAAGACAAACCTTTCTGCCAAGACACGACAGAAGTCTGCTACCAACTTAACCGACGAGGACATTTGCTGGTTCAAAATTAACAGCCTCTTCAATCGACCGATTCTGTTTAGTGTGGAGGAATAATTACAGCGTGAAAACAGTGCTGATCTTTCGATATTTTTCAAGATTGTGGCTATCACCCTCTTCCCTCAAGCGAATATTGGCGTATGGCATCTGCGGCTTGTTCGCTACCGGTTGTGTGGCGCAACAAGCCGACCTTGCCCGAATCCAAAAGGACTTGGAACTACAAATTGCCAAAATCAAAGATGAAAAAAAGGCACTGGGTTTACAAGTTGAGGAGACCAAGGCGCAACTCATCAAGATGAATGAGGAAGCTCAAAAAACTCGAGGCAATCTGGCTTCTATCAACCAGAAAGCCACGCTCCTTCAAGAGAAGGATGTCGCAAGTCTCTACGGCAAACTCGAGGAAACTGAAAAAAGCATCAATGACCTGAGAAAGGACTTTACCAACCAAACAGAAGTTCTAAAATCTGAAGTCCAATCGATTCAAACGACCATTCAAACGCACGGGGAAGACCTGCAAACCGAGAAAACTCACGATACGACACTCAACCAAAAAGTGGACTCCCTCGTTCAACAGGTGGATACAAACAATCAAGCCTTAACCGGGAATATGACCGAATTTCAGAACTCTCTTTCCCAATTTAAGGAGACCCTGACCAGCCTGGGAACGACGATCGGACAAGTCCAAACCGACCTGACGGCTCAACGACAAGAACTCGGAACCCTGAAGTCTCGCTCAGAGGAAATGTCTGGATCGATTGTGCAGGTTCAGGGATCTTTAGACAAATCAGGAGCACTGTTCGGTACCCGGCTTGAAGAGCAATCAGGCCAATTAGACCAACTCCAAAAGCAGGTCACCACACTGCAAGACAAATTGAACGCAGATACCCAAGCTCTACGAACCTATCTTGAACACGATGTCAAAACTTCCATGTCCCAGTTGGTAAATGATATCGACAGGCACCAAGAACCCCTGCTTACACGTATTGATTCTCTGCAAAAAGATATGGAAACTCTGGGAGCGCATGTGCAAGCGGATGCCACTCACGTGCAAGATCTCTCACAATCGGTTCTTAAGCTTCGCGAAGCTCAGGAGGTCATGGGGAGTTTACTCGGTAAACGCGGAGATGAAATCATTCAACAAGCCGGCCGACTTTCGGAACGCATGAATACAGTTGAATCACATCAAACTGCCCTCACCGAACAGCTTCAATCCAATACTCAAAAAACTTCGACTCATTTGGCCGAGGTCAATGCCAGCCTCAACTCTATTTCCCAAGCTCTTGACCAAACCGGTCAATCGCTTTCCAGTCGCCTGGCCAAGCAAGAAGAGGCCGTTCACACACTCAAACAAACCCTTCACCACTATCAACAATCGGAACAAGACACGCAATCTACCGCCCAGCTCACAGACCAGCTTCGCCAGACAGTCGAACAAATAAGTTCACGATTACAGGATTTGGAAACTCATCAATCCGGCCTGGTGGGAAAACTTGATTCTGACGCCCAAGTGACCAACACTCACCTGCAGGAGGTCAACAGCGGAATCAAATCGGTCGCACAAGCTCTGGAAAATGTCAGCTCAAAGCTGAATACGCGAATTGACGACCAGGAACAGCGACTGAATAAAGCCATGACTACTTTCCAAAAAGTCCAAGGGACCGCCGATACCTCACAAACCAACCAGTCGCACCTTAATCAGTTAACGGAAACCGTCAATCAGTTGCGTGACGTGATCAATACCATCGGGACTAAATTGGGTGAGCGAGTGGACCAGCATGAAGATCGATTAGGCCAATTGGCCCAGAGAGTGAATCACTTGCAAAGCCCCAAACAACAAAAAAAATAGGTTCGTCATGACTCTATGTACAGGGAAAAGCCTAGGGTGGGCGCCCAAACCTGAGGTGATCCCTTTTCTGAACCCATGGCACTTGATATGATAAAGAAATATGTTTGGGGTTCGGGTGGTTACAGGAACCGTTTGATGCCGAGACTAAATTTCAAATGACTCACACCCTTTCTAAAGCGGTCTTTCTTACAGGGATAGCCCTCGCGGGCGGGTGGGGTTGCGCGACCGAACCTAATCTGACTGACATACAAAAACAAGTTCAAACCCTCATTCTCCAACAAGAGGCTTCCCAAAAGCAGGAACAAAAAACAATCGATCGCTTGGAGACCATTGAATCCCAGTTGGATGAACATGATTTTTTAGTGGGAGAGCTCATTAAAACGGAAGAGGAGGCCAGCCTGGATACCCGGCATCTTCTTGAGAAGCTCGAGCGGACCAGCACAATGCTACGAGAGCAAATTGAGCAAACCCGCGCTACCACCCAACGTCGTGATCAGGATCTGTCCATTCGGGTGAAGGCCTTGGAAAGCCGCATAGACAACGTGATTCATCAACCTCGTTCCGGGGCATCAGAGGTCACAACGCCTTTGCCCGCAAGCCCTTCTCTCAATCACCAGGATCCCCAAACGGAAACACCCGCTACCTCCGAATCCCCTGCGAAAAATGATGTGGAAGTGGAAAACGAAGCCTCGGCCTTTCGATCAGCTTATAAGGTGTTCCTCAATGGAAATTATGACCGAGCCTCGGTGGAATTCAAGCGTTTTGTCAAAAATTATCCTTCCACTAGCCTAACGCCTCAAGCCTATTATTATCTTGGGGAATCGTTATATGTTCAAAAACAATATGACCCCGCCAAACTTGCACTGCAAGAAGTCGTCAGTAACTATCCAAGCAGCAAATACCGGGGGCAGGCCTTATACAAACTCGGGCATATCATGCTGGAGACCGATCAACGATCCAAAGCTCAGGAACTTTGGAACAAAATTATCCAGGACTACCCCGATTCACCAGAGTCCACGCAGGCAAAGGAACAGTTAAAAAAGTCCGGGTTGTCTTGATTTCCTGAGGGACGCCGCTTCGCATATCTCTCCACACTAACCGCCTCTTGTTTGGAATTCCATGATTTCCACTGTAACTGGAAAAGTGCATATTCTTCCAGATACTGTCTCCTGTCGCATTGCCGCAGGGGAAGTCGTCGAGCGACCCGCCTCTGTCGTGAAAGAACTCATTGATAACAGCCTGGATGCGGCTAGTACGTTGATCACCATTGAAGTAGAGGATGGAGGTCGACGATTAATCCGGGTCATGGATAATGGAGAGGGCATGACTCGAATGGATGCCCAACTGGCCTGTCAGCGTTTTGCGACCAGTAAGCTCCGGGCCGAGGAGGATCTCTACACACTCACGACATTGGGATTCCGGGGTGAAGCCCTTCCCAGTATCGCCTCCGTCTCTCGTTTTCACTTGAAGACGGTCCCGCCTGAAACCACCCTTGGCACCCAAACCCATTCAATGGGAGGCATGACATGGGAGGTGCAGGATTACTCCGGATCTCAAGGCACGCAGGTGGAGGTGCGAGATCTCTTTTTCAATACGCCGGGACGGCTGAAATTTCTCAAGACCGTTCCCACTGAATTTTCAAAGATTTGTTACGTCATTCAGCAGGCCGCAGCGGTTCATCCGGAGGTTCACTTTCGACTACGTCATCAAAACCATAAGGTATTGGAATACCCGGCGGTGTCAACATCGCAAGATCGATTATTGCAACTCTACGGGGCGGAATTTCTTGAACGCTTTCTCCCCGTCACCCATCACGCCGGTTCATTTCAACTCACAGGTTTTACCGTAAGCCCTCACCATGCGCGAACCTCTCGAATGCCGCAGGAAATTTTCGTCAATGGTCGACCCATCAAAAATACGACCATTTCCCATGCGGTGTATGAAGCATATGGATCGTTTCTTCCAAAAGGAAAACATCCTCAATTTATCTTATTTGTCCACCTCGATCCCCAGACCGTCGATATCAATGTCCACCCAACCAAGCGGGAAGTGCGCTTTTCTCATCCGGAATTTATTCACACCGGTATTCTGCGCGCAATCAAGGCGCTCTTTTTCACGCAAAGCTCGCCGACCCCCGTATCGAGTGATCAAGCTGTTAGACCCTTTCAGGATCCTCATCATCCATATCCGGCCAAACCCACAGCCGGATCGCTAGGGGTCGCACCGGCTCCGTTTCAACGCTTTTCCCAATTACCCGGAACAAACACGAAAATGGCTTCCGCTCTATCCCTTTTTGTCCAGGAACCGCCTTCCGTCTACACGGGCAAGGAACAAACATACGACGTCTATCCTCTCGGCCAAATCCATCACACCTATCTTCTGGGCCAAATTAATCAGGATGTGTTCATTGTCGATCAACATACTGCCCATGAACGGGTACTCTTTGAGAGACTGATCCGGTCGTGGAATAAACGAGAAATCCTCCAGCAGGGCTTACTCATCCCGGAGCCGGTCGAACTCCTTCCCCACCAGGGGGAATTATTAGAAGAATGGCTACCAGTTCTGGCTCAAGCCGGATTGGATGTGGAGCGATTTGGAACCACATCCTATGTTGTGCGAGCCGTTCCGGCCGTGTTGGGAAATGTCTCCGCAGGCTCCCTGGTCCTTGAATTATTAGAAGAACTTTTAGAGTGGCAATCAACAGATTCTCTGGAAAACAAAATCCGACCTATCCTGGCCACCATGGCCTGTCAAAGCGCCGTCCAAGCCGGGCGGCCTATGACACAGCCTGAAATCAAGGAACTTTTGCAGGATTGGGCCCAGGAAAATTTCCCGATGACCTGCCCCCACGGAAGACGAGTGGCTATTCGACATTCCCTAGAAGAACTCAACACGGTGTTTGCCCGTCCATTGAAATAAATTCCACTGCTGATCCCTCATGAAACATGCCGACATCATCGCAACATGGAAACCCGTCGTGGCCATTGTGGGACCAACCGCTATCGGTAAAAGCCGTATCGGTATTGAAGTCGCCAAAATCCTCAAGACCGAAATTTTAACCGCAGATTCCCGGCAGGTGTACCGGGAAATGAACATCGGCACCGACAAGCCGGCCTTAGCTGAACAACAAGGCATCCCTCATCGCTTAATTGACCTCGTCGATCCGGATCAATCTTTTAACGTCGGAGACTTCCGGCATCATGCCAGCCAAGAAATTTCCCGGCTTCACCGACAAGGCCTCCTGCCTCTCGTGATCGGCGGCACTGGACTCTATATCCGAGCCCTCCTGAGAGGCCTCTGCCCTGGACCACCGGCCAATTGGGTGATTCGAAATGAATTAGCCCAAGAGGCCAAAACTCAAGGCCCCGGGTTTCTCTATGAAAAACTGCAGCAGGTGGATCCAGATCTTGCGCAACGGCTTCATCCCAATGACCAACCCAAGATCCAACGCGCACTCGAAGTCTATCGCATTCTGGGAACACCGCTATCCGTGGTGCATCAACAGCACCGGTTTGAGGACACTCCGTATCCGTCCCTATTGATTGGACTCACAATGGATCGCCAAGCCCTCTATCGGCGCATTGAAACTCGCGTCGAATGGGAAATTCACAAAGGGCTCGTTCAAGAAACGCAATCCCTCATGGAGCAAGGGTATCATCGAGAGCTGGGCTCCATGAAAGGACTGGGCTATCGACAATTTTCAGGATATTTAGCGGGTGAATATTCTTATGAAGAAGCCGTCCGGTTGTTAAAACGGGATACCCGTCACTTTGCTAAACGGCAAATGACCTGGTTTCAGAAGGAACCCGGCATCCATTGGATCACACTGGAGGAATCTGATATCCCCGATCGAGCGGCAATGAAGATCGTGGACACTATCAAAAATTTTCTAGAAACTTTCCAGAATGCCCAGCTTCCTGCGCAATCAACGTCAAATTCAGAGGCCACCCGTTTTTCAGGCTAACCATAGAGAGCTGATCATGGTACAATCTGGAAAATTTTCCCTTTTGAACCATGAAATCGCCCTATTTTCGCTCAATCCGACTGGAAGGTAACGGAAACAGAATTTCCCTCCTTCGTGACAGTTCGGAAAGAAACCTTATCACCTGACAGAGAGACTGAATGGGTACCAAACCAGCCTCTAAACATGCTCCTCAGGCCCAGATCGGCATTATCGGGGGAAGTGGACTCTATCAAATGGAAGGGTTCACCAATCTCAAAGAGATCCAGGTGGCAACCCCGTTTGGAAAACCTTCTGACGCTATCATTCTCGGAAACTTTCAGGGCTTGCGAGTCGCTTTTTTGGCTCGTCATGGTCGGGGACACCGCACTCTGCCTTCCGGGATAAATTATCGTGCCAATATTCATGCCCTGAAATCGCTGGGTGTAACACGCGTGTTTTCCGTCAGCGCTGTGGGAAGTATGAAGGAAGCAATCCGACCGGGGGATTTTGTCCTGCCTGATCAATTTATTGATCGAACCACTCAACGGGATAACACGTTTTTCGACCAAGGCATCGTCGCCCATGTGGCCTTCGCCGATCCGATTTGCCACACCTTGTCAACGGTCTTAGAAAAGGCCAGCCAGGGGGTCTCGGTCAAGGTGCACCGCCCCGGGACATACCTCTGTATTGAAGGACCCCAATTTTCCAGTCGAGCGGAATCGTTTCTCTACCGGCAATGGGGAGTAGATATCATTGGCATGACAAATATTCCCGAGGCTAAACTGGCTCGTGAAGCCGAACTGTGTTATGCGACACTCGCCCTCGTGACGGATTATGATTGTTGGCACGAAACGGAAGATGCAGTTTCTGTGGGAGCCATTTTGTCCATCATGCATAAAAACGTCGAAACGGCCAAAATTGTCCTCCAGCACGCACTGGAATTAGCCAAAGGCCTTGGGACGTGCTCCTGTCATACAGCATTGGAACACGCTGTCATCACCCCGCTTGATCGGATAAGCCCGACCTTGAGAAAGCGCTATCAGTCGCTGTTACGGCGACAATTATCGACCACCCTTCACTCCAAGAAAAGGTCATAGCATGGGTAATTTATTAGTCGTAGGATCCGTAGCGTTTGATTCCGTCCGAACACCGTTTGGCGAAGCCGCTAACGTACTGGGAGGATCCGCCACCTATTTTTCAACTTCGGCCAGTTTTTTCACACACGTGAACCTTATTGCCGTCGTCGGGGAGGATTTCCCAGAGGAACACCTTGAATTCCTGCGTAGTCGAGGAATCGACCTGGAAGGATTAGAGAAAAGGCCTGGAAAAACCTTCCGCTGGCGAGGGGAATATTCTTACCAACTCAACGAAGCCCAAACCCTGGAAACACATCTCAATGTCTTAGAGACCTTTCGGCCAAAAATTCCTGACCGTTATACCACTCCAGCCGCCTTGTTTCTTGGCAACATTGATCCCGAGTTACAACTGGATGTGCTCAATAAAGTCAAACGGCCATCCATTGTCGCCTGCGATACCATGAACTTTTGGATTGATGGCAAACGGGATGCCTTATGGAAAGTGCTCGAACATATCGATATCCTGGTCATCAATGACGGGGAAGCCCGCGCATTGGGCGAAGATGCCAACCTGGTACAAGTAGCGAAACGAATCTTAGCGCGTGGCCCGAAAACCCTGATCATTAAACGCGGGGAATATGGGGTATTAATGTTTCATCACAAGGGAATTTTCGGAGCTCCCGCCTATCCCCTGGAAGCCGTGAAGGACCCAACGGGAGCAGGGGACACTTTTGCCGGAGGGTTTATGGGTTACCTATCAGCCACGGGAAATTATTCAGAAACCGGACTTCGCCAGGCGATCATTTTCGGGAGCGTCATGGCGTCTTTTAATGTGGAGGAATTCAGCCTTGATCGACTCAGACATTTAACCCGTGATGATATTGATGAACGATATAAATCATTCAAGCATCTGACCCATTTTGAGGATTTGTCGTAGGCCCCGACATTGCTGTGCATGCTCCTACCCCTATGATATGGGTTATTCCATGGCAGGCTAACCAACGTGGTGTCCAAACAGTCCTCACCCATGCAGGATAACGCAATGGAAACTCTGGGAGGATTTTTCCAACATGCGCGGGAACGACAAGGCCTGTCCTTGGAACAGGTCGCTTCCCAAACCCGCATTCAACAACGACATCTCCACGCTCTTGAAGAAGAAGATTACGCGAGCCTTCCCGCCAAAGTCTTTACCAAAGGGTTTGTCCGGTCTTATGCACGCACGTTGGGGCTGGATGAAGATGAAGCTCTTCAGCTCTTCCTCACCTCATCCAACAGTTTTTATGAACGAACCCAACAAGAACAACAGCATGTTCAAGTTAAAATTGAAGCAGCCCATCGCAGTCGATTCAATTGGAATCTTGTCTTGATTCTTTTTGTGGTTATCGCTGGCATACTCTTTTATCTGTTACCCGAACAGCAAGAAAATCCCCCTCCCATAGCTAAATCCGAAGCTCCTCTACCAATCGAATCACTACAGGAGCCCAAACCCTCTCCTGCGGAACCACCTCACAGCGTCTCCCCTGCTGCCCCCGTTGACGCGGTACCGTCGCCCTTGCCTCCCCCTGTCATCGCACCGCCAACCCCCGAACCTGAACCCAAGCCGATGCCTCCCAGTTTGCTCGCCTCCCCCGTCCCTGAAGACGCCCTGGGGCCAGGCGGAACACTGGTTCTGGAGATCGAAGCAACACAACTGACCTGGGTTGTAGTGCGCTCAGACGACCAAGCCCCCCACGAGGCCTTATTACAACCCGGCCAACGGATCACCTGGAAGGCGAAGAAGCAATACTTGCTGACGTTGGGCAATGCTGCCGGGGTCGTCGTCCGCCTCAATGGAGAATCACGAGGACCGTTTGGGAAGCCGGGTCAGGTTGTCCGCGATATTCTCTTAAAACCCTAAAGCAATGAAGAGCACTTCTGGTTCGCAAAATACTCCAATCGTCACTCCGGGTGCCAAATTCTCGATTCATGCGCATGGCATTCGCTTACTGGACAAAGCCAGGGAAGCCCTAATTATGGCCATTGCACCCTCCTCAAATTTTCGAGTGGGAGCAGCCCTTTTAACTCGTGATTCGACAGTCTTTACGGGATGCAACATTGAAAGTCCGGTCTATCTTGGGGTCTGCGCCGAACGAGTGGCCCTCTTCAAAGCTCTTTCTGAAGGAGCCCGTGAGTTTGTCGCGCTGGCCATCGCGTGCGAGGGCTCCGTCCCCTTGTTGCCCTGCGGCACCTGCCGCCAACTGCTATGGGAATTTGCGCCAAAGCTCCGGATTGTGGTCCAGGAACAAGGCAGGGCAAAAGCCTACCGCCTCCAGGATCTCCTTCCCATTCCCTTTGCACGCAATGGACGAGGACCTTTCAGGGCCCAATAAGATTCCCCCTTCAACAACATCCTTTCCTTTTCTTGACAGCCCCAAAAATCCATTGATAAAATAAAAAGGTTTGGTGGTTTAGGGATGCCCGTTCAGGCCGCTTCCCCTCAAACGACACCGACCATGAAGAGGAAAGAAAAGATGGGGTGAATGTGCACCCCGGTGTTTTTTACGGTCTCATCAACTCTGTTTAACCCAGGAGGCTTCCATGACGTTCTCGATGAAAGTGTTTGGTACCTTAACCGCTGCCATGTTTTTGACCACCGGCTTGGCTATTGCTGGACCAGAAAAAGATCCGATTCCAGCCCGTGTTCCCGCTGACAAACGCGCTGAAGCCAAAAAGGACAAAACCCCCTTATATGACAAAGCAGAAAGTGCTTCGGCAGAAATTGTGGCGGAAGGCAAAGCCTTGTTTGAGGGAAAAGGGACCTGCGTGAATTGCCACGGCAAAAACGGTGATGGCAAAGGGCCGGCAGGAGCTGTCTTGAACCCGGGACCACGCGATTTCACCAATTGCAAATTCCACAAGAAACGGAAAGATGGCGAACTCATGTGGGTCATCAAAAATGGCAGCCCCGGCACCGGGATGGTTCCCCTCGTCCCAGCCACCATCAGCGAAGAAGAAGCCTGGAAGGTCATTGCCTATGAAAGAAGTTTTTGCAAAGAATAGCTGATTGAGCGATCTTTTTTAAAAAACCCCGCTGGGCTCAGCTCAGCGGGGTTTTTTTATGAAAACCGCCTTCCCCCCGCCAAGAATGCCGTTTCCCCGTTGACACCATTCAAACCCCTTGACTAGACTCAATTTGGTATAGGCCGCTCATACCAGCAATCGTCAATCAAATTTCTAGATGAAGGAGAGTATTTTTATTATGGCCAAACGACGATCACTTCAGGAAGACGCGACAACTCTGAAAACCAAGGTAAAGAAATCCCTAACGAGTAGCGATAATCCTGAGGGAGATTCAACCATCCGGTCATTACGAAAACGGTTACGACGAGTGCAACGAAAGGTCCGAACGGCCAAACGGCGTGAGGAACAACGAAAATCGAAGAAAGCCGGTGCGGAGGCCTAGGTATCCGACAGAGCAAGTCTGAGGAGAATTTGGAGGAACATAGTCATGCGGGACGATGAAAAAAATATAGATGATGCATTTTCAGATGAGACGGAAGAGTTCGTATCTTTAGAAGGCAAAAACACTTTACCAAAAGACGAACTGGTGGATGAAGTCGCGGAAGCGATCACGGCGGAAACAGATGAGGGAGCAGCCGAGACTGTCGCATCTGCCGAAACGGAAGAAGGGGCAGAACAAGAAGAAGAGCTGGTTGAAGAGCGGGTCAAAGATGAAATCGATATTCAGATTGATCTTTTGAATGACTCCGACTGGGTCGTTCGACGAGAAGCCGTCATCACACTTGGAGAAATGGGCGACGAACGTTGCGTCGAGCCTCTCGTCCGGTGCCTTCGAGACGGAGATTGGCAGGTACGAGACGCTGCGGTTGAAGCCATCGCCATGATTGGCTCACCGGCGGTGGATCTGCTACTCCGCTATATACGGGACTATGATGCCCGGAAATCTGTGATAAAAACCCTAGGCAAAATTAATGATGAACGCGTTCTTGATCCGTTAATTTCCATGCTCCACAATGATGAGTTTAAAGACGATGCGACCTGGGCGCTCGCAGAACTTGGACAACCGGCTGTTGGACGATTGCTTGAATGTCTAAAGAATCCTGACGAAGTCATCAGAAAACAGGCTATTCTCGCCCTGGGAGAAATTAAGGATTCCAGCAGCGTTGATTTATTGATCGAACGATTACAAGACCCCGACTGGTTCATCCGACTCTCGGCGGCATCCGCACTTGAAAAAATTGGGGACCCTCGTGGCCGTGAGGCTGTCAAACCATTAATGAAAGATCCCGACCTGGTTGTCCGGTTACGAATCGAACGAATGTTGGCCGCATGGAAAAAACAGGCCGTCACCGCCTGACCCCCTGATTCCCCAACAGGGTTGCAGAATAAGAGACCCCTCAATTGGTTAACCCATTGAGGGGTTTTCTCGTTAGTGACGAAGAATGATGTCCAGCATGCCCCCCTCTTATGAAATCGGCATCAAGCAATATCGTGGGAACGGTAATGGGAACAACGGACCGGAATAGGAGAGCACGACAAGGAGCAGAGAGCGCAACTGAGGCTAGGTGCATTGCTTGATCAGGGCATGACCGCTTGCAGCTCTTGACGAAGATCGTCTAACACATGAGGAGGGAGGCTGCGGCCTTGAGCGAGGCTTTTCTGTGCCTCTCGAACTTTCTGCTTGACCGTCTGGATTTTTTGAGCCAGAGGGCCCTGAGGATCCAACTCAACGGCTTGATCTAAATGGCGAAGGGTACGATCAAACTCTCCGGAGGCTTCCTCGAAGTGATTCTCTAACAAATACGCCCGCCCATCCAAAAAGCCTTCTTTGGCTGCCAACATTTGTCGTTGCAAGCTGGTCTTCTGATCATATCCGATCGTATTCTCCAGAACCTGACCCGACAAATCTCGCAATCCTTGTTTCACGACATCCGGTTTTTGTCCCGTGTAATACCCCAGTCCAAAAACAATACCCAACAGAATCAACATTCGTAAGATTTTCATAGGCGACCTCCCCGCTTCAGAATGAAACGGACTCCTGGTGAAATGGACCTCTCTCCTTTCTCACTCCGTCATAAATGCTGGAAATGAAACAGTCCTGATTACGTGGAAATCTACGAAGCAGGGAATGACACACCCTGATAAAAAAGATGGTAACACTGCATGGTGGAAGGTACAACCTTGATGCCTGTTAGACTATGACCTCACTATCCGAGGTCGGCACCCCGCATTGGCTCCAATCCGGAGACAAGAAAAAAAACTCAGGCAAGCTTTTCGTCTTGTGAATTCACCTCATTGGGAAACAAGGGAGTATACGCACGATTCACATATTCTTTTAACATGCGGCGGGCGCTGAACCGTGGAGCGGACGTACGAATGGCATTTTTGACGACGGTGCACCACCCATGCGGAACCCCCTCAATGCCCCGATCATAGTACAATGGAACGACTTCGTTTTCCAGAAGGGCGTAGAGACCAGTCATATCCAGTTCGTCCTGCGCGCCATCGCCAAGCGGCTCTTTAGGGAGAGGCACGGCCCAGCCATTACTTCCATCATAGCCTTCCTTCCACCACCCGTCTAATACACTCAAGTTGGGCACACCATTTAAGGCGGCTTTCTGTCCGCTTGTCCCACTGGCCTCCAAGGGAGGCCGAGGATTATTGAGCCAGACATCCACCCCTTGCACCAGAAATTTGGCCACATGCATGTCGTAATCTTCGACAAAGGCAATATGGCCACCCAGATGATGCGCTTTGGCAAATTGATAAATCCGATGGATGAGCTCGCGACCGGCGTGATCAGCAGGATGAGCTTTTCCAGCAAAAATAATTTGAACAGGCCGCCAGGGATTTAACAGAATCTTTTTCAGCCGGTCCAGGTCTGAAAACAACAACGTAGCCCGTTTATAGGTGGCAAACCGCCTGGCAAAACCCAGAGTCAACGTTTGAGGCTCAAGCAAGGCCCCGCTCGCCAACACCTGGTTTGGCTCCATCGTTCCATCCATCCATCCGATTCGAGCCCGTTGACGGATAAAGATCAGCAGTTTTCGTTTTAGAAATTGCCGAACCTCCCAGAGCTCTTCATCGGGGATGGCCTTAATATCCTGCCAGAGGATGGGATCATCACACCGTTCCCGCCACTCAGCTCCAAGGTATTTTTGATACAATCCATCCATTTCCCCGGCAATCCACGTTGGAACATGTACCCCATTGGTCACGCTATGAATAGGCACGTCCTCCACCGGCCGCTCCGGCCACAAGATATGGAACATCTTTTTCGAGACCTGCTCATGTTCACGGCTCACCCCATTAATGAACGAGGCCAGACGAATGGGTAAGGTCGTCATGTGGAATTGATCGGCTGATAATTGTGGATGACGGCCCAAGGCCATAAAATCTTCCTGCGTGAGCCCCAACTCCTCCCACCACCATTGGCAATGGTCGCGAATGAGATCTCCCGAAAAGACATCATGACCAGCAGGGACGGGAGTATGGGTCGTAAAGACGGTATGCAGACGAACCTGATCGGCCGCCTCGGTTAAGGACATCCCTTGCTGAACCAGTTCCCTGATCCGTTCGACCAAAAGGAAGGCCGGATGTCCTTCATTGGCGTGCCACACGTAAGGATCATGCCCCACCGCACGTAAGGCACGCACACCGCCGATGCCCAGCAACAACTCCTGACAGAGACGTATGCGATGGTCTCCCCCATAGAGGCGAGCGGTCAAATGACGATCTTCTGGTGTATTTTCCGGTGTATCAGTATCCAAGAGGTATAACGAGACCCGCCCCACTTGGATCTGCC
>Ga0209536_100007380_pt1 | contig 16680 bp, 16 predicted proteins | sample DeeMarSeWOR28_12_FD_187461 | JGI IMG/M metagenome (GOLD analysis project Ga0209536, IMG submission 187461) | Marine sediment microbial communities from White Oak River estuary, North Carolina - WOR-2-8_12 (SPAdes) (version 2) | ecosystem: Environmental > Aquatic > Marine > Intertidal zone >... | reverse complement strand
GAAAGATATATTTTTAAGTTAAATTTTTATTTATTTTTTATTTTTGAATGCCATTCATATAATAATTTAAATCCTCTAACTGCTCTCTCAACCTCGTTTTCAAACACAGGTATTTTTAATTCAGAAGCAGTATTTTTAACTCTTTTAGCACCTTCTCTTTCTGCTTGAATAAGAATGGTTATAATTGGTTTTTCTGGATATAAGACTTGTACATTTCTAAAGATGTTAAAATCGAATTCGATCTCGTTGAAAAACTCAAGAGCAAGTATTAGACCATCTACAGCGTTATCATTTAATAGAGTTTTCGAAGATGTATTATAAATTTCACAGACTTTAGTTCCAATAAACCTTTCGGGAGGCCAGTAGTCTACAGGATTTCCCAAATCGCAAGTAGAACCCCCAACTTTTTCGAGAATAATATTTTTATTGTTAGGTGTTAACTTTGCCAGAGATAATCCTTGTTTACGCATTTCTTTAATAATTAGAAATATTGCTCCAGAGCTTGGACCTACTACTCCTAAATCAGGACCTTTAGGTTCTGGACACCATAAAAAGATCTTTGCAAATTCAAAGAGTTCGATGTAATTTGAAACTGCAATACCCCCAGCAAGTTCTAGTTCCTTTTCTTTCTCGCCCTCCTTTCCAACATAGAAAAATAATACTGGTTTGATTTTGGCAATTGATTTCACTGATTGTATAATTCTCTCAGTTATCTCTCTAAGAAACAGAGAAATAACCTTTGTTGTATCGTCTTCTTTAAAATATTCTAAAACATCAGCATCATCAATATCAAATCCATATCCTAGATGTGAAACCTTGGAAATCGGTAAATCTTGAGAAGGGTTCCACCATCCCAATGCACCAGCTAATCCTCCTGATTGAGCAATGAAACTTACTCCTTCTGATATCTTTCGATGTTTTTGCATGAGATATTGCCGTACGGGGATTATGGAAGTTGTGAAATTGTTATTGAAATTAATAATTCCCAACATAGAGGGTCCCATATACGAAACGTTATATTTCTCACTAATCTTAGTCAAGTTCTCAATTAATTCTGGATCGGTGGTGTTCATCCTTAATTCTACTTCGATTGCAATACTTCTAACCCCAAATTTTGCTAATTCCTCAAAGGTATTTTCGAGATTTTTGCTAAGAACAATAACTGCGAGTTCTGGGACTTCTGGTAGCTCTTCCAATGAATGAAATGCTTTAATCCCTAAAATTTCATCTGCATTTGGATTGAGAATGTACAATTTTCCTTTATAAAAAATCTCGAGAAGATTTTTAAGAATGGTGTAACTGAAAGTATAAGCCTTTCGGGAAGCACCGACTATTAAAATGCTTTTTGGGTTAAAAAAAGGTTCTAGATCTTTCAATGTCCTTCTTCAGATGGTATAATTTTAATTTATATTAAGACTCAACCTAATTTATATTATTTTATACTCTTTGAAAAGCATTTTGTATTGATTTCATATAATAATACAAATTTGCTGGAAAATCCCATCTTCAACCATAAAAGTAAGGATTCATAAATGCACTAACTTTATATATATTTTGAAATTACAAATTCCACATGAATATTTTTATTCAATAATATGATAATAACGAGGGAATTTTATGTTGGAAATTATATTTAAAATTGTCTTCCCATTAGTACTTGTCGGATTTCTTGTATTAATCTTCATTATTGGGTCCTTAAAAAAACACCCAAAACGAGAGTTTATGACGTGTGATGAATTCATTAAAGATTGGATTAAAGATCATGGGTCAGCAAGCAAGGAAGAGGAATATTTTGCTAAGATGAAAAAAGATCCCTCTGGAAAGTTATACATGCCAATAACCTATCATGGAGCTAAGTTATTCATTAGACTTGGATTATCCCCGAATAATGTATCTGTCATCAATCTAATTTTATCATTCTTCATATTATATGGGGTAGTTATGGCAGGTAGTGGACATTCTCTAAGCAAATTTACTCAGCAACCTCTATATGGTTCCTGGTTTTTCCTATTAGCCTTGCTTGTATTGTTTACAGGAATAATTGATGGGATAGATGGTGCAATCGCAAGATTATTAGATATAAAAACTAAGAGTGGAGCTTGGTTTGATAACGTAATTGATAGAGTTAGCGATACATTAATGTTTGTTTGTTTAATTCCGGGTACTATATCTACAGTTGCATCTATTGGGTTTGATTTTAAATGGTTGATTTGGACAAATACATTCCTCATTTTCATCTATGAATATATGAGAGCCCGACATGAGGGTTTAGGTCTATATGAAACTAAACCAAATATTGGGGAAAGAATTACCAGGGTTCTTGTAATGGCAACATTCTTTGTAATATACGGAATTTCGAGCTTAGGTGTATTACTATCAAGGTTAATTAATCCTACTTCCTCATTTGGGATAATTTCGCATCCGGGGATCTTAGATTGGACTATGCTTATATATCAAATCAGTGTGTTTATAATAATGATGATATCCATAATTCCGTTTGGGAAGTTTATCTGGAAAAACTTAAAAGAACTAGACAAGCAGGATGGTGATTAGAAGTGAAGACGTCAAAACTTCTGTTATATGGAACTATTTGCATCGCCTACTTTACCCTTTTACACATGTATTTTCCTACTGAATGGCCTTCTGGGATAAAAAGAGCGATCGATAGATTTTTTATGAGTCCCTTAGCGAATTGGTGGTATATTTTTCCTTTTATTGGTATATTATTGTTGTTAGGGTTTATTACTTACTATGGAATCCATTTCCTTGCCTCATTTGGTAGAGGTTTTAGAGCAAAAACACCATTCTATGCAAATATCAGTATTATAATAGCCTCAAAAAATGAAAGGATTTTACTGGAGAGAACTCTGGAATCAATTGATAAATCAGATTATCCTAAAGAAAACATTCAATTGATAATTGTAACAAGTGGGTCTACAGATGATACAACAGATTATTGCAATACTTTTGCCAAAAATCATAACGCATTAGATGTAGTAGTGCTTTCTAGGGATCTTCCTAAGAAAGGAAAACCCCCGGCTCTTAATTACGGTTTGAAATACGTAAAGAATGAAATAATCGTTTTATATGATTCGGGATGTATACTAGAACCTACGACTTTAACGAATTTAATAGCACCATTTAAAGATGAAAAAATTAAAGCAGTAATAGGTCCAGTTCTCGTTGAAAATTGGAAAATAAATAAACTTACTAGGGGGATCTTTCTTGATTATGCTATTATTTCAGGGGGCGGGATCACATTTGAAATAAAAAACCGGTTAGGGGCATCAGCTTATGGTTATGGGAGGAACTTTGCCATTAATACTGAACAACTCCAAAAATACGGTGGCTTTAATGAAGATTCAATGACAGAAGATCTTTATTTATCTGTACTATTAAATTTGGATGACATTGATATAAAATTTTCACCAAAAGCACGAGTGTATGAGTATGTACCAACGACCTGGGATATTTTAGTTAAACAAAGAACTCGCTGGCTTGCAGGTTATGTATTCGATATGCCCCAACTAATGGCAAAGAAAAGTGAAAATAAAAGTGGGAAGAAAATTATTATAGCACGAAATATGACGATGATGACTATCGGAAATCTGGATACCTGGATCCCTATTGTAATTATATTTTCAATACTCTATCTAATAATTGGTGAGTATTATCAATTAATCTGGTGCATCTCTTTATTAGTATTTCAATTAGGATTTCTATTTAATGCTGCCCGAAAATATGGGGATAAACATTACACAATATTCTTGCTTTTTCTAATTAGTGGTTATATCCATCTTTATATGTTTTTACGACAATTCAGGCTACCCAAAGACTTGGGTTGGGAGAAAACTCCTATGCTTCTAGAAAAACAAGAAGAAGAAATTTTAGCGTTATCTGGGAACTAAGCTTTATATTTTTTTATTCTTTATTAATTTCTAAATATAATTTCCGAATTTGGTATTACATATGCTATTAAAATTAAAAGATTATCTCCCCGAGGAATTAAAAACAAAATATTTTGATTTTGAAGCCAGAAGTTACCCCGATAATAATTTTTGTGAGGACATTTTAAGACAAATAAAGCTTTCTTATGATAATTGTAAATACTATAGAGATAATCTCTGTAAGAAATTCGAATTTAAAATACCTGATGAATTAACTATCGATAGTTTAAAATCGATTCCCTATATCCCTACTGAAACTTATAAAAAATCGGGGAATCGTACTCTTCATCTTCTTAAGGCAAAACTTGATAAAATTGCACTTTTTTCATGCTCTTCTTCAACAACCGGAGAACCATCTTTAGTTCCTCGAACAGTGGAAGATTTCGATCAAATCCAGTATAATTCGATAAAGGTATTTACTGAATTCTTCGGTTGGAACGACTTAAAAGATGGTTCCAAGGAAGGATTAATTTTTAATTTTTCACCTGGTAGAACTTTCATGTCTTTAATGGTAAAAAGAAATATGAAAGATTTTGAATTTGTCGATAAGACTCGCTATTTTACCGCGTGTATGAATAAACCTTGGGAATACTATGGTCATGAAGAATATTTAGTAAAGTTTAAATTTTTCAAAACAATTTGGGCTATAATTTCAACATTCTCTATACGGGGGGGCTTCATATTAGATGTGAGTAAAATGCTAAAGATGGTTAATAAAGTTCTAAAGACAGGGTATTGGAAAAACGTAGAAATAAGTAAGATTACTTTTGGTGGGAGCCCCTTACTAATGAATAACATGCTTGTGAATAGATTGCTAAAAGAGAAGATCTATATAGATCTCGATGGAAAGGCTTTTGTCGGTTGTGGAGGAGGAGGATGGGAGGGAGTAAAAGGAGAGGCCAAAATGGATGCTGTAAACAAAATTGATTTCATCGAAAGGTATGAAAAAGTCTTTAATATCAAATCTAATCAAATTGGCGACATCTATGCATTTACAGAAGGTCCGACACTCTTTGGGGGACACTGGTCAGAAAAATACCAAGATTTTTTATTACATTGTCCAGATACATCTCGTATTATTGTAAGAGATCTTGAAAACATGGAACCTGTCAGTAATGGTGAAGAAGGACTTTTAGAAGTCCTTACTCCTTATGGTGTGAATGGCAGTATCAACCAAGCTGTGCTTGTCGATGATATAATTGAGCTTGTTTCAAAAAATAAATGTCCGGAATGCAGATATGAAGGAGCAACATTTCGAATTTTGGGAAGATTGAAAAATGCTCAAGGAAAGAGCTGTTCTTCTTTAATAAATTGGATTTACTAATATTTTATTGATCTTTCTAATTCTTCCTTTTACAATTGAATTTATGTAAATGAACTAAAAAAAAAGAAATTAGAGTTTTTAAGGAAAGAACGGAAAGCCAAAAAAGTACGGAACAAATCTTACGATTGCAACTATTATCGTTACCACCATGGGTATGATATTAAGGATAATCCCAAATACACCAAAAACACTTCCAATTTTCGCGATTGTATTTTCTGGTTCTGCGTCAGCCCTTGAGACATTACTTCTTGAGACTATCCCAAAAATCAGCCCCAAAATATAGAAAGAAACAATCCCAATAATAACAGGAATACTAATACCTAAAGTAAAGAGCGAACCAACCCTTCTAATAATGAAAACGTTAAATGCAACGATCATAGTTGTGATTGCTACAATTAATGATGCTATAGCAAATCCCAAAACTCTTTTGGAAAAGGGGGTTTCTCCACTCATATATTTTTCTGTAGAAACTGGAGTTGGTTCAACAACAGGAGCAGGAGTACTTGGGGGAGGTTCGGGGGTTGGTTCTACAATTGGTTCAGGAGTTTCAGCTACTTCTTCAATAGGTTGAATCTCGCTTCCGCAGCTCTGGCAAAATTTTTGTCCTTCCTCTTCTAGTTCTGCACCACAATTTTGACAAAACATGAGTTATCTTCCAAATTTAGTTTGATTTAACAATCTAATAATAAATATTTAATATAATTTATACTAATATTTTTATTCTTTACTCAAAAAAAACTTCGAGTATCAGATATGTTATAATTATAAGTATATATAAGCAATATGTAGTCCGATAATCGTTTTTTGGTTTTATGAAGTCTCAACCTTATAATTTTTATTCACCTCTTCAATTTCAGAATCTGTGAATTTCCGGACGACTTTAGCGGGAGATCCAACAGCAATTGAATAAGAGGGAATATCTTCAGAGACTAAGGATCGAGCTCCGATAATTGAGCCTTTACCTATTGTTACTCCTGGCATAATGACAGAATAGGCCCCAATTCTTGCATTTTCACAAATTTTTATTGGTCCGAAGCTGAAGCTGCTGTGTTTGATATTCATAACATTATGTGTAATTAGCTTAACACCCATTCCACATCCACTGCCATCTTCAAACTCAATCAATTCAGGTAATAAGGGATCAGGAATTGCTTTCTGAGATATATGGCAATTCTTACCGATCTTCATGCCCATAAACCGAAACATCATATTCCTGGCTCGAGGCCACCCAATTAAATAGGTGATAATCAAAGAAAATAAATGGTTGAAGGCACCTCTCACAAACCAAGCAATTGAAAATCCCTTACTGCGAAGATGTTGTGCTACAATTAGCATGGGGACTGGTGTGAAAACATGTTCTTCTGTTTCTATATTAATATAGGTCATTTTTCCCTTTTCTTCAATATTATATTCAGGACGATCATGTTTCCACATTTTTCTCGCTTTAACAAGATCTTTAAGAAAGATGTAATAATCAAGGTTAATAGGAAATAAAATAAGGCTTAAGGCAAAATTTACGGGCATCAAGAGGATTACCAACATTAGTCTCGTATCAAGGGATATATCTTGATTAAACATGACACCAATGTAAGTATAGAACGTTGCAATAAAAGCTATTGTCACTATCCCAAAAAGACTGAAGATATACAAGATTGATCCCGTTAATTGTTTAGTTTTGGCTAAGTTATACCCTATAGTATAAAGAAGAAGTAAAAATACAAGAGAAATTAAAATCACTCCATAAACTTCAAGATTGTATTTGTAAAATATAAGGGATAGAAATGGTACTACATAATCATAAATCGTATTGATTAGTGGAATTGAGAAGAATATTCGATTGACCATTAGTAAAATGATAAGTAATGTTCCTAAAACAATACCCGTATTCACGATTATAAAGCCCTTCTTCATTTTTTCCACCTGTGTAATAATAATAGTTGTTCTTCTGTAGAATATTAAAAACTATATTTTAATATTAAATAGGTTTTTTATTCACTTACAATTATTCATCAAATTAAATATAAAGATAAATAGAAAAGCAATAATGACAACTTGGAATCCGAGCGTACCAGCTAAAGTTTCTTTCATAATTCCCACTTATAATGAGGAATTTAATATTATTGAAACATTGAAAGCAATAGACGCCCAACGAAGCGACATTCCTTATGAAATCATTGTAGTTGATGGGCAAAGTACAGATAATACCGTTCAGGTTGCTAAGAAGTACGCAAAAGTTTTTGTATCCCCCAAAAAAGGAAAGAGCTATCAATTGAATTACGTTACACCTAAATCTACAGGGAATTTACTAATTTTTTTAGATGCTGATACGATTATTGATCCAAATTTTCTCCAAAACATTAGTCGAGTCTTCGAAAAACAGAAAAATTTGTTCGCTTGTAGTGCAAGAGTGAAATATCATGATGGAAAAGCACTCTCATTGAAAATAGGATCCAAAACTTTTACAATAACTAGTTATTTCTTTCTAAATACTTGTATGCATGTATTTTATGTTTTTAAAACACTATTAAGGTATCCTGAACTCATGGGATGTAATATAAATGTTCGACGAGAAGTTTTTTTTAAAGTTGGGGGATTTAAACAATTGCCCTCTAAATTACTTGGAATTGACAAAGTTTTTTCTGATTCTGTAATTTACCTAATAAGGAAATTGAAGAGGGGTAAAGTAAAAACGCTAAATTTTATTTCAGTTTTTACTAGCGGAAGATTTTTAAGTGCTCGTCGTAGCGCAAGACGTATTGTCCATTATCACACGGAAAAAGAGGTCTATTATGATCTTGCGCAGGATTCGAGTTTCACAGAGTAAATTATTTTAATTATTATACAATAACTTTTTAATTTCGTGATATCTTTTATTAGAAGTTAGATCCTTCCATTTTTCAACGATATTAACCATATTCATTGCCAAAGCTATTGCTTGTCCCATTTCTAAATATTTATATAATCCTAACCGTCCAATGGGAATTAATTTATCAGATTTACATACTTCACTCAAGTATTCATCAAAAAGCTCGATATTTCGTTTGGTATAAAGAGGATATAAAGGTAAATTATCTTCATCAAATGGGATTGGTTCTTGGTATTGAATCCAAGATTCTTTTGATTGTTGTCGATGCATAACTTTGAAATTAACTTTACGGATAAATCTTGCATGTTGAGGAAGATTTATTGACCCATAATTATCATCCTCCCAATCTTCGTTTTCAGTATACTCAAACTTTAACGATCTGTATTCTAAATCACCAAACTTAAAATTAAGTAGCTCATCTATTCGACCAGAGAATAATATGAGATCAAATAATGAATCTTCAAACTTACTCACATTTAACTGAAGTGGAATGCCATGTATCATATTTTTAAGGAACGCAGTGTACCCTTTACGAGGTATTCCTTGGAACTTATCTTCAAAAATATGGGTATTAGTATCCGTTAGTTTAATACGATTTGATATATATTCAGTGGTCAACTCTCTTGGTTCTACTCCCCACATTTTGAGAGAATAATTATACATGAATAATTTGTATAAAGTATTTCCAAATTGGGAAATTGCATAGGTCTCAAAATTAGTAAAATCGGGGGTGGATGGACGTGCTTCTAATTCCTTAATAATATTTTCACTTTCTTCCATTTCAAGTATAGTTTTTTTACTAAGAGGAAAGTGTCGCAGGATTCCATTTATAATAATTCCCTTATTATGCTTATAATCGTTAAAATCTGAGAATCTGAGAACGAAATTCTTAACATCTTTATCTTTGGTGTGAAAAGCATGCCCCCCGTAAGGTTCATATAAAATTCCGTTAGCACTTGTTTTAGTGTAGCACAATCCTCCGATATGATCTTGTTTTTCTGTGATAGAAATTGTATGACCTTTGTCCCTTAACAAACGTGCAAAGGTACATCCAGATAGTCCAGCCCCGACTACTAAAACTCGAATTTTATATCACTCCCATCTCTGAAGTTAAATATTGAAATAAATTTTAAATTTTCCAGTATTACAATATTAAGATGAAAGGGACACCAAAAATATCAGTAGTTATCCCCACATATAACGAAGAAAGAAACATTGAGCAAACACTTACCGCTGTTAAGAACCAAATATGCAATATTCCATATGAAATCATTGTTGCTGATGGCCAAAGTACAGATAACACCGTTGTGGTAGCTAAAAAATTTGCTAAGGTGTATATATCGCCAAAAAAAGGAAAGGCATTTCAGGTTAATTATGCTGTACCCAAATCGTCAGGAGATTTGATCGTTTTTTTGGATGCAGATACCTTGATTGAGCCCCATTTTTTGAAGAATATCTACAATATTTTTGCAAAGCATGAAAATCTTTTTGCATGTAGTGCCAGGTTAAAATATTATAATGGAAAAGCATTTTCATTTAACTTAGGGTCTCGTAAATATATATTTACGTCATATTTTTTTCAGAATGTTAATATGCATTTCTTCTACTTCTTTAAAACAATATTAGGATACCCTGAACTCACAGGATGCAATATAAATGTTAGGAGAGAAGTTTTCTTCAAAGTAGGGGGATTTAAACAACCACCAAATTCATTGGGAATCGATAAAGTATTTTCAGATGCAATAATATATTTAACAAGAAAATTGAAAAAGGGTCGGATTAAAACGCTAAATTTTGTGAGCGTATTAACAAGTGGAAGACATTTGAGTGCTCGGCGTAGCATTAAACGTATAGCTCAGTATCATACACAGAAAGATATTTATTATAAATTAGCAAAATCGGCTGATTAGCAAGCTATGAAAATTGCATTAACTTTTGATATTGAAAGAGATTTTCCGCACGTTTTAGACACATTTCTTGGAGTAGAAAAGGGAATATTAAAGATATTAAAGATGTTAGACAAATTCAACATAAAATCCACGTTTTTTTGCACTGGAACCGTAGTTGAGCGTTTTCCTAAAATTATAAGGTTAATCGAACGAAAGAAACATGAGATTGCTTGCCATAGTTTAGATCACGAACACTTAAGAAATCTAAGTTTTAACGAATGTGAAGATCTAATCTTCCGAAATAAGTTACTAATTGAGGATGTTTGCCATAATTCAGAAATAGTGGGATTTCGTGCTCCATATTTAAGACCTCCATTTTTTTTATTTAAAATTCTACGAAAATTAGGTTTCAAATATGATTCATCTATTAAATCTCCTAATAAGCTTAACCTTTATCAAACTGTAGATTCCCAAATTCGTGAATTCCACCCATTAGGATTTAGTACATTATTACGCTTACCATTAGGCTATAGGGGGTATAGAAATTGGATATATCAAAAGGAATTGGCTATTTTATACTTCCATCCTTGGGAAGCTACGTACATGAAAGAAGAAATTTTAAATCGTTTACGAGGATTCGATAAATTTAGGCAGATCATGTTTAGACCAGATCGTATAATTAACACTGGAAATAAATTTACAGAAAAAATTACCCACTTTATTATAGACTCACTCTCGAGAGGAGCCGAATTTATTACGTTAAAATCTGAATTAGAAGATTAGCTAATCAGAGTTAAAGTGATAATAATAAATAAGATATTTATTGATTCTACCTTTAAGCTTCGACTAATTCAAGTTCATATAGAGGGATTTCTCTTCTCTTTTTTGAATCATATAAAGGCAATCCTGATTGCTTTAAAAGCTCAGGGGTTTTATAGGATAGCACCACAATTTGACAGGGACTAGCAATCTTCATTGATGATACTCGAAGACGATCCCTTACAATTGGAAGGTTTCTTATGTGTGTCCCTACATCTAAAATAACTTGCCCCGCTCTAACTCGTGCGCACACTCCAGTGGTGCGTCCAAATGAATTTCGCATTCCAGTTTGAATTCTATCCGCTCCTGCAACCGACATCATTTTGTTCTCTCTGATTTTTTGGAAGGGTTTGGGGCGCATCCGCAATCGAAAGTTCTGTCTTCCCAATTTTTTCTGGAGAGCACCATTAATTGTAATCCTGATTGCTTCTAATGTATTAGATGAGATTTGAATTTGACGATTCACTTTAAGTCCAACTACAAGCTCCCAATCTTCCCAGTCAATACTCTTGTTCCCACCCCAATAACGGGCAATCTTGGATTGAGCACCTCCACGAGCGTATTCTCGTCGATGATTACTACTTCTCTTGTGCTGGTATGGACGTCTACTCCATTTTGAATAACAGTGCCATGGACGCTTATGAGCTATGATAACACACCTTCAATGTAATTAGCTAAATGCTGTTAGAAAATTATAACCAATATTCAAATGTAATATTAAGGTTAAATATCAAAAATAATTTAAATCTAATAAGTTTTTTGAATCTAGCTAAGAATTGGTTAAGTAAATCACCATTTTATAAATCTAAAGCAAAACTTACACAGACTTATAATAGATTAACAACTTATATAAAAATCTTGGACCATACATAAATTTTGAAGATACTTACTCAAGTAATTAAAAAAAAATGATAAATGCTGAAACCGCGTTACAACAAAAAACTGAATTACTCTGCAAAGGATTATACCTTAATGAGGATTTAATCAGCTATTATCAAACTCAAGGTATAGAAATTGATTACGGAAGGAAAGGGGGTGCAGGTCCATCTGGGGGAAGATATTTCTTTTTAGAGGATATGAAAACCATAGCAAATGTAGCTCTATGGAACACTCAAAACAGAACGGATCTTTTCTTAAAAGAAAATAAAAATGGTTATTTCCAAGTTTACAATGAGAAGAAAAAAAAATTCTGGGGGAAACTTAAATTAATCCAAAATCCTCGGTTCTACGATCCTAAATTTAAGACTACAGATGGGATCCCAATGAAAAAAATTGCACTGGTGCATGGGATAAATTGTCTTTCAAGCACAATTTACCAAAAGTGTGTATACTGGGCTTGCGGAGAAGCTTGTTCTTTCTGTGGTATTGAAGTCAGTCTAAAAAGTGATGCTACAATTGAAGAAAAAACTTCCCAACAAATGTCAGAAGTAATTACAGCCGCCAAAAAAGAGGGAAGATGTGCCCATATGACATTAACTAGCGGAACTGATGAAACAATTGACAAAGGAGCGAATAGATACATTGAAATGCTTAAAGGTGTGAAAAAAAACCATCCAGATATTCCATTACACGTTCAAATAGAAGCGTTAGAGAATTTAGAATACATCGATAAGTTAAGAGAATCAGGAGCTGATACAATAGGTATCCATATTGAGATATTAGACGAGAACCTGAGACGAGAAATCACACCGGGAAAATATAGTCTATCATATAACTTATTTGAAGCCAATTGGAAACATGCGATTGAAACTTTTGGAAAAAACCAAGTAAGCAGCTACATATTAGTAGGATTTGGGGAAGTTCCGTCTGAATTCATTAACCAGATTGAAAAAATTGTTTCAATTGGAGTAATTCCTTATATAACACCAGTAAGATCTATCCCTGGAAAACCGAATCTTCCACCTACTGACTATAATGAATTAATGGATATTTATCGTAAAACTGCTGAATTGATGAAGCAATATGGCGTAAATCCCTTAAAAAATAAGGCAGGTTGCGTAAGATGTGGGGGATGTTCATCTATCAATGAGGCATACAGGGCATCTTAAAATTTAAAATACATACTGCTTTTTTGTTTAATTAGTTTAAACTTCAAAATTTTTAGATTACGATGCTATTAAAAGGTAAGAATGTTGTGATCACAGGCTCTGGGAGAGGTATTGGGAGAGCCGTAGCACTTGCTTGTGCGAAAGAGGGGGCAAATATAGGCTTAACTTCAAGGACTTTAGAACAATTAAATTCTGTTAAGGAAGAAATTGAAAAATTAGGGATTAATGTTAAAGTTGTTGTAAAAAATGGGGATATTACCAAGTACAATGAGGTTGAGGATGTTTTTAAGGCATTCCATGAAGGTTTAGGGCTTTTAAATGGGGTGGTTGCTAATGCAGGAAGGTCATGGAGAGCAAATGCACATGAAGCCCCTCCTGAAAGATTTGCGGAGGTTATTAATGCGAATATATTAGGAGTGTTTCATACGTTTAGAGCTTCATATCCTTATTTAAATAAGGAAAATAAGAATGATAAAGCTAGATTTATTATTACTGGGAGCGCTGTATATCCTAACGTAATGGGAGGTTTTTCCTCGTACACTGCATCTAAATATGGGGTTGTTGGGTTACAACAAGAACTAGCAACAGAATATAAAAGAGAAAACATCTTGGTTAATATGGTCCTGCCTATGCAAGTTGACACAAGAATGCTAAGAGGTCGAAGAGCTGGTGATGGAAATAAAGCACCGGGAGTCTTGGATCCTGAAGATCTCGATGATTACTACTTATTTTTATTATCCGATAAATCAAACAGAATAAATAACGAATTAATTTATCCAAGTACCTTTGAAGCCATGAAATTACTAATAAGTAAAGCCCCCGAAGATAAAATAACCAACTGGGACATTTTTAAAACATATATTGAAGAAGCATCTCCTAATCTATATATTGAGATTAAAAAATACGAGCAACTGGGGGAATTTATTTTAAATCGTATAAAATAGTTTAACAATACTATCTGAAAGGATTTTTCTCTCGAAGTATTTTTTCTTGATACGCCTTTAAGGGAGGAGGACAAAGCCCCGCCTCAGTGGCTTCTTTTTTTAAAGCCTTCGTAATTTCTGCAATATTTACTGAGACAGGACACCAATGGCGACAGTTTTCACATCCCGTGCATAAAAAAAGGCCATCTTTTACTGCTGCTTCGATGCCATCATGTATATAAGCTCGTATAATCCCATCAGCACCCAGTCCGTATTTTGATGCATATATATTCCCAAAAGCCCGTGAAGCTGTACATATATAATTACATGTTCTACATCCAATACATTTTAAGAACTCTTTGTAAAGCAAATTTTCTTTCAATGCCTTTGTTCTCCAATCATCTACCAGAATAACAACTACCTCTTTAGCACCATACATACCAAGTACTTTTTCACCCTGAACATCTGCAGTAGCAGAAGGTCCCGAGATAAGACTTATGTAATTGAAAGAAACGTTATTAATTCGGGTCTGTAATTTTGCGACAAGAATAGCATCTAAGATTGTAGGTACTATCTTTGTAATCCCACATAGAACTATGTGTTTTTCGGTAGCTCTGGTTAATAAACTGATATTTCCTTCATTTTCTCCTAAGACAATCGTTCCATCTTCAGCTGATATAACGTTAGCGGACGTAAGTGACACTTTTACATCATTTAATAGTTCCTTACGATAATTATCTCTATAGTATTCTACAATTGCACTTGCTGTGGGTTCAAGTTCAACCCCTTGCTTCTCTTTAATTTTTGCAACAATCTCTTCTTTTGTAAAATGAGCTCCGGGACCTACCCCAAAACTTGGTAATTTATACTCAAAAAGTTCAACAAGAACATCTCCTAAATCAGTTTCTTTAACGGTTATGTTATTTTCCCTTAGAGTGTCAAGAATGCCTATGTCTTTTGCTTCATTCGATTTTGATTTGTAGATAACCTCTGTATCACCAATCTCCTTCATGAAAATCTCTTGAGCCTCTTCGTTTGATTTTGCGTAATGAACAGTCATATTATTCGTTTCTCTCATAACTTTAATACATTTCTCAACATAGTAATCCATATTATGGAGAAATTCGTCTTTCATTGCTATAAAACGATCTCTATTCTTTTCGACAAATTCTCGACTCGAGTCATCATATATGTACTTCATATCATGTTGTCTTGTTTTGATGGAACTTGCAAATTTCCAAAATAAGCCAAAATTGCTCTCTAACGTTCCAGGTTCATGCAAAACATCTATTCTTTCTTTAACATGGCCGTATAATTCTTTTCCTTTATCACTCAAACTAGGGGATCAACTCCTTCTAATAGTTTTATTAGAAAATCTTCAAATTTGATAATTGGTTTTTTTATATTGTTCTCATCTCTTACCTTAGTTAAGGCCGTAAAACAAAAGGGACATGCAGTTAGTAACGCTTTTCCTCTTTTCATATTATCGAGAATGGCTTTTGCGCTGTAATCACTGTTCTCCTTGAAAGCAGAATAAACTCCTCCACCCGCTCCACAACATAAACTCTTAGTTTTATTAAAGTCCATCTCAACAAATTCTATGTTATCAATTGAATTTAAAATCGTTCGAGGTTCATCGATAATAGGGATAGAAGAATTCCGTAAATGACAAGCGTCGTGATAATTGATTTTAAAGGGGGTTCCAGAATAATTTAAATTCAATTTTTCCAAATTTGCAGGTTCTGCAATAAATTGAAGTACATGTTGTACGTTGACATTAAAATCAGATCCAGCGAATTCTCTATAATACCGGATAAAATAAGTATAACACCCAGCGCAAATCGTAACAAGATCAGTTACATTGTTAGTTTTAAACCAATCATTGACAAAGTCGATATGCTCTTTCATAATTTCGTCAGAAGTTATATGATATGCTAATGAACCGCAACAGGGGGCATCTTCCATTATTTTGAAGTCTTCATCTAAGAATTGTATCAACTTTACTGCATTTTTACAAGTGGATTCGTATAGTCGTTTACTCAAACATCCAAGATAGATTAGCTTCATAATGATTAATTTTTAATTTTTTATTTATATTAAACTTAAATCACTTGGAGAAAATTAAAAGGCTATCCTTTTCTGATTCAATACAGATTTTTATAAACCATTTAATATTTTGCATTTTAATGGAATTAGGTGATATTAATGTCAGAGGAGACCCAATATAACGATTTAATAGAACATTTTAGGAATTGGATTATCAGACTGCCAGAATCAGAACATATGATACCTCTTCTTAAATTAAGGTTTAAACCAGAAGAAGCCCAATTCCTTTCTAAAATCCCGTTTATAGGACATACTGCTGAACAACTCTCCGAAAATTTAGGGATGCCCCCAAAAAAGTTAATAAAGAAGCTTGATAAATTTGCGCGGGATGGGATAATTTTTCGTCATGAAGGACAGGATGGAATTAGATACTCTTTATGTGACAGTCTTTTCGTCTTTTATCGAGCGATAGGCTGGAAGGGAAAGAATGATAAATTGAATAGAAATATTTCCCCTTTATTAAATCAATATTACATTGAAACATACGCACAAGAATTTGTAGGTCATGATACTCAAGGACTTCGAGCAATCCCAATAAACCAGACTATTCAAGATACGGGCAGGAGGATTTTTCAGGTTGCAGGGGCTGCTTTGTTTATGGGTATTCTGGGAAGTATATTGCTAGCTTACAAGATCACTAAGCCTGTGAGCGAGTTAAAATTGGGAGCAAAAAAAATTGGTACTGGCCAATTTGATTACAAATTCAATACAAGCTTACGCGATGAGATTGGTGAACTCGCTCAAGAATTTAATAAAAT
>Ga0209536_100007378_pt1 | contig 16682 bp, 17 predicted proteins | sample DeeMarSeWOR28_12_FD_187461 | JGI IMG/M metagenome (GOLD analysis project Ga0209536, IMG submission 187461) | Marine sediment microbial communities from White Oak River estuary, North Carolina - WOR-2-8_12 (SPAdes) (version 2) | ecosystem: Environmental > Aquatic > Marine > Intertidal zone >... | reverse complement strand
GCAGCCTGTGATTTGACTGTCTCAATGCCCATGCGAGGAAAAGTCAGTTCGCTTAATTTATCCGTTGCGGTGGGAGTTTTGTTGTACGCATTTAACAACAAGTAGGGACGAAGCACTGTGCCCGAAGGGTATGCTTCGCCCCTACAAATCAAAAACGCAATTATTAGGCTCGATTAAAAAGGATCGTCGTCGTCCAGCCAGAGATCATCATCTTCCTCTTCGTTTTCCCAATCATCCAGATCGTCCCCTTCCCAGTTATCCACCTCGTCTTCAGATGGTGAGTAAGTTGCACAACCGGTATCAGGATCTATTTCAACAGAAGCAGCACTGCAATATCCCTCATCAATAAAAATACAATCCATGTAATGGCAGCGAATACGGGGCATGCTTTCCTCCGGAATTATTGCGGTTGACGTACCAACCGCATGATGGAGAGAATGAATATAAGCGTCATAGCAGTTTGCGAAGCCAGACAGAATGGACAGTAAGCCCTCAGAACCGCAAATTCTATGTAGATCAGATAGATTGTGAACAAAAAGCCGGTCAATGCCATGCCAAAGATCAACAAAGGACCATTCTTCTCAAAGAACTTGTCTCGGCGTTCGAACCAGTGGGTGAGCAGAATGGCAAAATAACCGGCCACACCTACACTGGCAACCGGGATACCGTACACTTCTGAGTAGCGGCTTGCGTTCACGCTGGCGCAATCGCCGCTGCCCAGGCATAGAGCATCATTGGAGGTCGCCTTGTAAATGGTCATATAGATCGAGACGATCAGTCCAATCACGACCAGAATTATTGAGATGCGGTACAGCCATTTATCCATGAAATTCCTCGAAGCTAAAGTAACCATGCATCAACGTCTTCTCCAGTAGCGAGCGATTTTACCCCAGCGGGGATAATCAGTAAAGCGTTTGCCTGCACGATTGAGAGCAGGTTTCCAGAGCCTTGATGCCCGGCCAAATGCGCGCAAAGTATACCATTTTCCTCGAGCACATTGGCGCGTAAGTAGCTCTCGCGTCCATCGGATGAAAGGCTCTCAGCGAGTCGCACCCGGACCCTGGGCCTGTTTACCAACTCCAGCCCACTTATTCGCTCCAGCGCTGGTCGCACGAAAACCTCAAACCCAACGAAAGCTGACACTGGATTGCCGGGTAACCCAATGAACGGAATGCCCTTGAACTTCCCAAATGCCAGCGGTTTGCCCGGTCGCATATTGACGCGCCAGAACGTCAGCTCACCCTGGGCTTCGACCACATCCTTGATGAAATCGAACGCACCTACACTCACCCCAGCAGATGACAGTATCAGGTCAACCTGTTCAGCAGCGGCTTTCTCCAACAAACTTTCTACAGATTCGCGCCGGTCGGCAGCGATGCCCAGATTCAACACTTTCACTTCTGCGCTCTCAAGCAGCGCTGATAGAGTGTACGTGTTCGAGTCGCGGATCTTACCAGGTTGCAGCGGCGCATCTACCGGGAGGAGCTCATCACCGCTGGAAAGTAATGCCACACGCGGCCTGCGATAGACGGGCACATCTGCCACGCCCAGCATGGCCAGCAACCCCAAATCTTGCGGACGCAGCTTGTGACCGCTTTTCAACATGGGCTGGCCAATACGCACGTCTGTGCCCTGCCCGCGAACGTAATCGCCTGCTTTTAGGGTTTTGTAGATGCTCACATTTTTTGGAGCGGGCGTGCCAGGACTGCGGTCGTGGAAGTCGGTCTCTTCAACGGGGATGACCGCGTCCGCACCTTTGGGCATGGGCGCGCCGGTCATGATACGTGCGGCCTGCCCGGGGGCAAGAGTCACGTCAGGGTTGGTGCCGGCTGGTATATCGGCGACCACGTTCAGGGTCCGGGGAGAAGCGGGTGAGGCGTCTGCCAGGTCGGCTGCGAAGACGGCGAATCCGTCCATGGATGAATTGTCAAAAGACGGGAGATCGTTTTTTGCTGCAACATCCGTGGCCAGTACGCGACGGGCGCATTTCGCCAGTGGCAGGGTTTCCGTTCCAACAGGTTGGAAATGGGAGAGGATTCGTTTGCGTGCTACTTTAACACTTAGCAAAGACATAATAATTTCTTACCCCGGTTTTGTGCGCTGGGCTACCATTACGTTGGGCAGATTTTCGATACGCGTCAGGATGCGACTGAGCTGCTCGATGTCGCGTACTTCTATGACCAGTTTAATTTCGGCCAGATTCTGATTTGTCTTAACGGTTACATCCGCGATGTTGATACTCTCCGTATTGAGCAAATTGGAGATGTCACCCATCAATCCCTGGCGATCATAAGCATGGATGCGTACCGGCACTGAATACGTACGCACATGTGAACCCCAGGATACGGACACCAACCGCTCTCGTTCACGTATGCGCAATACATTGGGGCAATCCTGGCGGTGTACGGTTGCTCCACGCCCGCGGGTGATATAGCCGACAATCTCATCGCCGGGTGTGGGGTTGCAGCATTTGGCAACGTTTGTGAGCAGGCCTTTCAGCCCCACCACATCAACGGCATCCGCAGAAATCGCTTCGCTGGTGGGTGTGCCTGCTGTCAGGATATCAACGTTTTCTTCATCATCCGACAGTTTTTGTGCGATTTTGCTGACCGAGAGATCGCCGGTGCCCAGTGCTACATACAAATCGTCCGGTACGCGATAATCTAATTCGCGTGCCAGTTTTTCGTAATTGGTTTTTTCACTGAGTCCCAACCGTCCCAACTCGCGTTCTAGGATGTTGCGACCGGATGAAAGGTTTTGTTCGTAATCCTGTTTTTTGAACCAGACCTTGATTTTTGAGCGCGCACGCTGCGTTTTGACCAGGCCAAGATTGGTGTTCAACCAGTCCCGGCTGGGACCACCACGCTTCGCGGTCAGGATTTCAACCTGGTCGCCGGTTTTCAACTCATATTCCAGCGGGACGAGCTTCCCGTTAACCCGCGCCCCCCGACAGCGATGGCCAATATCTGTGTGAATGTGATAAGCGAAATCAATTGAGGTCGAACCGCCTGGCAGGTCGATAATGTCACCGCGCGGGGTAAAAACATAAACGCGGTCCTGGAACACATCGGATTTCATGCTCTCGATGAATTCCTGCGCGTCATCAACGTCACTACGCCATTCCATCATTTTACGCAAGTCAGTAATGCGCTGCTCGTAAGATTTATCGCGCTGTGTACCTTCCTTGTATTTCCAGTGCGCCGCGATGCCATATTCAGCGTTCTGGTGCATTTCAGCGGTGCGGATCTGCACCTCCAGCGGTTTGCCATCATCGTAAATGACCGCGGTGTGTAAGGACTGATAATAATTATCCTTTGGGGCAGCGATATAGTCGTCAAATTCGCCTGGTATGGGACGCCAATGTGTGTGAATCAGGCCCAGGGTGGCGTAGCAAGATGGAACGTCTGGAACGATGATGCGTACGGCCCGCAGGTCTCTCACCAGGTCGAAGGATTTTTCCTTCCTTTGCATTTTGCGATAAATTGAGTAGATATGTTTTGGGCGTCCACTGATTTCCACCTGGATATTATTATTAGTCAGCATCTGTTTCAGATTGTCGACAATCTGACCCACCTGTATTTCGCGATCTGGCCGTTTTTCATTGAGTTGATCAGCGATTTCTCGATATTTATCAGGATCCACGTGACGAAAGGCCAGGTCTTCCAATTCCCATTTGATCTGCCAGATCCCTAGCCGATTGGCGAGTGGGGCATAAATTTCAAGCGTTTGCTTCCCAATGCGGCGGCGTTTTTCTTCCGGCATATGGCCCAACGTGCGCATATTATGCAGACGGTCAGCTAATTTGATGAGAACTACGCGCACGTCATCACCCATTGCCAGGAATGTTTTACGCAATGTTTCAGAGACCACATCGGCGCTGCGACCCAGGGGGGCCTGGGGCTTGATCAGTTCTACATCTTTGTCTGATGAGTTGGGCTCATCTTTGCCCTCATGCCCATTGTGACTGACGCGTGGCAGATTGGAGAGCTTGGTGACTCCATCTACCAGGCTGGCCACTACATCCCCAAAATCGCGACGGATATCCTCCAGGGTAACATCCGTATCCTCAACCGTATCGTGCAGCAACCCGGCTGCCACCACTTCCGGCGGTACACGCAAGTTCGCCAGGATGATGGCCACCGCGATACAATGATTGATATAAGGCTCGCCAGAATTGCGTTTTTGTTCGCGGTGCGCTTCTTCTGCTATTCGATAGGCGCGTTGGACCACATCCCGATCAGCCAGGTTGAATGTTTCAGGGAGGAGTTCCATCAAGCTTTCTAGCGGGACAGCCGCAGTGGTGTTGTTCATTGCCATCTTATTGTATTCTATGAATCGCACTTATCAAAGGTATGAAAAAAGCCTGCACGCAGACAGGCTTTTGAGGCAATTCGTGTAAATTCATCGAATCAAATCTTTGATGTTTTCCCGGGTATCGATCGCCCGTCCTATTATGACGCCAACGATCGCAAAGAAGACGATGGTCGCTGCCGAGCAGGGAATTGCCCAGGGCGAGGTCCAAAATAGTGGCAGGATGATCATAACTACGGTTCCCAGCACCAATCCGTAGAAGAAGCCCCTCCAGGCATGGGGAACATCATTCCACATTTGTCCAACTGAGTACGATTTTTTGGCTAATCTTCGTTCTCGCTGGGCGCTGGCGCGTTGAAACTGACGTTGCTCCACGAGCGGATCGCGATCTGCAAGCTGCCGCTCGCGCAATCGTTTTAATCGTTCCAGTTCCTGGTCGTTTCCGGGCATTGATCTTCTTATAGCGTTTTGAGCAAAGCCTGTCGGCTGTTCCGCAGGCGGCTGGCAACGAGTTCTGTCAGGCGCCGCATCACCGTGAATCCTGCTGCTGGATTTTCTTCCAGGAGTTTCATAAAGCCGTCTCCGGGAATCGTTAGCACTTTACAATCGGTGTTACAAATCGCAGAGGCTGTGTAATGATAAGGGGCCACGATTCCGGACCAACCAAAACTCTCATATTTTTGACCGACAGCTGAAACAGTAATGCTTTCAGGGCGCGAAGTAAGGTTCACTTTAAGAATGATTTTTCCTTCTAATAAAAAATGCAATTTGTCAGCTTCTTTGCCCTCGCGAAATATATGATCTCCCTGTGAAAAGTTTGCTTCTTCACCAAGCGCGGCGATCTTGTCGAGCAATTCTTCTGGTAGGTCTCTAAAAAGGGCGAATTCAGAAAGTGGTGCGTTGGTTGCCATGAATACTCTCCTGCTTACATTGGGTTAGAATTATTGTAAATAGTATAGCATGGATGTCAAGATGCCAATTATTAACAATGTGACACGGCTGCTGGATTCGCGTAAGATACCCTATACCGCATTCGAACTTTCACCGGAAAAACGAGGCGCACTCGAAACGGCTCGTCTTCTGGACGTTGACCCTGCCACCGTTTACAAAACAATTGTCGTTACCCGAGAGAAATCCGTTAAAAAGAATCCCCTCCTGGTTGTCGTCCCCGGCCCCAATCAGGTTGACTTGAAAGCTCTGGCAACTTTCCTGGGGGAGAAAAAAGTATTTTTGTCTACCGAGCATGAAGCTGAACAATGGACCGGTTTACAGGCAGGCGGTATCTCGCCGCTGGCATTGCTCAACAAAGGTTTTCAGGTGGTGTTGGACGAAGCAGCACGGGAACAGGCCGAAATACACGTATCAGGCGGTCAGCGTGGACTTAACCTTCGGATCCCGGTCGATGCGTTTGTCCAACTGACAAATGCCCGGGTGGCATCTGTCAGTCGTTTAGAGCGTGTATAAAAAAAATATAAAACGTTGATATCCTCCCTTGTTTCTCTGAAAAATTCACTATAATGACTGTATGGTTATACTTTATAATATAAGGCGGAGATCATAGCTTTATGTATAAATAAGGAGGTGCAGTAAACATAGATAATTCACATATACTCGTACGCAAATTGTTCTAAACCAACGTTCAAAAACTTTCTCTAAGGAGGAGAAAATGCGTAAATTACTCACTTTGCTTACCGTGCTCATGGTGACCAGCCTCTTGTTAGCTGCCTGTGGCGGCGGCGCTGCTCCCGAAGAACCCGCCCCTGCTGAGCCTGCTCCTGCAGAGCCTGCCGAACCTGAACCCGCCGAACCCGCCCCTGCTGAACCAGCAGAGGAGCCTGGTGAAACTGAAGGTCCCGCTCCTGCAGCGCAGGGTGGTGGGATATTGGAGGCTGTAAAGGCTCGCGGCAAGGTCATCTGTGGTGGCCGTACTGACCTGGCCGGATTTGGCATGCTGGATGACGCAGGGAGAAATATAGGCTTCGACATCGACGTGTGTCGGGCTGTCGCTGCTGCAGTTTTGGGTGATCCCGAGGCGGTCGAGGTTGTTCCAGTGACTGCTGCTGACCGTGGTCCCGTTCTACAGACTGCTGAAGTTGATATGCTCTCTCGAAACGCTACCTGGACCTCCAGCCGTGATGCGCAATGGGGTAACTTTACCCTTGTTACGTTCTACGACGGGCAGGGCTTCATGATCCGTGAGGATAGCGGTATCACCTCGACCGATCAGTTCGATGGCGCCACCGTCTGTGTCACTAGCGGTACCACCACCGAGCAGAACCTGGCTGATTTCTTCCGCCAGAACGGCATGACCTATGAAGCCGTGATTTTTGAAGAGACAGCAGCTGTATATGGTGCCTATGAAGAGGGCCGCTGTGACATCACCACCAGTGACAAGTCTCAGTTAGCCTCTGTCCGCAGTGGTTTTGCTGATCCGGATGCTCACATCATTTTGGATATCACCATATCCAAAGAACCGCTCACCCCGGCCGTCCCCCATGGCGACGATGCCTGGTTCGATACCGTTAAAATTGTTATCTTCGCGTTGATAAACGCTGAGGAATTAGGCGTTACCCAGGCGAATGTCGAAGAAATGAAAAGCAGTGATAATGTCAAGATCCAGCGCCTGTTAGGACAAGAGGGCGATTGGGGCTATACGGATTTGGGCCTCGATCCCGATGCTCTTGCCAGAGCGATTGCTGCTGTTGGCAACTATGGCGAGATCTATGATCGCTATATGGGCCCAGATGGCATAGCGTTTACATTACCGCGTGGCCCCAATGAGTTGTGGAGCAACGGCGGTCTGATTTACGCCCCTTCGATTCAATAGTTTCTGGATCACCAAATATAAGAGTAGGGTGCGGTCATAGGATGGCCGCATCCTACCTCTAAAAATAGCAAGGATCATTGTCATGGCATCCACAAAACCTATTGGTCAACAGAGTTCCGCAATACCTTTTTATCGAGACGAGCGCATCCTCAAGATCATTGCTCAGGTTGTGTCGACCCTGATAATTGTTGGCTTTTTGATATGGGCAGTGCTTAACTTTTTGCAGGCGGCTGAGGCTCGCAATATGACGCTGACGTTTGGATTCCTGAAAGAGGCAGCCGGCTTCCCAATCAGCAACCCTCCAATCGAATATGATCCTTCTATGACGTTTGGACGGGCTTTTTTTGTAGGCCTGGTTAATACCTTACTTGTATCTGTAACAGGGATTATCGCAGCAACCATTCTAGGCACATTCGTTGCATTAGCCCGACTTTCATCAAACTGGTTATTGAGCCGCATTGCAATAGTCTTTATCGAGTTCAACCGAAATATTCCTCTGTTGGTATTACTCTTCATTTTATATTTTGTAGTTTTGGGCCAACTCCCTCAGGTGAATGATAGTATTGTTTTGCCAGGGCCAATATATCTCAACCGTCGTGGCATCTACCTGACCTGGCCACGCTTGACGGAGTCTGGTACGCCTTTTGTGATCCTGCTGGGGATTGGTATTGTTTTAGCCATCATTGCATTCATTACATTACGCCGCCGCCGTGAAATCAGCGGACAGAATACTTATTACACCCAGATAAGCCTTGGGATTTTGATCGTTTCGGGAATTTTGGGTTTCATATTCTCTGGAGGCAATCCTTTCCAGTTATCTGTTCCCGAGTTACAGGGTTTCAATTTCCAGGGAGGATTGAGGCTCACACCGGAATTTGCTGGCATGTTTATTGGATTGACGATCTATACAGCAGCGTTCATCGCTGAGGTGGTACGTGCTGGCATTCAGGCTGTGGATCGCGGTCAGATCGAAGCTGCTCGAGCTGTCGGACTCTCTACGATGCAGGTGCTCAGCCTGGTGGTAATGCCCCAGGCATTGAGGGTCATCATCCCGCCGATGATCAGTCAGTACCTTAACCTGACAAAAAACTCGAGTTTGGCCTTGGCAATTGGTTTTCAGGATGTTTTCAGTGTGGGGAAGATTGCCATTAACCAGGCGGGTCGGGCTGTGCCGGTTTTTGCTCTGGTCATGTTGACCTACCTTTCTTTGAGCTTGCTGACATCCTTTGTTCTCAATCTGTATAACCGTCGTATTCAGTTCGTGACGAGGTAATCATGAGTAGTGCCCAGGTTACAGAAGAAGTCATTCGTCCACCGCAGCCACCGGGTCCGGTTAAATGGGTGCAAGACAACCTGTTTAACAATTGGTTCAACTCATTGTTAACTGTGATATTGCTCCCTGTTGTATTTTTTGCCCTGGTCAATGTCATTTTATGGGTATTTACTACGGCCGATTGGCGTCCAGTCACGAAATTCCCGATGTTGTTCGCGGTCGGACAGTATCCGCGCGAGGAACTTTGGCGTGTTGGTGTAGGCTTATCTTCCATAATCCTGATGCTGGGCGCTAGCTGGGGAAAATGGGGCGGCCTGTTACGGTCCATTTCCATTGCAACGGGCATATTTTTTGCTTTTTTCACGGTTTTACCGGTCCAGCATCCCGCGCTCGATTTGAGCATGCGCTTATATCTCGGGCTGAACGTTTTATTGCTCCTGTTTGGTAATTGGATTGGCCAGAAGAAGACTGTAAAGGGATCTTATATCGTAATTGGATGGGCAATTGTTCCCTTTATGTTTGTATTTCTTCTCACAGGGCTTGAGGGAAGCGAGTTCATACCAAGCGTGGCGACAACGTTCTGGGGTGGCCTGCTGGTCACCTTCCTGCTTTCGGCTGGCGGCATCATACTATCTTTCCCCATAGGTTTGCTCCTTGCGCTTGGCCGCCGTTCCACACTTCCGGTTGTCAAGGTGTTTTCAACCATTATGATTGAGGGGATCAGGGGCGTGCCGCTGATCACGATCCTTTTCATGTTTTCCATCATTCTGGCGTTGTTCTTGCCAGCCGATTCTCGCATTGACCGGCTGGTGCGTGCCCTGATGGCCGTCACGTTTTTCAGTGCGGCTTATACGGCTGAGAATGTACGTGGTGGATTGGCGGCTGTTCCCAATGGCCAGATAGAAGCAGCCAAAGCGGTTGGCATGAATGGTTTTCAAACAATGCTGTTCATTGTTTTGCCGCAGGCGATTCGAGCGGTACTCCCAGCTATTGTTGGTCAATTTATCGCCTTGTTCAAAGACACTACCCTGGTTGTAATCGTTGGTATCAACGACCTGCTGGGGATCGGACGCTCGGTGATTAACTCTGATCCCGAATTTGTCCAATTGCAAATGGAAGTTTATATTTTTATCGCCGTTATTTATTGGATTTTCAGTTACCTGATGTCCCTTGCTAGCAATCGCCTGGAAGCTGCCATGGGTATCAGAACACGTTTGTAGGAGTAATTATTATGACAGATTCATCACTAGACCCAATCATTATTTGTCAGGATGTGCATAAGTGGTTTGATGATTTTCATGCTTTGAGGGGTATCAATATGGAAGTCAAGAAGGGGGAAGTGGTTGTTATTTTTGGACCATCGGGCTCAGGAAAGTCAACCTTCATCCGTACACTGAACCGATTGGAAGAGCACCAGCGTGGCAGGATCGTAGTTGACGATATTGAACTCAGCCACGATGTGCGTAACATCGAGCGCATCCGCATGGAAACGGGAATGGTGTTCCAGCAATTCAACCTGTTTCCGCACCTGACTGTGCTGCAGAATATCACCCTGGCGCCGATTTGGGTACGTAAATGGCCGAAGGACAAAGCTGAAAAGGTTGGCATGGAATTACTTGAGCGCGTTGGCATCCCTGAGCAGGCGCAGAAATTCCCCGGTCAACTTTCCGGCGGACAGCAGCAACGCGTCGCCATTGCCCGAGCGCTTGCCATGCAGCCCAAGATCATGCTCTTTGATGAGCCGACTTCCGCGCTCGACCCTGAGATGATCAAGGAAGTGTTAGACGCCATGATAGATCTGGCAAAATCAGGCATGACCATGCTGGTGGTCACACATGAGATGGGATTTGCGCGCGCTGTGGCCGATAAAATGTATTTCTTCGATTTTGGTAAAATCGTGGAAAGTGGCACGCCTGACGACATCTTCAAGAACCCCAAGGAAGACCGCACCAAGCTTTTCCTGTCACAAATCCTGCAACACTAAATTATCTGTATCAATAAAAAAGAGCCAGTTCACAACATCTGGCTCTTTTTTTATACAGGACTTACGCACTTGGGGCTCAAAGCCGGTCTACCTGCCCCGCCGTACTGCGGCAGGATGAACCGGCGTATTCGCCAAGCAACGGCGGTTGGAGACCGCCTAGGAGCTCAAAAAGATGAGTGAACTGCGTAAGTCCTGTTATAGTTCTTTAGGCATCAAACTCGCCAACCGATTCTCCGTTTATCAAAACTGAGTAATTACCTGGTTCGAAACTACCCAACCCAATATGTGCTTCAAAGGGTTCTTCAACCTGAATACAGACCATTTCCGGATCAGTGATGGAATAAACTTCTACCTGGATGTAATTTTGTTCATCCGGTGGTTTGGCGATCACGCGCAGTTGGTTACAGGGAGTGGGCAGGGAACCTTTCAGCACAAGGGCAACCTGGATAGGATAACTTTCCATGATCAGCAATTCGCTGGAGTCAATAAAGACATTGCCCTGTATCAGCTTTCCATCATCACGTTGGGGGAGATATTCGGAATTTATCGGAAGAGGTGCTCTCTGTTCGGGCGGTTCCACCATAACCGAGGTTGGATCGGCAGCAGGAAATTCTGTAGAGATGGGCGTAGCCACAACAGGCTGTTCTGGCGCTGGAGGCAATTCTGTGGCAGAGGGGAATTCACTACTGCAAGCAGTTAGCCAACCGACAAGTATGCCAATGAGAAATAATATGCGGACCAGTGTTGTTTTCATGTTCTGTAGACGTTCGAACGACAGAATTAGTTCCACATCATCCCTTGACGACAGCTACAGGTTTCAAGCGTGCTACTTTTCTTGCGATGCCTGCGGATGAGACGGTTTGGACGACCGCATCCACATCCTTATAAGCAGAGGGAGCTTCCTCTGCTAATCCTGGCATAGACCCGGCTCTGACCTGAATTCCATCCTGCTCCAACTCCCGACGCAGTTGATCCCCGCGGACGGTTTTCTTGGCCTTGCTGCGGGACATAACTCTCCCCGCCCCGTGACAGGATGAGCCGAACGAGCGCACCATGCTCTCTTCCGTACCGACCAGCACCCAGGAGGCGGTTCCCATGCTGCCGGGGATGATGACCGGCTGCCCGATGGCCTTGTACTCCGGCGGTAGACCCGGCGCGCCAGGCCCGAAAGCTCTCGTGGCACCCTTGCGATGCACACAGACTTTCATCTGCGCCCCATCGATCTCGTGCGTCTCGATCTTGCCCATGTTGTGGGCGATGTCATAGACCTGGTGCAGGTGCCAGTTTTCTACCTTACCTGCGAAGGTTTCCTCGAAGGCCTTGCGCGCCGAATGCGCCAGCAATTGTCGGTTGGCAAAGGCGAAGTTGGCCGCAGCGCGCATCGCGCCCAGGTAAGCCTGTCCCTCGGGGGAATCCAGCGGCGCACAGACCAGTTCACGGTCAGGCAGGTCGATGCCATACTTGCGGACAGCGCCCTGGAATTCACGCACGTAGTCCGTGCAGACCTGGTGTCCCAGCCCGCGCGAACCGCAGTGGATTTGAAGGGCTAACATGCCTTCACGCAATCCCATCACGGCGGCAGCACGTTCATCGAAGATTTGCTCGACCACGTCCACTTCCACAAAATGGTTGCCCGCGCCGACCGAGCCGATCTGCTCGCGTCCGCGTTTTTTGGCGCGATCCGACACGGAAGCGGGGTCAGCCCCTTTGACGGAACCAGTTTCTTCGGTCCGGGCCAGATCCGCTTCGGTTGCGTAGCCATTCTTGCGCGCCCAGTGGGAGCCTTCTTCCAGCACTTCATCCAATTCTTTCACACTGACCCTGATCACGCCAGCCTTGCCAACCCCGGAGGGACAGCGCTGGTTCAGCCGCGTGGCCAGCATGTCCATATCCTTTTTCGCGGACTCGAATTCGATCTGGGAAGCCAGCAGGCGCACGCCACAGTTGATGTCGTAGCCGATGCCGCCGGGCGAGATCACGCCGCCGGGATACTCGGTGGCCGCCACACCACCGATGGGGAAGCCGTAGCCCTGGTGCATATCGGGCATGACCACCACCGCGCCGACCAGCCCGGGCAGGGTGGCCGAGTTGACGGCCTGCTCGAGTGACCTATCGTTCATGACCTGTTCGAGCAGTTTTCGGGTGGCAAAGATTCGCACCGGCACGCGCATATCGTGACGGAAACTCTTGGGGATTTCCCATTCGGTGTCGCTGATACGGGTAAGGTCTTGGATGTTCATAGTTCACCTTCGGTGGGGGAATCGGGATTCAGGAATCGGAAAACTAACACATTTACCGAATTCCGATTTACGATTCCCACCCTACACATCAAACACAATCTCCACTTCCAACCCTCGCGCGGACTCGCGTATCTCCAACTTGTGCCACGTGACCGCCTTGATCGCCTTGCTGAGAGACTTCAACGGCGCGCCTTCCATCTCCACTTTCAGTGTATCATTTTTTATCTCGATTACAAAATGATCGAAGCCTATATTTTCCTGCTCGGCATAGTAAACCAGCTCGGACAGGAGCGCGACCAGCAGGCTCTCACCATCTGGTTCTACGGTTTCAAAGGTCTGTTTTATTCTTGGTTCTTCCGCTAATTCCGCGCCAGCCAGCCAGTTCATCCCCCGCGCGGATTCAGCCAGCAGCCCCTCCAAATCCTGCGCCCAAACGCGGATCGACCAGTCGGCTGTGTGGGGGATTTCCTCGAAACCCATTTTTTGCTCCTTTGGGTAGGTTCTTCATCTTCATAATTGTATCTGAATCACCTGAAAATTTCCTGGATTGGGTATAAAGTCCGGCAATGATTGGGTAGAAAGTCTGGCGACAGGGATTCTATTGTGACAAAAATCACTATCATTTGACAGTGAGTTGTTGAATAATGATTTTAGTATTGTAGAGATTTCATTGCAGTATGAATTTCCAGAGTTCACTCCCCAAACCATTACTTAGCCTAATAAGAGTTGTGTTGTGTCTTGGCTTGGTCGCTTTTGTAGTCATAGGGACTTTTTTCTGGCTTTCTGCAAATGTACATTATCATGTCGTCGAAAGTTATACTTTTTCAGGTGGTGATATGGATACGCTAGTTTATTTGGGAGTCATGCTCCCAAAAAGTGGACCCTATCAGCAGGTTGAAAATGTCCATATATCTTGGAATGGTTCTTTACAAAAAGATGCCTTTAGTTTTGTAGATGCAGTCAAAATGTCCGGGATGAAGCGGACTGGCAAAGATCTGGTGGCAACCATCGAATATGAAGTCACGCTGCCCCAGGGATATGTTTCCTGGTCTGCTCCTGTTAAAGGTTTTCAGCGTCTTCCGCAGGCTGGAATTGAATCTGATTGCGAATGCATACGGGAGAAAGCTGCTAGCATAATCAGTAAGGAACAATTAGATGGAAACCCCTATAAAATTTATTCTTTCACAACAGATTATCTGACCTATTCGCAGGAAAACGCAGATTGCACTGGCCTATCTGCAATGAGTGCTCTAAAAATTGGTTCGTGCGTGTGTTCAGGCTATGCGCGCTTGATGACAGCCCTATGTAGAGCTTCAGATATCCCATCTCAAATGGTTCTTGGTTTGGTATATCCTGATCCGATGTTTGGTTCTAAGACCACTTCCTTTCCGAAAAATCCTTACGAAGCACATGCCTGGGTAGAATACTACTCAGAAGGAAGTTGGAAAATGGCTGACCCGACCTGGGGGGCAAAACGCCTGAATTTTATGCAATTTAATCGCAACGATAGCCGTCACTTAGTTTATGGTGAATTGGAACACGTTCTTGCTGTAGACGCAGACTTAGAATTGTGGGCACTTGACCATGCTAATTTCATGTTAGGTGACGCCCACTGCTTCAGGTATATCGCTACTTCTATTTCGGATCAAATATCCTTTCTTCCGGCTACGAAAATTATTCGAAAGTGGGATGGACGCTGGGGAAACACAATTTTCGCTTGGGGGGTAACCACCTGGTTCTTATATAAATATCGATACAAAATTGCCGGTATTCCAAATCAGAAAAACTAATCGTAAATCAACGAGTGCTTCATAAAAAGGGCATTTACCGGAGAAACCACCAACCGTTTCTATATCCCCGTTTGGGCTGAAAGCCCGTGGGGGCGAAACGGCCTTCGAAAGAGTGCACAGAGAGATAGAAAAGAACTCTGCACTTTATGCGGTTAAATCATTCATGCCGGAACATCTTGCTCTTCTCGAATAATTGCGGCGCAATCACAAATAACCCCTTGCCCTGCACCAACACCGTTCCATCGGGCAGGGTGATCTCGCCGCGCGCATAGATTTTTCGCCCATTCCGGCGCGTAATATAACCTTTCGCGGTGATGGACATTCCCAGCGGCACCGGCCTGCGGTAATTGACCTCGATCTTCGCCGCCGCAACCGTGTACCCCGCCTGCCAGACCGCTGCGCCCATGACCTCATCCAGCACCGCCGCGGACAGCCCGCCGTGCGCGTGACCGGGCGGCCCCTGCTGCGCTAACGTCAGCGTGAACTCGGACGAGACTACACCTTTCTCGTCTACATACCAATGGATACCAACGTTGTGCGGGTTTTCGGAGCCGCACAGGAAGCAAGAGCCGTGTTCAGGGAGTTTTTTGAGGGTAGGTTGTAAGGTTGTCATGGGGGTATTGTAATAGTATTTGAAGGAATGTTGGCGCCCAATTGTAAAGGTTTGACACTATCGAAACGTCTCCTGAAATGGGTTTTTACTTTACTATCGCCGCAATTGAACGATCAAGACCCCGATACCAGCCAGGAACATACCAATCCCTTCTAGCCATGTCACACTTTCGCCCAGAAATACCCAGGCTAAAACAGCAATCTGGATTAACATGGTGCTGTTGATGATGCTTGACTCCATTGCAGAAAGTACTCTCAGGGTCCTATTCCATAAGGTGAAAGCAAAGGCTGTATTCACAATAGCCAGCCAGCCAATAGCAACCCAATTCGATAGACTTAGATGAGGCAGGCCTTGGGTGAGGAGGCCAGTTACCAATAGCAATGTCGCCCCAACCCCCATGCTTACTGTTGTTACTTGCAGTGGAGAGATAGAACCCATGCGGTTGACATATCGCCCCAAAATTGATGAGCCTGCATTGGCTGCAACCCCTACCAGGGCAACAACAATCCCAAGGACCTGCCCTGTTGGAAAGGCTGCAGGATAAAAGTAAACAAAGATACCGATGAGATTGAGACAAATTCCGGCCCATTGGATTGGCCTGGGGCGTTCAGCCAGAAATACCATCCCCATCAAAGCGACAGTGGTCGTGCTGAAATTGAGAAGTAAGGATACTGTTACCGCTGGCAGGTAAGCCAGAGCCAGAAATTGTGCCCCCTGGGTTAGGGTATAAAAGAGGACTCCCAGTAATATAAGGCGCATCCAATCCCGTAGCGAGAGACCATTGAAGGATGAGAAAGAAGCGCGGGTCAAAGCAAATGGCAATAAGCAAAGAAAAGCCCCCATATACCGTAATCCGGCAAATGTCAGTGCAGGGATGTCTGCCAGGCCGAATTTAATGATCACCCAGGATGTTGACCACAGAAATGTGACAAATAGTGCTTGAAAGATAGCACCAAAATGGGGGGAAACCTTTATGGAACGTGGGAAAAAACGGTCAAACACAGGAACACCTCCGGGAAATAAAAAGGATAGGTGCGCGCAAGTTGCGCATCAACCTATCCCTCTAGGCTTTTGTCCCTCGGGTGGTTACTCTGTCAGGGTAACTGTAGCGCTTGGACCAACTTGAGATCTAAAACTCTCAATGGAACCCTAGCTACCTGATCGATATACAATATCCGATTTTGAATTAAATTCATTATACCGGAAACTGGGCAGTTGTCACTCTCTGTCTTATAAGTTTAGATTAATGACTTTCGCCAGACGCTCCATCCCCACACGGATGCGCTCCGGCTCCACGCCGCCAAAGCTGACCCTCATGGAATTGTTCCGGCTGGGATGGTTCTGCACGAAGAATTCCCTGCCCGGCATGTAGGCCACTTTCTGGGCCACGGCTTCTTTCAGCATCGCAGTGGTGTCGACCTGACCCGGCAGTTCCAGCCAGGTGAACAGACCACCTTCAGGATACACAGATTTGACTTCGGGGGGCAGCATGGTGTGGATGCAGTCCATCATCACATCCCGCCGCTCGCGATGGATGTCGCAGAACTGTTTCAGGTGCGGCTCGAAGTATCCCTGGTTGAAGAATTCAGCGCACAGGATCTGTGTGACCACGTTGGTGTGCGAGTTGGTTGCCACCTTGGCTTC
>Ga0209536_100007377_pt1 | contig 16683 bp, 12 predicted proteins | sample DeeMarSeWOR28_12_FD_187461 | JGI IMG/M metagenome (GOLD analysis project Ga0209536, IMG submission 187461) | Marine sediment microbial communities from White Oak River estuary, North Carolina - WOR-2-8_12 (SPAdes) (version 2) | ecosystem: Environmental > Aquatic > Marine > Intertidal zone >... | reverse complement strand
TTAATTTTGAATTATTTGATAAGGAATATGAAGACTTTAAGCTTTAATTTCAAATAAAAAGTTAAAAATTATTAAATTAGATGCATTATAAATTACATTCGAATGAGAAGAGGAAATAAATATTTTAACTAAGTTTAACTTTATTTTATAATACTAAATACTATTTTGATTTTGATGGCAAAGACACTTGAATTTAGTTATCATCCATACACGCTAAAGCTAAAGCATACCTTTACTGTTTCATCTTTTTCAAGAAACGACACACCGGTGGTCTTAACGGAAATTGAATACGATGGCAAAGTGGGTTACGGCGAGGCTTCGCTCCCCCAGTATCTCGGTGAAACGCAGGATAGTGTGATGAACTTCTTATCTAAAATTGATTTAAGAATATTTGAAGATCCTTTGGATTGTGATAACATATTAAATTATGTTGAAAATATTGAAGATGGAAACAATGCTGCTAAAGCATCTGTCGATATTGCATTGCACGATCTAATTGGAAAGCTATTAGATATTTCTCTATATAAATATTTTGGTCTAAATAAACCCAAGAACATCTACACATCGTATACACTTGGTATTGATAGAAAAGAAATCATCAAAACAAAAATTGATGAAGCAAAAGATTTTAAATATCTTAAGATAAAATTAGGAGCAGATAACGAAAAAGAAATAATTGAAATAATCAGATCGGTAACAAATAAACCATTGTATGTTGATGTGAACCAGGGCTGGAAAGATAAAAAGGAAGCTTTAGATATGATTGAATGGTTGTTTGAGAAAAATGTAATATTAATTGAGCAGCCCCTACCCAAAGAAAATACTGATGATATTGCCTGGTTGAATGAGAGAAGCCCCTTACCAATCATCGCAGATGAATCAGTAAAGAGATTGGAAGATATTGATAAAATGAAAGACATTTACTCGGGAATTAATATTAAGTTGATGAAATCAACCGGGTTAAGAGAGGCATTATTGATGATAAATAAAGCTAAGGGTATTGAATTGAAAGTTATGCTTGGATGTATGACTGAAACTTCTTGTGCAGTAAGTGCTGCAGCACATTTGTCATCACTAGCAGATTGGAATGATTTGGACGGTCCGCTCTTAATCTCTAATGATTTGTTTAATGGAATATCGTATATTAATGGTGAGGTAAAGCTAAATGATTTACCGGGAATTGGATTAATAAAAAAATCCGGATTTTTTGAGTAAAAACAACATATTAATTAAAAAAACATATTATTAGTAAATTTATAATTGACAAAATAATTCTTAATTTTGCCTATAGTATAAAAATATTAATGGAGAAGTTATGACTAAATTATATGTATCGAACAAAGATGAAACAGCAAGAATGTTTAAGAGCGATTTTTTGGAAGCATTTTCAAAAGTTCACTGGAGCGTTCCCCTTTTTATCTACGTTCCCGTAATTGTATATTTATTTTATTCAAGTATTGTTGATTATAAAGTTTCTGCCTTGGATATGTTAGGATTAATTATTGCAGGTTTGTTTGTCTGGACAATAACAGAATATTTATTGCACCGATTTATTTTTCACTTTAATGCCACAAGCGATTTTGGTAAACGTATTAGTTTTATGTTTCATGGTGTTCATCACGATTACCCTAATGACACTAAAAGACTAGTTATGCCCCCATCAGTCAGCATTCCCTTAGCTGTCGGATTTTTCTTCCTTTTTAAAGCCATACTTGGCAATATTTCTGTAGCACCTTTTTATATTGGTTTTATAGCAGGTTATTTGTTTTATGATATTTCACATTATGCCATTCATCATTTCAATATGCATAGTAAATTTTGGCTTGCTATAAAAAATCATCACATGCGCCATCATTATCAGAACCCGGAGTTAGGTTTTGGTGTTAGCTCTCCACTATGGGATTTAATATTCAAAACCGATTATGATGCACAAAAAGCCGACTAATTTACTTACAAAAATAAGCCTTAATTAATATGTACTATTCATATTTAAAGTGACATCCCAAAAAAATAAAATATTAGTTGTTGAAGATAATACTGAAACACAGCTTATTATAAAGGTTAACTTGCGCAATATTTATGATGTTGAGTTAACCGATAACGCAGATGATGCAATTAGGTTAATTAAAAGCAATGATTTCGATCTCGTTTTACTTGATATTAATTTAGGAAACAGCGCTGATGGAAGGGATGTTTTAAATATGATTAAGAAAGAAGTTGAGTATTCCAATCTGCCGGTAATTATTATTACTGCATACGATATAAAAAAAGAAGAAAAAGAACTGTTGATGAATTTATCCTGTGATTTTTTGGAAAAACCACTAGATAAAGAGGTGCTGCTTAATTCTATAAGCACTTGCCTTAATTCAGCTAATTGAGATGATATTTTATTCAGTATCTAATCTCTTTTTTATTTGTCTTTTATTAACTACTGTTGTTTTTCCTCAGGATAGTGAATTTTATATTCGGTTGAATCAGGTTGGGTTTTTACCGGGTGAGATGAAATCCGGTGTCATAATATCGGAAAAAGAAATTCCTCAAAACGATTTTATTGTAATCAATCAAATAACGAATGAAAAAGTATATTCCGGCGGGATCAGAAAATCAGATAAAAATTACAGCAAATTTAAAAATTGTTACTACTTTGATTTCACAAAATTAAACGATTGCGGAAAATACATTATCAATATTGGTGATAAGTCAAGCTCTCCTTTCATAATTGGTAATAAGGTTTACAACGCTGTTGTAGATTCGTTGATGTTATTCTTTAGAATCCAGCGCTGTGGTTCTACTCGACCATTAATGCACAAAAAATGTCATCTTTCAGATGCGTCAACAATTATCAGTTCTTATTTAGATACTTCCAATATTTCAGTTGATGTTACAGGGGGCTGGCATGATGCAGGTGATTATATTAAGTTTTTTTCTACCGCAGCATTAACCACTTATATGTTTCTGTTCGCTTATGAATTTGATAAAGAAAAATTCGGATTCGATAATGATAATAACAATGTGCCCGATATTCTTGAAGAAGCAAAGGTTGGACTAGATTGGCTTTTACGATGTAATCTATCGGATACTTTGTTTGTGGTTCAAGTACAGGATGAACGAGACCATGCTGTTGGTTGGAGATTACCTGAAAACGATTCACTTCAATTTATCAGGCCCGCGTTTACCAGTTTGAGTAAAAATCTTGTGGGAGTATACTCTGCGGTAATGGCAATTGCATCACGGATTTGGAGTGAAATTTTTGAAAGCAATGAATTTGCTAACCAATGTTTAAAATCTGCTATTCAGAAATATTCAATACATCAAAATATAAATGACATTGACAGTACTCATTCTGCATTTTATAAAGATAAAAGCTATTACGGTAAACTTGCTCTCGGTGCTATCGAATTATATAATGCAACTGGAATAGAAAACTATTTAGAAGATGCGGTTAATTACGGTGATAATGCAAAACAAGATCGCTGGTGGAGTTGGGGTGATGTTAATTCTTTAGCACATTATAAGTTATCCGAATTTTTCCCGCGTTTCACAGAATATATAAAATCAAATATCAATTATTTTAATACAAAAAAGGATAGCTCTGTTTTTAATGAGGGGATTAATTACACGTGGGGAACAACGACCTCACTTCTAGGCACTGCATTACAGGCTATACTCTATAAATCATTAACAGGAAGTGAACAATTTGATTCTTTATTGATCTTTCAGAGAGATTATATTCTTGGGAGAAATCCCTGGGGATTGTCCTTTATTAATGGTATCGGAGAAAAATATCCTGTGCATATGCACTCACAACTTGCATTTTTTAATAATGGAAATTTACCTGGTGCTTTGTCGGCTGGCGGTGCACCTGATTCAATCGTTAATAATTATGAAATAGCTCGTACAGATACAAGTTATTCATTTTTCAATTCACAATTTGCAGTATATTTTGATGACTGGAATGATTATATTTCAAATGAAGCTACTATATTTGGGAATGCTACTGCTTTGTTCGTTTATACTTACTTTTCAAACCGGAAGTAGATAACACATTCAAATTTTCTTTTTCTCAATCTTTGTTATAACACGAATAATTTTTAAATATATAAATTATTAGTTAAAAATTACTGTAACAGAATAGGACATCAATTTTTTAATTGTCTCTGTTTAGTGCAGTAATTAATACCCTTATTTAATATTTAGTCACTATGCAATATGTTCACTCGGCACAATATTTGGCTTAAAATAGAAAAATTTCCAAAAATATGACCAAAAAAATTCAGCTATTCCCATCGGGAATTCCTCTGGTTGATATTGCGTGGGGAGGGCTTTATAGAGCAGGAACTTATTTTCTGATTGGCCCACGTAAATCCGGCAGAACTTTATTAGCATTACAGTATGCTTTGGAATGTGCACAGAAAAGAGAGGTATGTCTTTTCTTCACCACAATGCGTCCAAAAGATCTTATGATTCATGCAGCTTCAATTGATTTTGATTTACAGCACTATATGAATCAAAATCTGATAATAGTTGTTAGAGTTACTCCACCAGAAGACCTGCCGCAAGTAGAAGATCCGGATACACTTTTAACCGAATATATTAAGGATATAGTTCCTGTTGTAGAACAGTATAATCCAAATAAAATTGTTTTTGATGAACTTACTCCCTTTATCGGGTTTAAAGATCTTAAATTATTAAAGGATACTTTTTTAAACACAATAGAGGGAATAGAAGATGCAGGGATAACCAGTCTCTATCTTCTGGCCGAACCTGCCAATCCGACATCGCAGCATATTATTGATACTCTAACAGATTGTTCTACAGGAATAATTGGTCTTCAGAAAAAAGCAGAGGTTATAGATAAATACCATTCCGGAATAATGACCATTACTCCAAATGTTGGTCATACAGAAGGTAAGTTTTCTGCAAATTACTATATAGAACCTTATAAAGGGATTCTGGTTGATTATATGCCAAGTGAACCCGGAAGAATAAAACCTAAATTGTATACTCCTGAAGATGAACAACATTACGAAAGTTTTGCAGATATACATATGGAAGAAGATGCAATTACACATACTAACGTTTATTCACTTCAAGATTTCGAACTAATAATTAATAACCAGATTGCACTTTACCAGATTACAGGACAGGAATTTGCTCTTGTGTCAATTCATCTCGATGAATATGCCGAAAGAAAAAGAATGCTTACGCTCAACCAATTGAAAAATGCAATAAGACTATCAACGGAGAAAAAAGATAAAATTTGTTCTATCGGTAGTAAGATATTAGTATTAATTACCAGTCCTAAGGATAATGTTGTTGCTAATATTGTGACAAAAATAAAATCTAATTTGCCTAATGATGATCCTAATTATTTTGAAGCAATATCACCCCATATCTCAGTATTTGCTGTTTATGTAAATAAAGACGTAGCTAATGCAGAGGGAATGATAGCTAAAATTCTTAAAGATACCGCAGGACGAGATGAACATCCTCGTCAATTTTAATTGCAGTATAAATCATGAAATTCGTTTTAACATGCATACTGTTTCTTACAATACTCATTAAGGCATTTGCCCAGTCACCCTCAGAAGCACTGCAGCTTGAAGCCCTTGAAAATATCAACACCGGAAAATACGGGGAAGCAATAGAATTGCTGAATCGTTACATTTCAGCAAATCCTCAAAAGCCAGAAGGATTTAACCTGAGAGGTGCATGTTTTGAGAAAAGAGGGGAGTATGAAAAAGCAGTTTACGATTATCGTTCAGCTTTAAAGCTCGATCCGAAAAATTTAGTTTACAAAACAAATTTATCCCGCACTACAGAAGAATTTAATAAGCTTTTATACAATATAATAGAAGGTTATAAAAGAGAAATTGTAATCAATCAATCAGAAGCGAAGAACTATCTGGAAGTTGGAAAAAGTTATAAAAAGTTAGGCAATTGGAGAACAGCAGAAGAATGGTATGATGATTATCTGCGAAGGGAAGAAGCATCTGCAGACGAAATCCTGCGTTATACTGAAATTCTTGCCAAGAATAATCACATTGCGAAAGGCGAACCAATTCTAAAACTATACACTCAAAAATATCCTGACGATCACCGTTTATGGTCTCGGTACGGCTATTTTACAATGTGGCTGGGAAAGAAAAAAACTGCTCTCAAAGCATTTGAAAATGCTCTGGAACTAAGACCATATTTTAAAGAGGCAATGGATGGTTACGATTTGGTTAGAGGTAAAGGATATGTTTACACTGTAAATGATACAACCTCAAGATATAACTACGGTTTGCCGTCGCCAAGGAGATATAAACAATACCCCATTGATAGATATTATTGGAAGCTTAAAAAAAATCCTGGAGATATTACAACACGTTATTTACTTGTAGATGAGCTTGTTAAACATGACCGTTACGAAGAGGCAGTTGAGCAGTTGAATATTCTTTCTAAAACTCAATCCCAAGAAAGCAGATTCCGAACGATTGAGTTAGAAGTGATGGACAAACGAATTCAATATTATGAAAATAAAATTAACTGGCTTAAAAGGAAATTATCATTCAATCCAAACGATAGAAAAACAATTTTAGCACTGGGGAAATACTATTCATTCCGCAACCAATATGCTAAAGCCATAAGACTGTATGATGATTATCTTCTAAACAATTACAGCGATTATGAAGTGCGCTATCAAAAAGCAAGGTTATTATCCCAGGCAGGTAATTTAGATGATGCACGGAATGAAATGGAAATTTTGCTGAACCAGTCACCTAATAATAAAAATTATCGGTTGCTGCATGGGCAATTATTAGTTTGGCTTGATGAAGATCTTGATGTTGCAGAAAAAAATCTTAATGATGTATTAAGTAAAAATCCGGGAAACATAGATGCATTAATAGCATTAGCAAACCTTAATTTTCAGAAGAATGATCTTGCAAGTGCGGATTTTTATGTTAAAAGAGCATTTAGTTTTGATCCAAAAAATAACGACCTTGTGCAGCTGGAAAGATCAATAGAGGTGCAGAGGCAAATTAATGAAGAATCAGAAACATACAGTTTATTAGAGCAGGCACGGGAATATACATTTAAAAAGCAATGTACTAGAGCAATAGATTACTATAAAATGTATTTCAAGGAACCAACTGCAAATAAGTACTTAAAAAAGGAACTTGCCGATGCTTATTTGTGCGATAATAATTACGATGCTGCAATAAAGATTTATGATGAACTTGTTTTGAAATATCCTGATGATTATGATTTAGCCAAGCAACTTGCTAAAATATATTATTGGAGTGGAGATTCATTAACCGCTTTATACAAGTTTGAAAAATTAGCTAATAAAAATCACGATGATGCTGAAATAAAATTATTCCTTGGTGATGCTTATATGAAGGTGGGTGATTATAAAAATGCCAGGAAGCTTTATGAAGAGCTTTTGACAATATCTCCTTCATCATATATCGTTCAAACAAGAATGAAATGGCTTGGCAGTGCTGGATTTAATGGTTATTCAGCAACCTCTTTTCCCACTTATTTTTCTATTATTCCCGATGGTAATTATTTTGGCGATAATCTGGATTTCACTTATACTACACAAGGTGCAAAACTTGAGATAGGAGTTGCAAAGTACCTATCTCTTGCCGGAAGCGGATATATCGGTTTTATTTCTTCCGAGCAAACAAGATTAAATCTTAATATTCTTCGCGCTGATGCTTTTATTAGATTCAGCGAAATTGTAACGGGTTCGGTTGCATACGGCACTACAAATTTCCAAGACGATGAGCACGCCAATAATTATGAAGTTTCACTGAGAGCAGTAAAGCATAAAAAATATAATTTTTCAGCAAGCTTTTATTCTTCCGATGCTGTGCAGATTTTGTACTCTCCGTTTTTAGTCAATCTTAGGCTCACTGCTAATTATACTTTATTAACCGGGGAGTATATTACCAAAGAAGGAGTATTACTTAGAGCAGATGCGGATTATATTTCAGTATCCGATGCAAACAGGGGAAGCAAGGTAATACTAAGAGTTGGAAAAATATTTGATGAGTTATTTGGTGTTGGTTATGAGTATTATTATTACAATTTCAATAAACAAACCCCTCTTTACTGGTCGCCTGGAAATTTTGAATCACACAGTATTTGGGCGGATTGGGAAGCCATAGATGATACCGATTTTATACTGAGCTTAAAAGGAAAAATTGGACTTATTCCAAATGAGAATTTTATAGTTAGGGAATTACATACTAACCTGAGTTACTATTTTACTTCTAACTTTGTAATGCAGGCAAGGCTGTCATACGGAAGTTCCGTGAGAGTAGGGCAGGGTTACAATTCGATATCATTTGGTATAACAGGTTACTGGACATTATAGTAATAATTATTAATTGCACCTTACTTTAGATGGCTAAGATTACTTGCAATCTGAATCCGAATTGTCACTTTTTTTAGCTGTTGTTTTAGAATGGTACACTATTTTGTAGTATCCAATATTGTTTCACTAATAAAATTTCAAAATAGGCAATAGAGAAAGAATTTTGGCTAATTGGTGGCATTATTGTTGAATTTTTAAAGGGTCATTATTATATCCTATTATGGAATGAGTCCCGCCGGGGCGGGACGAGTTCCATCTGACAAGAACTTAAAATTATATGCAGATGAATATTAAATCCAACATTTTAAGAAGCACTATTGAATTAATTCAATCTGAAGGTATTCACTCAACCGGGAATAGAAAAAACCAAGTAATCAGAAGAATAATCATCAGTGGTATTTTTTCTCTTTTGCTCCTTACTATTGTTATCTATACCCTACCAATGACTGTTTTAAGTGTATCATCACTTCTCGAATATGCAATAATTGTTACACTTGTTATCTTCCTATTGATTTTGCTGATAAGGTATTTTGGAATTTTGATTTTAGCATATCTCTACCTGAACGAATATACTTTCAAAAAAACTGATCACTTTAAACCGTTTATCTCAATAATTATCCCTGTATTTAACGAGGGAAAAATTTTAGAGAAAACGATAGAATCATTGTTGAACCTGAACTACAAGGATTATGAAATAATAATAGTAAACGATGGTTCAACTGATGAAACAAAAAAAGTTGCAGAAGAGTTAGTTGGCTATAGAAACGGAAACTACAAGAAGATAAAGGTTTCATTAATAAATAAATCAAACAGCGGAAAAGCAAATTCATTAAATGCTGGAATTCAAGTTTCCCGCGCTGAGTTTATTCTTTGTATGGATGGTGATTCGCAATTATCGCCGGATAGTTTAACTATGGCAGTGAGACATTTCACAAATCCTGAAATCGGAGCTGTGGCGGGAAACGTTAAAGTCCAAAACAGAGGGAGTTTTCTTACCGACCTGCAGGCTCTTGAATATATTGAAGGACTGAATATGGCAAGAAGTGCACAGAGCTATTTGAAACTCGTAAATATTATTCCGGGCCCGATTGGCTTTTTCCGTAGAGAAGCAATTAAGAGTGTAGGTTATTACACAAATGATACTTTTGCTGAAGATGCTGATCTGACACTAAAGCTTTTGTCTAAGGGATGGAAAATATTTTACGAACCTAAAGCGGTTTCATTTACCGAGGCACCAACGGGCTTGAGACAGTTATTAAAACAAAGATATAGATGGACAAGAGGGATACTTCAATCAATAAGGAAACACAAAAAATTATTAGTAAATCCCACAATCAACTTTGGGAATACATTTGTGCTGTGGACAATGTTTTTTGAAGCATTGATATGGCCGGCAATGAATATTACAGCCAATGCATTCTTTATTTTTGCGGCGATGTATTTTGGATTTACTTCATTAATATTTTACTGGTGGGCAGGATTAGCTTTACTCGATATTATGACGGCAATTTATTGTGTTGCCGCCGAGAAGGAAGAATTCAGGTTAGTTGCTTATGGCATAATATACAGAATGGTTTTTATATTAATAATAGACATCTGTAAAGCAATGTCAACCGTGGAAGAATTTTTAGGAATAAAAATGAGGTGGGGAAAACTAGAGAGGGTCGGATAGAAGGGTAAAAAAACTATTTCTTAATTATTTAGTGAGGGTAAGATGGAACTAATTCCAATCTTGTCTACAATTATACTTGTGGCAACCATAAGCACATTTATTCTTGCAGTTGGTGCTTATATCTTGTACAAAGTACAGGAGAAAAGAGCAGATGAATATGCAAGGCAGGAAGTTGTGCGGGAACAGGCTGAACTTTTAGAGCCTGCTGATTATGGCGGCAGAAAACTTATTATAGAAGAGCCTGTGCAGAAACAGGCATTTGTGCAGCATCATTATCATCCGGTTGAAAAACCAAAAACAGAGAGAAAGATTAATCGTACTCACCAGCAAAAAGAACGTATAAAAATAAAAAGACAGCCGATAGAACCGAGATTCTTAAAGTTTACTTCTGAGGGTTACGTAGATACGCACAAGGATCATGATGCCGGAGATGTAAGTTGGCAGTAACTTATCCAACTAGAAAAGGAATTAACCAGTGGTTAATTATGATCATTGGACTTATTGTTGTAATTGCTGCAGTAATGGTTTTTCTATTCGTGCTTAGAGGTGTTTTTGGAAAATTTTCTGTAAATGAACTTGTACCGGATGGGAGAGTAATAAAAAATGTTTTGCTAGGCCGTGAACCGAATGTTGCTATTTTATACTCTGACTATACCCAAAATATGCTTCCTGAAAACAGCACATGGCTTCAGGAAAATATTACTACCTGGGAAAGGTTTCTTGGTTATGGTGATAATAAATTTGAAATCATCTCCGACGAAGAAATTGAAAAAGGGAAACACTTTGAATATGAATTATTAATCTTACCCGGCGCAATATCACTAAGTGATAGAGAGATCATCCAAATAAAAAAATATTTGGATAATGGTGGAAGCATATATGCTACAAGCGGTACGGCATCTTATTCAGATGCAGGAAAGTGGAGAGGATGGGATTTTTTCTCGGAAGTATTTGGAGTAAAATTTTCCAGGGAAATCGGTGACACTGACCTCACTAAAATTCATACATTAAGAGGCGGAATACCTATCACGGCAAATGTCCCAAGCGGTTATCCTCTTCATATAGCAACATGGGATAATCCCATCGCTGTTGAAGTACTCGATCCGCGAACAGAACAAATTAGTTTTTGGTATAACTACCGATTAGAACAAGGATTGGTGCGCGAAGGTATTAAGGAAACAGCTGGCATGGTTTACGGTAAGTACGGCTTTGGAAGGTTTGTATGGATGGGATTTGATATAAATTCTGTTATCGGTGTTCAGGAAGATTATATTTTCTTTGACAGATTGTTTAGAAACTGTATACGCTGGTTGCAAAAAGAACCCATTGCTTTTATTAAAGATTGGCCTTCTGGTTTTAGAGCAGCAGCAGTTATCATGCCAACATTTTCAGATGAAGTACAAAATGTTAGAAATCTTTTACCAGTGCTTACAAACGAAAATCTTGAAGCCACATTTTTTGTTGATCCAGGTTTTGTCCAAAGTAATCACAAACTGATTCAATACCTTGCAAAATTTGGCGAAGTCGCTGCAATGGTGGATATTGGATATCTTGCTTCAGTTAACGATACCATAAACAAACTTTATGATTATCAGTTGCAGCTTGACAATTTGTTAAAAACTAAAAAAACTATTGAGCGAGTTACAAGAAAAACTGTTTCAGGTTTTGTACCATATTACGGATTGTTTGATAAAAATACTGTTATGGCAATTGGAAAAGCAGGATACGATTATCTTCTAACGGATTCTTTAACCGACAGGTCGGTTCCTAGAATAGTTATAAAAGGTGATAAAAGAATTTCATCAATAACTAAAACAGCCCGGGATGATTACGAAGTAATAAGAAATTTTGGTTTGCATCAGCCGGAATTTCAATTTTACACTTACCAGGAGGATATTGACAGGGTTTTGTTTGAGGGCGGTTTATATATTTATAAAATGCATACAGATTATCAATGCAAATTAGAAAATATTGAAGTTGTAAAAGATGTTATTGCGGAGCTGAAGAAAAAGAAATTCTGGATAACAACTGCTGAGAAAATATATAAATGGTATAAAGCTAAAGATTACCTTGAAATAAGATCTGAAAAAAGAGGTAAGTCCAGGGTTGCCGTAACTATTTCTAATCCAAGCGATGAATTATTAACAAATATTGTTATTTATGTTGATCTGAATAATAAAGCAGATCATATTTCTATAGAGACCGAAATAATAGGTAAAAAAACTGCTACATATTCTCATCAAAGAGGGTTAGAGATTTTACATTTATATGTAGATGATCTTGAAGCAGGCGAATCAAGAACATTTTTTATTGATTTTGATATTATTAATTCTTAATAGGAGTTATTTAAAAAAACTTTTAAACTTTTGTTTAAATGATTCAATTTCAATAATCATAATATGAAAAAAATATTTTTACATACTTTTCCCGTAATTTTTTCGATTCTTGCAACTACAATATTCGCACAGGATATAAGTGATGTAAAAATTGGTATAGTCTATTCCGAAAAAACAAAACAGTTAATCTATCATCAGAATAAAGATTTTTATCCTATTCAGGATTGGGAATTATTTTTCTTGAACAGAAAAATTTCATATACTGTAATTAATGATGAGCAGCTTGATGATAATGAATTCGATTTTTTAGATTTATTGATCCTTCCTTCAGTTGAGGTCCTTTCGAAAAACGCAAAAGAGAATCTGCAAAATTTTTTAAGTGAAGGTAAAGGATTATTGATTTTTGGAAAAATTGGTTTTTATGATAAAGATGGAACAAGAACTTTTTCTAATTATCTGACTGAGTTAGGTGGTTTTAGTATAAGCGATTTAGATACAAGGGGAGAAATAGCAGAAAGACATACATTACAATATTCATCAGTTTTAGGAAGGGGTATTACTGCAGATAGTGACTTACTTATAATAAATCAGTTTAAGCCCCTGGCTGCAGAAGTTTTTGGCAAAGGTAATGTCCTATTGGGAAAATATGTTTTTGGTAACGATAACAAAAAACAAACAGTCAATTCGGGTTTAGTATTATCCGAAAAATATAATGGAAGAATAGTCTGGTTTGGTTTTCAGCTATCTCAAATTATTGGAAATAAATCACAGGAAAATACTGTTGAAAAACTAATTTTTAACTCAATCGAATGGCTCTCGCCAAATCCATTTTTAATGCTTAAACCTTTACCCGCTAAATATAAAGTGCCTGTTATTATATCTAATATTATTACTAATACAAAATCAATATCAATCACTTCACTCGAAAAGTATTATTCAAGCAATGTTAATGCAAATTTCTTTATCGATGCAAATGAATTTGATAAACCAGGAAATGAAATAAGTAAATTTGCAGCAGCAGGGGATATTAATGTTTTTCTTAATAAAAAATTTTATGAAGAGAATATGACTCCTGCTTTGTTTGAGTCACTGTATGAAAAATTAAAACTTAACAGTCGGCAGAAACACTTTGGCATTAAACTAAATAGTACCCAGCTTATTCAATCATATAATGAAAATTTCTTTTCTCCTTTTAATTATTACCTGTTACCTGATAATTCACTTCACATTTCAGGTGAGAAAATAATTGGCGGTTTTGCTGGTTCTTTTTCTGTAAATGATAATGATCACGAAGAAACACTAAAACATTTCTCTTCTTATTATAAAAATGCAGAGCAAAATGGTGAAATAGTTTTTATAAATTTTATAGACCAGACAAAATGGGGCAGTAAATCAATTGATGATGATCTCTTCTCATCGATTACCGAATATTTAAAAAACCAAAATGCCTGGATAACTACCTATTCCGATTTAATAAATTGGGAGTTATTTCGGAGAGAAGTGATCATAAAAACAAAAAAAACGCACAATAGAAACAAATTTGAAGTTTACGTGGAAAACCATAGTCAAAATGAAATTAGAGATGCGGCAATACAATTAATAGTACCTGCAGGCAAGCTCAATCCAAGATTATCTAAGGCAAATGTAAGTTTGGAATATGATCCCTATCTAAAATCTTATCTGATAGTAATACCATATCTTCAATCCGGAACAAAACAGAGCATTGATTTAGAATTTGGTGGAGAATGATGAACATTCGAAAAAGAATATTGTATTGCTTTACAGGAATTTTTCTTTTCTTCAATGGATGTACCAACCTTGCAACCGATCCTCCATCCGGCGGAAACAGCAGCACAACTTTAGAAATATTTTCACCCATCAATGGTGATTCAGTAGGTGTTGGTGCTACTGAAATTGATTATTTAATATCAACACCCGCCTCGCTAAAATTTATGGAGCTCTATGTAAATGGAAATTTTGTAAGAAACTATCCACCTAATACCAATGGTTCGCAACCGAGTATTTTTTTACAGTTGAATGAATCACTCATTGGAACAAGAGTCGATTATTATTTAATATATTATGACTTCAATGAAACCTCGCTTAAAAGCAATGATATTATTGATGTTCATGTTGTTCCAACTGTTAATCCGCCTTTCATTCCGTACAATCTTAAACTTTTAAACTTAACACCAAGCAGTATTAATCTATCCTGGAAAGATTCATCTCTTCTTGTAAGAAATTATGAAATATGGAAAAAAATGAACTTTGATGGTACTTATCAAAAATTTCTTGATGTTGAGGGGAACGTATTTAATATAAATGATGAAAATTTAGATCCTGCAATTATGTATTCATACAAGGTAAAGGGAGTCAACCAATTTGGAGGATCAGAATTCAGTGATGAGGTTAATACGTTTGGAGTCGGCAGTTCCGGAGATCTATATCCACCCACAAATTTAATTGCAACTGCAAGGGGCACTATGTTAGTCAGATTAACATGGACTGATAACAGCACCAATGAAAATCTTTTTGCCATTGAGAGACGACAAGAAAATGATGTGTTTTTTAAAATTGGTGTTGTTGATAAGAATGTAACCAGCTTTGCCGATAGTGCAAACGGTGCAGTAGCGGGCGGAGAATACTATTACCGGATCAAAGCATATTCAAATACAGATTCTGCATGGTCGAATGAAAGTTTTACGCAAACTTATTGGTACGATATTATAAGACCAACAAATTTGATGGGAGCATATTTAGGAGATGGCAGGATTGTGCTTACCTGGAATGATGATGATAATTCGAACACCATTTTTGAGGTGGATAGAAAGATTGGTGAGGACGATCAATTCATAACGATTGCTACAATTCCAGGGGACCAAAATACTTATCTAGATGAAAACTTATTACTTCAGCAATCTTACAAATACAGGATTCGTTCGGGTGATGGAGTTTATTATTCCGATTACACTAACATAGTAACGGTTGTAACAGGAAATGTTCATCCATAAAAAAAAATTCTTATTATATTTTACCTGGTAATAAATAATTTATTTACGTGACAAAATCTATTCAAAAAATATTAAGTTTAATTCCTCATTCCATTCGGGATCCATTCTTCATTCTTGAGAGTAATGGAAAAATATTATTCACTAATAAACAAGGATATAATCTTTTAAATGTAACCAAACCGCAAGGTTCTATAATAGAATATTTTGAATCTGATTCTAAAAATAAATTTAATGAATTATTGGATAAAGTAGTTGAAAAAAACGACAAACTATCACTGGAACATTTTGAATTCAATCTCAGTTCTGGAAAGAAAGTAAATGCTCAAATTATACTTAATACTTTTGAGATTAGCGGGAAACTAAATATACTATGTACTATAATTCCAAAAAACTATGATATTACGTTCACCGGCAAAAGTAAAATTAAGATTAGCTATACCGATTTGCAGAGCAATATTAAAAGTGAAAACCTGCTCGAAATTATTAACAAAGTTAAAGTTCTTTACCCTATTACTTTTATCGGGAAGGAGATAATACACAAACTCGCCGATGGATTAGAAAATATTTTTTGGATTGCAGATGACAGAGGGAAATTTCTTTTAGTTAATGAATATTTCGCTGAAACTATAGGTCTAAAACCATTTCAAATGGAAGGTAAACCAGCCGATGAATTTATCCCCGGATTTTTAAAAGAGCTTAACCTTGCTATTGATAAATTTATTAAAGACACTATGAATTGTGTTGTTACGACAGGCGTACATTTCAGAGAAAACGAAAATCTGAAAAATAAAGAAATTGTTCAGCTACCTTTATATGATGAGGAAAATAATTTACAAGCAGTTATTGGATTTTCTCAGCAATCTGAAAATAATATAGAACAAATAACAGATGAGAATTTGTTTAGTGTTCTTTATAAAATAATTGATTATTTTCCCAAACCGGTTGCATTTATTACTTCTCAGGGCATTATCACACATTCGAGTAAAGAATTTTGTAAGTTACTAAACCGAAAACCCGAAGGCTTGAATGGCCTGAATTTTGCGGATATTCTAACCGAAAGTCTGGTAGAAAGTATTAATCGGCTATTAAAATCGACAGATAACAGCAGAATATTACCATTAAACGGATTTTTTGAGATTGATAAAGAGGGTGAACCCGAGTACACGGTTTACCTTTGGAACGCCGTCGCAAATCGGCACATGGCGTTTAGAAAGGAACCCGTCCTGAGAATGGCTGCATAAGCTTGGACTCCACTATATAATTGTGATGCAAGCTATTGATGGAGCATGGACTGTG
>Ga0209536_100007376_pt1 | contig 16684 bp, 17 predicted proteins | sample DeeMarSeWOR28_12_FD_187461 | JGI IMG/M metagenome (GOLD analysis project Ga0209536, IMG submission 187461) | Marine sediment microbial communities from White Oak River estuary, North Carolina - WOR-2-8_12 (SPAdes) (version 2) | ecosystem: Environmental > Aquatic > Marine > Intertidal zone >... | reverse complement strand
TATTATTCTCCGATTTCAAAAATTGTATTATTTATATTATTCAATATCTTGAATACTAACTGATATTATACAGATTATTGAATAGCTTGTCAAGGGGGTTTTGCAATCAAAAACCCCGTCAAGTTTTGACGGGGTCACATAATTGGAAATTTGTTGCCTATGGTACTGGCGTGGCCTGTGGTGCCGACCCAACCCAAGTAAAGACCCATTTGGGGCTGTCTGCTCCGGCGGACGAATAAATGGGCTGTCCTTGCTCATCAGTGCCTGTCTGGCGTACAGTGCTGATCCACCAACGGATCACATGTGCTACATTATCTTTTGGCCTGAAATCAGTCGGAACAATGTATTTGGTATCCGTTACATAATCCGTAAGCCGGCGGGCCTGCCCCTCAGTGATATCTTCAACAATTACACGATAAGTTTCATTATCACGCAGTGTACCGATGGACGACCACTGCAAGGTGACCACATCATTAGCCAGGGTGAAGGCACCTCCGTCCGCAGGTAGGAGCAGGTTGGGAGCCGGATAAGGAGGCGGAGTAGTCGGTGTTGGGGATGGCCCAGGTGTGGCTGCTCGTTCACAGAGTGGAATCAATAACGTTTGTCCTAAAAAGACATTGTCCGTTGAGAGCCCATTATATTCTTTGATGGCGGCCATTGGCACAGCATAGTTCAATGAGATGCTGGAGAGCGTGTCGTTTTCCTGAACTGTAATGGGAACTTTTTCACACTCAGCCTTGGCAGCCTCTTCCGGTGGCAGGGTATTGGTGGGTAATGGTGCAGGTGTTGGAGTGGGATAAGGAACTTTGAGTACCTGGCCGATATAGAGATTATTACAAGAAACCGGCAAATTATTTAATATGATGAGACTATTTACAGATATACCAAAGTTGAGCGCGATCAGTGAGCAGGTGTCTCCAGCAGCAACAGTGTAATCGAATGGCGGTAGTTCCGTTGCTGTGGGAACAGGAGTATTGGTGGAAATTTCGGTCGCCGTCGGCGAGGGGAGCGCCGTTTCTGTAGGTGTAGAGACAGGTGTTGGTTCAACTACGCGCCCGCCCACATTCAATGCCGCATAGACTACACCGGCACCAATCAGCAGGATGATCGCCATCAGGCCCAGTGCAGCCGGCAACCCGAGCGTGATTTCAGGCATGCGACTGGCCTGCACGGCTTTTTCAACGATCTTGGTAGCCTTTTGTTCTTCTACTGCTTTGGTAGCCAGTTCTGTGCCGCACACAAGGCAGCGAGTAGCGCTTTCACTCAAACGTGTACCACAGGTCGGGCAGACCTGGGTCTTTTGAGAAGGATTTTCTGAGCTCATACGGGCGGGAATTATACCATTGAACGAAGGTGCGTTTTCCTACGGCTCTCCCACGATAATGCAAATGTATCTCATTCAACTTGCGAAATTCATCATCCTCTCGGGATTATACGGATTTAACGTTGCATAGCCATTCAAAAACATAATCCTGTTCGCGGGCACGTAGTTTTGATCGATCGAGATATTTAATATGACTGTGTGTGCGTTGTATTTCTCCAAGTGAGGGAAGGGGTCCACCTTGAAGGTCCCATCATCCAATTGCTCGAAGTGGCTGATGGTAGCCCGATGCAACAGGTCAGGTCGGGTTTCCACATTCACTTCGTTGATGTCAGGAGGAGGCTTTGACCCATCCATAGACTCAAAAGGGTATAAGTCTTGTCCGCCCTTACGGATTTTCTCACCCGTAACCCTGATGATGTTTCCGCCAGCCAACAAGCCATCATGGGAGATGTAATCCTGGCCCCTGTTCTTGTGTTCCCCGGTGATGACTTCCCAGTGCGTTTCAGGGCCATGACGATTTGTGACCATTTCTGATCCCTTGATCAACCACAGCCAAGCCTTGTGCATATCCCGCTTCTGTTCTTTATTCAGCTTGCTCTCATTAAAGTGACCAAAGGCGCAGTAAATCAGATTCCGATACCAAAACCATTGCCATTCAGGGGATAACGCTACAAACTTATTTTTCAGGAATGTTGTGACTGTTTCAGGCCTAGCAATTTTTTTAGGGTATGTTCGATATTTGCGATCGTGATCCCAAACTCCTTCAAGCTGATAATCATGCAGGCAAAATGCCCATTGTCCTTTGGGAAGTGCGGCGGGTGCTCCGACCAAGCCACAGGCAGTCAGCAGGCCGACACCTGCAAGTGTCCCGGTCAGCTTGAGAAAGTCACGACGACTGAAAGTAGATTGAGAAACTGTTTTCATAAAAATACTCTCAACATTCCTGCTTTTTAAAAGTATATACTAAAAACCCCGCTCGCGCGGGGTTTGAGTAGTTTATAAATATCAAGCTATTTTGATATCAAATACTCATGGATGGCCTTCGCCGACTTGATCCCGGCAGCCATCGCATCTCCGACAATTTTCGGCCCAGTAACACAGTCACCACCAGAGAAAACACCTTCGCGCGTAGTGGCGCCGGTCTCTTCATCCACAACCTTGATCAAACCCCAGTTATGGGTTTCTAGCTCCGGCGTGGTTTCACCAATTATTGGATCGGGCCAGTAGCCAAGCGCCAGGATGGCCGTGTCGGCAGGTACGCTGAAGTTCGAGCCCTCAATAGGAACCGGGCGTCGCCGGCCAGAATCGTCTGGTTCACCCAGTTCCATTTCAAGGCACTCCACAGCCGCCAGACAGCCATCCTCCCCTGGGATAAACTGGATTGGTTGAGTCAGGAAGCGATATTTAGCGCCCTCTTCCACCGCCATCTCGCGGTCTTTCTTCCCGCCGGGCATCTCATTCTCGGTGCGACGATACAGGCAGGTGACCTCATCCGCGCCCATCCGCAGTGCAGTCCGCAGGCAGTCGGAGGCCGTATCGCCACCGCCGATTACCACAACGCGTTTGCCCACCTGCAAAGGTTCGCGACTGTGCCTAGGCAGGTACTGCATTTCCACATTGCCACGGATCAGGAAATCTGTGGACTCGTAAACACCGGGCAAGTCGGTACCGGGTGTTTTTTCCATTTTCGCATCTATACCGACGCCGACTCCCAGGAAAACTGCTTCAAACCCCTCGGCAAATAAATCGTCGATTGTCTTATCCCTGCCAATATAAATCTCACCAACAAAATTGATACCCGCATTCTCAAGATCTGCCCATTTGTCCCAAAACACATTCTTCGGCAGCTTGAAGTTAGGGATACCGTAAGTCAACAAACCACCCGGAGCAGGTTTGGCATCGAAAATCGTGACCGCATGTCCTTTCTCTACCAGCCTTTCGGCGACAGCCAACCCGGCAGGTCCGGCCCCGACCACTACCACCTTTTTGCCTGTCGGCTCGCCAACGGGAACGCGGTAGGGCTGGTTCTCCCGTTCATAATCCATGACAAAGGCTTCCAGCGCACCGGTCAGAACCGGTTCTCCACGTTTGTTGCGCGGACAGGCTCCCTGGCAAAGCTGTTCGTGCGGGCAAACTCGTCCGCAAATTGCAGGCAGCGTACTGGTCTGATGGTAAATTTGGGCAGCTTCGAGAAAGTGCCCATTCTCAATCAGCCACATAGCTGTAGGAATATCATTATGGGCCGGGCAAGCCTTCACACAAGCAGAAGGATCAGGGCATTGGATGCAGCGGCTTGCTTCCTTCATCGCACGTTCAGCATCAAACGAGATGACTACATCATCAAAATCATGAACCCGTTCTTCAGGTGGACGCAGGTCCAGATCATGAAAAGGGATTTGCATACGCGCTTTACGATCAATGACTAAGGGTTTATCTGGGGTGGCCGTCATGCATCCTCCTGATTATCGATTGTGAAAAAAAGAACAATTCCTTATATTATGATACTTAAAATGAAAGTTCCAACACAAGTTCTAATGTCACCAAGGTAAGCGACATTCGTCACATTTAATGAAGAGAGTACTTGTTATAGATGTTTCAGGCTGCTTCTCTATCAGGTTTTGAAGGCCCACTGAAGCCTCACTTATAAACAAAAAGCCCCTTTTGGGGGCTTTAGCTCCTCGCCGAGGACTTGAACCTCGAACCTAGCGGTTAACAGCCGCCCGCTCTGCCAATTGAGCTAGCGAGGAAAGCGGGGTGATTATAAGGGGAAGGGTAGGGAGTGTCAAGTTAATTCAAGTTTAGCACTCAACTTATGAAAAGCGATTAATGAAATGGGGGGCTTCGATGTGGCGCGCGGTTACAGTCAGGCCGTGTACGAAGAACGGATCTGTTAAGGCTCCATAGCCAAAGTAGCAGCATCGGTCACGAGAACAATTTCCAGTGTCAGGTTACGAGTCGGTTCACTCAATATCATGCGTTCATCCAGATGATTTGTTTGCTATATCAAGAACCATTGAATGTAATAGTAGCCAATTACCGCTGCCCAAAGCCAGGCATCAAGCCGATCGAATGCGCCGCCATGTCCGGGGATGAGCGCGCCAGAATCCTTGATGCCAGCCGGACGCTTAAACAGGCTCTCACCCAGATCCCCCAACGGGGCGACCACGCTCAGAACCAGGCCCAAAGTTGCTCCCTGCCAGAAGGTGAGTTCCAGCGGCCCCCAGGTGGAATACGCAAAAGCAAAAAAACCACCATAAATGGTGCCTGTTATGACGCCTGCCCAGTACCCTTCCCAACTTTTTCTAGGGCTAAGGCGCGGCGCCAGCTTGTGACGTCCGTATGCCCTGCCTATACTATATGCGCCTGAGTCAGCCATCCAGACGGAAGGCAGAACCAGAAAGATCCACCAGCCGCCATTTGGAAGATTACGCAAATCAAGCAGATAAGCCCCCACCCAGCCCAGGTAGGCCAATCCACCAACAGTGGCCGCAAAATCAAGTTGGGCTTTTTCACGTCCACGTTCATACGTGAAAGTGTGATACCCAAGGGCTACCAACATCAAGGCAGCAAAAAGTCCACCCGCAAGTTCCGGGTAAAAAGAACGTGCAACCAAAATCAAGAAAACACCTCCAACGGTGATCCATATTGAAGGTTCGATCTGGACTGCGCGAAACAATACGGTGTACTCGTAGGCAGCCATCAGAACAAAAAAGCCCATGAAAATAAAAAATGGGACTCCCCCAAAAAGCAAAGCTGGCATACCAACTGCCAGTAAGATCAATGCAGTAACGAGTCGTCTAACCATGCACTTTGCCCACCGTTTCCGTTACTCCACCGTAGCGACGGTCACGCTGAGCAAATGCCTCTAGGGCACGGTGGTATTCCTCCTTGTCAAAATCCGGCCAAAAGGTTGGCGTGATGTACCATTCCGAATAAGCAGCCTGCCAGATCAAAAAGTTACTGACCCGTAACTCACCAGAAGTGCGAATAATCAAATCCGGGTCGGGTACTCCTGCTGTATACATGTACTTGCTGACCAACTCATCATTGACATCATCTGCTGAAACACCTTCTTCAATCATATGCTGGATGGCATTGACAATTTCATCTCTGCCGCCATAATTGAAGGCGACATTCAGCACCAACCGGTCGTTATCTTTGGTCAACTCGATCGCCTTCAAGACTTTGGCCTGTATCTTGGGAGCCAAACGTTCCAGCCGCCCGATATGCCGCAACTGCACACCTTCTTGATGTAATTCTGCTAATTCCTTGTCAATCACATCTTCGAGGATACGCATCAGTCCCTGTACTTCTTCCGGCGGCCTACCCCAGTTCTCGGTGGAAAAGGCATAAATGGTCAGATATTTGACCCCGAATTCAACTGAAGCGCGGATGATGCGGCGCAGGTTCTCGGTCCCAGCACGATGACCAGCCAAGCGCGGTAAACCACGCGAGATAGCCCAACGACCGTTGCCATCCATAATTATTGCAACGTGAAGAGGAATCTTATCGACAGGTAAGGTAGGCAGGGGATTTGTCATTCTGGCAATAATAACTTTGTGGGGCTAGACTTCCATGATCTCTTTTTCTTTTTCCTGACCATGCTCGTTAATGTTCTCTACAAAGCGATCGGTCAGTTTCTGCAAATCGTCTTCACCGCGTTTCAATTCATCTTCAGAGATCAACTTATCTTTCTCGAAATCACGCATATCATTTTGCGTATCACGACGAACATTACGTACAGCAACACGGGCCTCTTCCAAGCGAGAGTTTACCACTCGCACCAGTTCAATTCGTCTCTCCTCAGTTAAGGGAGGCAGGTTCAAGTGAATTGATTTACCATCGTTGTTGGGAGTCAGCCCCAGGTCCGAGGCAAGGATCGCGCGTTCCACATCCTTGAGTGTAGATGGATCGAAGGGTTTTATCAACAAAGAGCGCGGCTCTGGAACACTGATCGATGCTAATTGCATGAGAGGAGTAGGCGTATCGTAATAGATAACAGAGAGCTTTTCCACCAAGGCAGGGGTGGCACGTCCCGTTCGGATGACAGCCAGGTCATTTTCCAGGGATTGGATTGCGCCATTCATACGACCTTCGGCTTCTTTAAGAAGATCTTTTATCACCTCAGCCTCCTGTTAAACAAGACAATTTATTCTTTATAAGGATACCCCAAAACGCTGAATTTTGCTACGTGAAATGCAAAGATTATAATTTTGATACGCATTTTTGGGAAATATCCAATATAATTGATATAATTACTATTGAGGCGTTGAATTTTGCAAACTTTCCAGTACACACCCTACGCTTACCCTCTTGCCATTGCCGCCCTTCTTTCAGCCTTACTGACATTTTACATGTGGGAACGTCGACACACATCAGGCGCGAAACCCGCAGCGGTTCTCATGTTGGCTCTGTTCGTTTGGAGTATCGGCTACTGCCTGGAATTCATGGGGGCTGATTTACCAACAAAGCTATTTTGGGCAAAAATCCAATATTTTGGCATTGTCACCATACCTGTATCTTTGTTGTTGTTCGCACTGATATTCTCCGGGCGCAGATCATGGGTAACGACTCCCAGGCTGGCGGGGTTGCTGGTTATTCCTGCAATTACGCTACTCCTGGCTGTTTCAAATGATTTGCATCGGCAGGTGTGGTCTGACTGGTATTTGGATACCATTGGGGGCACATCAGTATTACATTTAGAACATGGTGTAGCTTTCTGGGTTTATATTGTTTACACCTATATCTTGCTGATAGCCAGCACAGTTTTTATTGTCCAGGCATTGAAAAACCGTCCCAAAGTGTATCGCGGCCAAATGGTGAGCCTCGCAGTAGGAATTGCCGCCCCCTGGCTTGGTAATTTGCTTTCAATTAGTGGTCTTTATCCGCGTCCTATTGACTTAACCCCTTTTGCTTTTACCATTACTGGTGTAGTGATCGCCTGGAGCATTTATAAGCAAAATTTACTTGACATCGCACCAATCGGCTATGAAACCGTCATCGATAGTATGAGCGATGCAGTCTTCATACTGAACAAACGCAACAGCATTGTTGACGTTAATCCAGCAGGTCAAAATATGTTGGAACTTTCGGCCAGCGAAATTATAGGCCGAGATGCACGAGATGTATTTAAAGAGCAATCGGATTTGATGGATTTGTATCAAAACGCGATGAACATCCGCGAGGAAATCGCTGTAGGGGCAGATTCACATAAGCAATTTTACGAACTTTCAATTTCACCGCTGACAGATCGACAAGACAAAATTCTCGGACGGGCTGTTATCTTACACGATATTTCAGATCGCAAGCAAGCAGAAAACGCGATGGTCACCGCCCGTGACCAGGCATTAGAATCCAGCCGGGTCAAGAGCCAATTTCTCGCCAGAGTGGGGCACGAGCTTCGTACACCGCTGGGTGTTATTCGCGGCTATGCAGACCTTTTAACAGAACCTGCCTATGGAACACTTTCAGAACTACAGGTCAAAGCCGTTGATGAAATCATTGACAGCACCCAGCGAGTGTCAGATATGGTTGGTGAACTGTTAGATGAATCACGGCTCGCAGCTGGTGCAGTAGAACTTGAGAACAAGCCATATACCCCTGCGCTTATATTGAAAGATGTTCAGAAGAAATTGTCTGTTTTGGCACAGCAAAAAGGTTTGACCCTCTCAAGCGACCTCGATCCTGAATTGCCAGATCAACTACATGGCGATCCCATGCGCATCAATCAGATGATAACCAACCTTGCCAGCAATTCAATCAAATTCACCAAAGAAGGGGAAGTGAATTTGCGATTCTATCTACACAATAAAAATGAGTGGGCCATGGAAGTATCTGATACAGGGCCGGGCATCCCGGAAGAAGCGCAACAGGATATTTTCGAACCCTTCCGCCAGGCGGACGGTTCTATCTCGCGAAAATATGGTGGCACGGGCTTGGGGCTCTCCATTGTGAAACATTTGACAAACATGATGGAAGGCAAGATTGTGGTGAAAAGCAAAGTTGGGGAAGGAAGTACGTTTACAATCATTCTGCCTCTTAGGACAAAGGCTCTCGAATGAGCTTGCCACTGGCTTTCATCCTTGAAGACGATCCAAAACTAGCAGAACTCTACGAAACCGTCATAAAACAATGTCAGTATGAGACAAGGATTATTGAGTCAGGGCAAGATGCACGAAAAAGCCTTGAAACAATTGTGCCCGGCCTCATCTTGCTGGATATTCACCTCCCCTACGTTTCAGGCATGGAAATCTTGGAGTATATCCAGGCAGATAAACGCTTTAAAGCGACAACCGTCATTGTCATGACCGCCGACCTCTACACAGCCAAAGACCTCAAAGGCAAGGTAGAACACGTTCTCCTCAAGACGCATGGAATCGCGAATCTGCGCGAAATCGCCACCCGCGTCTATCCAGGTCAGTAACTTGCCACCGCGAAAAAACACTTTTCCCCACCCAGACCGATGAAGCTGGAAATTATAAACAAGAAACCTGACGGCAAAGCAAGGCAGACGCCGTTGCTTTTTGTGCATGGCAAGTGGCACGGAGCCTGGTGCTGGGATGAGTACTTCCTGCCCTATTTCGCTGCACACGGATACAACTGCACCGCTCTCAGCCTGCGTGGACACGCCGGAAGTGATGGAAGGAAAGGCCTGCGCTGGTATTCGATCGCAGACTATGTTTCAGATGTAGAGCAGGTTGCGAGTCAGTTCGATACGTCGCCGGTCATCATCGCGCATTCGATGGGTGGGTTCATCACGCAGAAATATCTTGAGAAGCATCCTGAAACGCCTGCTGCTGCGCTGTTGACCGCCATCCCGCCAACCGGGTTGTGGCCGACTATCCTGACTCTGTTGGGACAAAAACCTGACTTAGTTCTGAAGACGGTTGCGGTGCTGAACCCCTGGGTGATGATCGACACTCCAGAAAAGGCTCGTTGGGTTCTGTTTTCAGATAACTTATCAGAAGAGCTTTTGCAAAAATATTATCGCCAGATGAACGGTGAATCATTCCGTTCTTTGCTCGACGAATTGGGATTGAATCTGATTCGCACAAAAATGATACAAACACCACTACTGGTCATCGGGGCAGAGAACGATACGGTTATTTTCCCAAGCATGGTGCAAGCTACGGCACAGATTTATGGTGCGCAGGCAGAAATCTTTCCAGACATGGCCCATGATGTCATGTTGGAAGCAGGCTGGGAAAAGGTTGCGAAGCGCATTTTGGAGTGGCTTGAAGATAACAATTTATAAGCAATAGAAATCACCAAACTTTATATGTAACCGATCCAGATGAATTTCCAGAGGAGCTTTCAATGAGTCAGCTTCGCATTTCAGCCGTTTGTTTCAAAGCCGGCATCATAAGCAGTTTCGACGATTTCGCCGAGCACGTATTACGCCTTACAAACCAGGCTGCCCATGATCACCCGGATTTCTTGATTTTCCCCGAACTTCTGACCTATGAACTGACCAGCTTTTTTGAAAATACAGAATCGCCCGAAGAATATTTTCGCCTGGCAGGCTACACAAACGCTTACCTTGATCTCTTCACTTACTTGGCAAAGGATAAAGGCTTTTACATTGTAGGTGGCTCACATCTACGGGAGTTCAATGGCAAGTTATTCAATACCAGCCACCTTTTCACGCCGGACGGAGAGGTTATGGAACAGCGAAAATGCCACCTGTTTCCCGATGAGGTTCCCGTAACGACGCCCGGTGATGCCTTATCGGTATTCGAAACAGAAAAGGTTAAACTCAGTCTGCTGACTTGCTATGACCTAGAGTTTCCGGAAGCCGCCCGCCTGGTAACCGTACAGGGGGCAGAACTACTGCTTTCGCCTTCTGCCACGGCCAGCGTGCACGGCTATTGGCGGGTACGACATTGCGCGCAGGCGCGTTGTGTCGAAAACCAAGTATTCGTCGCGCATTGTAGCTTATTGGGCACCGTAGACGATACCACCTTCTATGGCGCGGCCTCCATTTTGACCCCTTGTGATGGGAATTTCCCAGAGAAGGGTATTGCCGCTGAGACATCTTTTAATAAAGAGACCATTGCCACAGCCGAAATAGACACAGAGATGTTATATGAAATCAGGCAATCGGGAGCAGCAACAACTTTAAAAGATCGTCGCTGGGATGTGCTGGATGTACTCTATCAATTTGAGAGCACTTCACCAAACGGCAGCAAGGCACATGCCAGTTAGTGCAGATAACATGACAAACACTATCCGTATAGGTGATCGTGTCAAGGTGTTTCTCGATTCCAACTTCTGGAAGAGCGAGGGCTGGTTCGAAGGGACGGTTGTGCGCATCGACCCGTATTCAAAACACCGACAGTTCTACTGGGTGAAGTTGGAAGTGGAAGTAGAAGCAGTACAAGGTGGGAAATCAAGTTTGATTTCGGTCTTCAATCCGAAAAATCTCAAGATAATTTGACTTCAGTAAGAAGTGTTATTCATCCATCATGAAAAACTCCCTTACAAATGTCCGAAAATAAAGACCTCTTTATGAAAGGCGCTGTCTGGATCGGCCTGGTCATCCTGCTGCCAAGTGCTGCAGGCATGTTTTCAATTCTCAACGCTGATGCAGAGACTTTTGACCTCGCCCCCAGATGGATCGTCTTTTCCGCCGCACTGATGTTCATTAATGCTGGCATTGCGGTTGGCTTGATGGATTCGGGTTTTAATGAGTATCGTGAAGCCAAATGGTTAACTTATTTGCAAGGGATGGCATTGCTGTCTATCCCGTTGATACTTGCCATGCTTTTCAATTGGGTGGCTTTTGGCCCGGGGGAACGCGAGTTCAGTGTCAGTATTTCCATCCCTTTACCTGCAATTGGCTTTGATCCCGCAAATGAAATCCTTGGGCGGATTGTCTTTGCGATTCCAGCCCTCTTCATGGATCTCATCCTGCTTTTGGTTTTGTATCAAATGATCGCGGAGATTTTTGGATTTCCAGTTGATTTTTCAGATGTAGATAAAGAAAAAGAAGATGATGAACAAAAAGAGCGAGAGTGATATCTCGCTCCTTTTATTTCCGTATCAAACCCGGACTATTTGGCTGCTACCACATCCTCGAGCATCTTCATCGTCAATGACTTGGGTCGCTCGATCGGCTGGCCAAGCGCGCGCGCCCAAACATAGTTGGCGGTCACACCCAGAGCGCGGCTAACACCGAATAGCACGGTGTAGAAGTCGAATTCTGTCAGGCCGTAGTAATACTGGAGCGTGCCGGAGATAGCGTCCACGTTGGGGGCCGGGTTCTTGGCCTTCCCCTGTTCCTTGAGTACCTGCGGGACGATCTCGAAGACCATATCCGCGATCTGGACCAGGGTGTCATCGGGGAAGCGCTCTTTGGCGAATTTCATCTGCGCGGTGAAGCGCGGGTCGGGAACACGCAGCACGGCATGGCCGTAGCCGGGGATAACCTTGCCGCTTTCGAGTGTATCCCAGGCATATTGGCGTAACTGCTCTTTGGTGGGTACGCCGCCGAACTGGTCGCGTACACCCAGCAGCCAGCCCAGGCATTCCTGATTGGCAAGTCCATGCAGCGGACCGGCCAGGGCGTTCAGACCAGCGGAGAAGGCATAGTAGATGTCTGAGAGCGTGGAAGCAGCCAGATGGGTGGCATGCGCCGAAGCGTTCCCGGATTCGTGGTCGGAATGGATGATTATGTAGAGACGTGAAAGATCGGCGTAACCCTGCTGGTCTTCCATCCCCAACATCTGGGCAAAATTAGCGCCGTAATCCAGTTGGGGATCAACTTTGGGTTCCTGCCCATCGCGGTATTTCAAGTTGTAGATAAAAGCGGCTACAACAGGGAGCTTGGCGGTCAGGTTGAGAGTGTCTTCCAGTGCGGGCTCCCAGTAAACATCCTTGGTCATGCCTTCCTGATAGCGACGGGCAAATTCGGACTGGGGCTGCAAAGCCTGGACAGCCAGCGAGAAGAGCGTCATCGGGTGGGTTTCCTTGGGCATGGCGCGCAGGGTATCGAACACATGCTTGGGCACATCGCTACGCTTGACCCATTCGGCTTCGACTTCAAGCGCCTGTTCTTTGGTGGGGATTTCACCGATCAACAAAAGATAAAACAAACCGCCTACATAGGGCATTTCAGCGCCTTCGGGCTTGGGCAAGGCTGCCAGCACTTCCGGGATGGTCATGCCACGGAAGCGAATACCTTCCGCCGGATCCACGTAAGAAACGTCGGTCAACAGGGATTTAATATCGCGCATCCCACCCACGATTTGCCCCACGGTCACATCGGCAACCACCGCATCCGCATGTTCTTTAGCGAGCTTGCGGTAACGTTCTCGCTGTTCGGGAAGTTGGGCAGCAATTTTCTCGTTCAAAATCATTTCGATACCTCCAAGGTTATCCTTCCCCCCCAACCCTTCTCTCAGGAAGAGGGGCAGGGGTGAGGAAAGATTAAATTTTTACCAATTTCTTCAACGCTTCGTGCGTTTCTTTGACAGCCGCGGCGGATTTCTCGAAGGCTGCCTTCTCTTCATCGTCCAGGTCGTATTCGATGATCTTCTCAACGCCGTTCGCGCCGAGCATGACCGGGACGCCGAAAAAGATGTCGTTTAGACCATATTCACCCTGCATGTATGCAGCCGCTGGAACAATCAATTTCTTGTTTTTCAAAATAGCTTCCGACATTTGAGCACAAGCCGCCGCCGGAGCATAGAACGCTGAACCGGTCTTGAGTAGACCGACAATCTCACCACCACCCTTACGTGTCCGCTCGACAATGGCCTCTAAACGGTCAGCAGGCAGATAGTCTCGCAACGGAACGCCGGCGACGTTGGAATGCCGGGTGAGAGGTACCATCTCATCACCATGTCCACCGAGCACATAACAGGCGATGTTTTCTACACTCACGCCGGTTTCCAGCGCCACAAAAGCGCGCATGCGGGCTGAATCCAGAATGCCAGCTTGTCCAACCACACGTTCGCGTGGCAAGCCGGTCTTTTTCAATGTCAGGTATGCCATGGTGTCAAGCGGGTTGGTCAATACGATGTAATAGGCATCCGGGGAATATTTGAGCGTTTCGGTCGCAGCTTTTCCAACGATTTCTGCGTTGGCACTTAACAGATCATCGCGTGACATACCAGGCTTGCGCGGCAGGCCCGCCGTAATAATGATGATGTCAGAACCTTTGGTAGCTTCATAATCATTCGCGCCGACGATTTCCACATCCTTGCCGATGATGGGCATGGCTTCTTGCATGTCCAGTGCTTTACCCTGCGGCATACCTTCGACAATATCCACCAGCACCAGGTCAGCCAGTTCGCGCTCAGCCAGCCAGTGGGCTGTGGTTGAGCCAGTCATACCCGCCCCAATGATAGAAATTTTATTGGTCATTTTTCCTCCAATTCGTATTGATAATTTATTTTATTGCAGGCTTTCTAAAGATGGAAGCTTACTGTACCATCTTTTTAGACAAATCTAACATTATCGGGACTAAAAAAGAGACTCTACCAATGAAGATGATAAAGTCTCAAAATCGCTTCAAAACGGAACCCAATTATGCTTCCTGCGTTTCAAGATAACGTGTAGCCTGAATCGCTGCCGCTGCCCCCATTCCAGCAGAAGTGATCACCTGTCGGAAGTGCGGATCGGCAACTTCTCCGCCCGCATATACGCCTTCGACGTTGGTCTCCATCATATTGTTGACCTTGATATAACCCAAGTCATCCAGTTCCAACTGGCCTTCGAAAAGCTGTGTGTTGGGCGTGTGGCCGATAAAGATAAAGACACCGTCCGTTTCTAGAACGCTTTCTTCATCTGTTTTTACATTTTTGAGTTTGATAGATTCGACTTTATCCTCACCGACGACTTCTGTCACAACTGTGTCCCACACGAACTTGATTTTCTCATGGCTCATCGCACGCTTTTGCAGGATAGCGCCTGCGCGCAGCTCATCGCGGCGGTGGATGATGGTTACTTCGGATGCAAAGCGGGTCAGGAATAATGCTTCTTCCAAAGCGCTGTCACCGCCACCAACCACAACAACTTTCTTGTCTTTGAAGAACCATCCATCACAAGTAGCACAGTATGAGACACCCTTACCGGTCAGTATTTCCTCGCCAGGGATGTTCAAATGATTGGGGCTGGCGCCAGTACTGACGATGACAGAATCAGCTAAATATTCACCGTTGTCAGTTATCACCTTGAAGGGACGTTGTGAAAAATCCACTGCATTGGCAGAGTCAAATTCTGTGGTAGCGCCAAAATGCTCGGCCTGTTTTTGGAACAATTCCCCAAGTTCTGGTCCGCCAACGCCCTCTGGGAAGCCAGGATAGTTTTCAATTGTATATGTTAATGCAGCCTGCCCTCCCAACTGCATGCCAGTCAGCACAACAGGTTCCAGTTCGGCGCGGGCTGCATACAATGCAGCGGCATATCCCGCTGGCCCCGAGCCGATCACCAGCACTTTGACGTGCTTGCCGCCTTCTTCAGATGTTTTTGATGGAGTAGTTACGCTTCCAAGATTGAACATTATTTCCTCAGATATTGATGTTTTCTTCTATCAAGACGCCTTGATTGGCGTTGGTATTACTGTTTTCATTGTATCAGATGCATAAAGGGGTGAAAAGTTACAGGAACAAATTGTTTTTATAAGGCGTCTATTTTCATAATTCTTTAATAAGGAGACTCCAATGAAACGCTTCCTGATTTTTTTGTTCTTTATCCCCGCCTTTATCGCGCTTGCCTGTTCCCCATTCATATCTTCCAGACAATCAGGGCCTATCTTGGAAGAACCACAAGCTGTCGTGATCGAAACAATGCTAGCTCCGCCTACACCTGAACCATTACCCATCCCGGAGCCTTTCTTCCCGAAAGCGATCTACCAGGATACGAACAACAACTTCGAATTCGATCATCCTGCCAGTTGGGCGTTTGACGATGGCGAGCAGCACTCACGTGGATATTACGTTCAATTCTACTCATGGGATTGGCAACCCGGCGATGTGTTTGAAACGATTCCGCCTGGCGAAACTGTCCTATCCGTCATAGTGAATTATTGGGATCCGAAGAACGATCTCGAAGCCTATGTTAGCCAGCGGAAATCAGCTTGGGAATCTTCAGGGGCTGCCATTTTGTCCGAAGAACGCATCATCCTAAGCGGGGACCGGCCTGCCGCACAATTCACCCTCTTGAGCGCTGAAGGCGCTCAAAGCTACATCCTTTTCACAACAGTTGGTGAACAATATCTTACTATTAGCGGCAGCGGGGATTTGGCCTTGCTCGCTGGGATCGCCCACACCCTACGGCCAATTCAGTAACTGCTTCTTACGAGCGATTATCGTGCAAGAGATCATGGCGAAAATTACCGACCAGGAACAATCCCTTCCCACGCTGCGTGGCGCGCTGGCGCTCGTGCATGGCTTCGTGATGCTCGAACTGAAAGACCAACTCCAGCGCGGCGGCGACCTGACGTGGGCCTTTGACGCATCTGTGAACGCCTACCTCCGCGGCTGGAAATCGGTAGGCGGAACAATCCAAATTGTGTATAATATTTAGACATTAATTGTCCAATTTACAGTTATACATGAACAAAACAAACCCCGGCTTTAGAATCGACTGGCAGTTAACCGTTTTCTTCGTCATCGCCTACCTGATTGCCTGGCCGATTGCATTCCTCTTCGGCGTAGACGACGAAGCCATCCGCGCTACCTACTCCCCAACCCTCGCGACCATCCTCATCTACCTGCCCAAGTTCGCCTTCACCATCTCAGGGCTGATCATGTTCTGGTACACCAGGCGGATAAAAGATATGTGGGCGCGGCTGACTCACTGGCGTGTCAATTGGATCTGGTATGCCCTGGCCTACTTTGGCCCTGCGATTCTCTATCTCGCATCTGCCTGGATCTCGAACCTGCTCTCGTCAAACGGACCTTTATCGCCCCGGGTCGAATTCCCGTCAATCCTCTGGACGCTGACCTTTGGCGCGCAGACGGGCATCATCACCTACTTCCTCTTCCGCGGCAGACTCGGCGAAGAGATCGGCCTGCGCGGCTTTGCCCTGGAGCGCTTGCAAACCTGTCACTCGCCCTTGAAAGCCAGCCTCATCATCGGCTTCTGGTGGGGGCTCTGGCATCTGCCCGCATGGACGGATAGCTCGATCCTCGAAATCATTATCGTATGGTTGGCCGTAATATCTTTCAGCATTATCTTCACCTGGTTCTACAACAACACCCTGAGCCTACCAATCGTGATGCTCTTCCACGCCGCCTTGAACTCTTTCGATGATGTCTACGAAACCATCTTCCCGGTATTGCTCGAAATGGATTGGGAACTGCCCTACATAGCAGGCATCTTGTTGTTTGGCCTGATATTCACTTTTGTTCTGAA
>Ga0209536_100007375_pt1 | contig 16687 bp, 16 predicted proteins | sample DeeMarSeWOR28_12_FD_187461 | JGI IMG/M metagenome (GOLD analysis project Ga0209536, IMG submission 187461) | Marine sediment microbial communities from White Oak River estuary, North Carolina - WOR-2-8_12 (SPAdes) (version 2) | ecosystem: Environmental > Aquatic > Marine > Intertidal zone >... | reverse complement strand
TACGTTGAGCGATGTTCTGCGGGATGTATCGGCCTATCATGCCAGAGAGCTTAAAACGGTCATCAAGACTGTCACGTCGATGATCGAGCCTATTATGATCGTCCTCATGGGTGTGTTGGTTGGTTTTATTGCGATGAGCATCATTCTACCGATCTTCAAGATGTCCAGCGTTGTGATGGGAAAATAAAATCGTCATGAATGGCGCCCCGAGGCCCCTGGGCGTTAGACTATCATCGAGGGCCTGAAAATGCGAGATAATAAACATAGTAGCGGTTTTACATTTGTTGAAGTACTCATAGCCATAATACTGGTGGGGTTTGCGATTGCTGCTCTGATGGCCGCCAATCGGGCCTTTACAATGGCGAATGATGTCGGAACCGATCTGTACGCCCGCGGCCCAGTTGGGGTAGATCGCCGTCCGGCTGAGCGTGGCCCGCGTCGCCACGTCCCAGTGCCAGATGTCACGGGTCTGGGGATTCGCGACGAGCTCGGAGAAGTGCACGGCGATCTTGGAGCCGTCGTAAATGGGCAGGGCCGTCCCGCCGGTGGTGAAACCGCCGGCCACGGGCGTCGACTGGGATCCGCTGGCCGACGACGGGCCGATGGGTCCGTCACGCATGCTGCTGTCGAAGCCGGTGATCGCGGCGGTCTCGGGCTACGCGGTGGCGGGCGGGCTCGAGCTGTCGCTCTGGTGCGATCTGCGCGTGGTCGAGGAGGACGCGGTCTTCGGTGTGTTCTGCCGGCGCTGGGGCGTACCGCTGGTGGACGGCGGGACGGTGCGCCTGCCCCGGATCGTCGGTCACGGGCGAGCGCTCGACATGATCCTCACCGGGCGGCCGGTCGGCGCCGAGGAGGCGCTCGCGATGGGGCTCGCGAACCGGGTCGTGCCGCGCGGTCGCGCACGCGCGGAGGCCCAGGCCCTGGCGCGCGAGATCGCGCGCTTCCCCGAGATCTGCATGCGCGCGGACCGGCGCTCGGCCTACGAGCAGTGGTCGCTGCCGCTCGACCAGGCGCTGGCCAACGAGTACCGCCTCGGCATCGCGGCGATCGAGTCGGGCGAGACGGTGGCCGGTGCCCGGCGCTTCGCCGCGGGCCACGGCCGCGGTGGAAGCTTCGAGGATCTGTGAGCCGCCGGAAGCCGTTCAAGCCCGGGCGGTGGCGTCCCGATACGCAGCTCCGGAGCACCCATGACCAGACCGACCGCCATCGCGCTAGTGCTCGGCCTGCTCGCCGCCTGCGGTGGGGAGCGCGCACCGGCCCGGTCCAGGACCGCGGCGCGGTCGCAGGTGCCCCCCGCGGCCGAGGCGTTGCCTCCGGAGGTCGCGCGCTTGCTGCTCCAGGGCCCCGGGGGCCCGGCGGCCGACGACGGGTTCCAGCTCGACCTCGAAGGCGACCGGCCGATCGCCCTGCGCATCGTGCTCGATTCACCCGCCCGTTAGTCGGTACCCTCGCGCCGTGTCGGTGCGGGCGCTGATCTTCGACCTCGACGGACTGCTGGTGGATACCGAGTCCGCGGACTACGCGGCCTGGGCGCGCGCCTGGCGCGACTGGGGTCACGAGCTGCCGCGGGACGCGTGGCGGGCGCGCATCGGCTCCGATGGGCGTGGATTCGACCCGCTGGCCAGCCTGGCGGAGCGGGTGGGCGAGGGCTTCGACGCCGAGGGCGTGCAGGCGGCGCGGCGCGCCCACCGCGACGCGCTGCTGCGCTCGCTCGACGTCCCGATGGCGGGCGTGCTCGAGCTGCTCGACGCGGCGGAGTCGCTCGGGCTGCGCCGCGCGATCGCCTCGAGCTCCGACCGCGCCTGGGTCGAGGCGCGGCTGGTGCACGCCGGACTCCACGGCCGCTTCCAGGCGCTGCGCTGTGCCGACGACGTTCCGCGCGTGAAGCCCGATCCGGATCTCTACCTGGCGGCCGCCGCCGCGCTCGACGCGGAGCCGGAGCGCGCGATCGCGTTCGAGGACTCGCCGAACGGCGTGGCCGCGGCGACCGCCGCAGGCCTGTTCTGCGTGGCCGTGCCCGGACCGATGACGCGCGGCCTCGACTTCGGCCGCGCCGACTGGGTGGTGACGTCGCTGGCCGAGGTGCGACTCGAGGAGGTGCTGGAGCGAGCGGACCGGAGAGCGAGCTCCGGCCGAGCGACGTCGTTCGCCTGACGCGGCGAGGATGCGCCGACGACCGCCCGCGGCCGCTCGCTAACGCCCCTTGAACTCGGGCTTGCGCTTCTCGAGGAACGACTGCATGCCCTCGCGGAAGTCCTGGCTGGCGAAGAGCGGGACGAGCTGCAGGTACACGTGGTGCACGTGGTCGCTGAACTCCTCGGACAGCCCCATGCGCATCATGCGTTTGGAGGCGGCGACGGCCAGCGGCGCATTCGCGGCGATCTCCTCCGCCAGCGCGCGCACCTCCTTCGCCAGCAGCTCGTCCGGCACGACGCGGTTGACGAGCCCCAGCTCCAGGCACTGCTCGGCGGACAGCGTGCGGCCGGTGAAGATGATCTCCGATGCCTTCGCCCAGCCCACCATGCGCGGCAGCAGCCAGGTGCCGCCGCTCTCGGGCAGCACGCCGCGCCGGGTGAACGCGGCTGCGAGCTTCGCGCTCTGGGCAGCGACGCGGATGTCGCAGCCCAGCGCCATGTCCATGCCGTAGCCGGCCGCACCGCCGTTCAGCGCGCAGATCGTCGGCGTGTCGATCTGATGCAGCACGACCGGGGGCGCGTCGCGCAGGTCGAGGTTCACCGGCAGCTGCTGGCCGCCCTGGCTGCCGATGCCGCTGCCGGAGCTGGCGTCGACGAGGTCCAGGCCGGAGCAGAAGCCGCGGCCTGCGCCGGTCAGGACGATCGCGCGCACCGCCGGGTCGCGGTCGGCCTCGAGCAGGCGCTCGGAGAGCGTGGCGAGCATCGGCCCCGAGATGGCGTTCAGGCGCTCGGGCCGGTTGAGCGTGAGGGTCGCGATCGGACCTTCGACTTCGTAGAGGACGGGGTCGCTCATTCGCTTCTCCTTCAGCGGGCGCGCCAGACGCGCTGGTCCTGGCTCCCGAACATCTTCGAGAGCTCGACGCGCGAGGGATCCACGCGCACCAGGGTGTACTCCGGATCGCCGGGGCCGCCCGGCCAGAACTGGCCGAGGTCGTAGTCGATCACGTCCCAGACCCGCTTCTTCTCGGCCTCGTCGCTGACGATCGTCGCGTTGCCGCGCACCATCAGGTGAACGAAGTCGGGCGGCGCGACCTGGAACTGCAGGTCCACTCGCGGGTCGGTCTGCAGCTGGCGCACCTTCGGCGAGCTGGTGCCGGTCGCGAACCAGAGCGTCTCGCCCTCCCAGGTCGGGTGAACCATGCGCACGCGCGCTCCGGCCTTCGAGCTGGTGGCGATGGCGCACCAGATCGCCCGCTTCGCCGCGGCCTCGACGGCGCGGAAGAACTCGGCGCGTTCGCTCTGACTGACTTCGGCCATGATGCCTCCCGGTGGCGCGTGCGGAGACCCAGGGTATCCGAAATCCCGGGCAGCTGGGCGCCGCCGTCAGCGGTCGCCGACCCAGTCGATGTCCAGGATCAGCGTGCCGGGCGGTGCTCGCCAGCGGCCGAGCAGCTCGCCGCTCGCGAGCGAGACGCGCAGCACCTCGTCGGGCAGGCGCCGGTCGAAGGCGTCGCGAGCCTCGACGCCGAGCAGCCAGGCCGCGTCCGCACCGGTCGCGCGACCGTCGACGATGCGCCGACCCTCCGGCGCGGCGAAGACCAGGCGACAACGCCGGGCGGCGAGCTCGCAGCGCACGAGCCCGCGGTTCTGGCGCGCCCACAGGCCGCGCCCGTCCCACCACAGCGCCAGCGATCCGCCGGCGGCGAGGCTGCCCGGCGTCTCGCCATCCCAGACGAGCTCGGGATCGCCGAGGTCGCGGCGCAGCCGGTGCAGTCGCGGCCAGGTGAACGAGGTGCCGGCGAAGCCGCCCCCGGTGTCCTCGTCGCCCTCGGGATCGGCCATCAGCACGCTCGCGACGAGAGCGAAGCCGTCCGGGCGCCAGCGCGGCTCCTCGAGCGACTGGTGGCGCAGCGCGATCCGCTCGGGCCGGCCGTCGAGCGACCAGATCTCGAGATCGCTGTCTCCGACGCCGGGCAGGTCGGCGCCGACGGCGAGGAAGCGGCCGTCGGGCGAGGGCTCCGGGTCGTAGCGGCGACCGGGTGGACCGACGGTACGGGAGCGGCCGTCGCGCAGGTCGTGCAGCTGCAGCTGCACGTCCGGCAGTCCGAACTCGTCGCCGCCCGGCACCTCGAGCAGCAGCAGCAGCGAGTCGCGGTCGAGGAAGCGCACGTCGCTGACCGCGCCCCCGAGCTCCCGCGCAGCGAGCACGCGCGGCCCGGCCGCGCCGAGCAGCGCCACCTCGCGTGCGCCGTCGCGCTCGAGCAGCAGCAGCAGCCGACCGGGTCCCTCGAAGCGCGGCAGCGACGGCGGCGGCGTGTGCGCGCAGGCGCTCCACAGCAGTGCGAGCAGCACGGTCCTGCCGGAGACTCCCCACATGCGCGCCAGTATCCCACGCGCTCCGGGTCGCGCGCCGTTCTCGGGTATGCTCGCTCCGTGACGACGCCGCTGATTCGGGTCGCGGAGTACCAGCGCTCGCTGCACGCCTCGATCGTGCGTGTCTGGGAGAACGTCCGCGACTGGGAGCACCTGCCCTGGCTCCACGCGGGCAGCTTCCGCAGCATCGACCTGCTGCAGGAGGCCGACTGGGGCTGGCGCGCGCGCATCGGGCTGCATCCGCAGGACGGCCCCGAGATCGAGCTCGAGCTCGTGATCGAGAGCGACCGCCGCTACGTGTCGCGCACTCTCGCGGGTGTGGGCGCCGGCAGCGAGATCTGGACCACCCTCGTCCCCCGGGGCCCGGAGCACACCGACGTACGCGTCGAGTTCCTGCTGCCCGAGGTGTCCGCGCAGGCGGCCTCGCGCATCGGCGCCGACTACGTCGCGCTCTACACCCGGCTCTGGGACGAGGACGAGGGCATGATCCAGGAGCGCACGCGGGCGCTGGCGCGGCGGGGCGAGGATGGACCGCTGGCGCCGCTCGAGCTCGGTCCGGTCGAGGCCCTGCGCGACTCGCTGCCCCGGGTGGTGGAGTTCGGGGGTCGGCGCTTCCGCATCGCGGCCGACGGCGAGGGGCTGTTCGCCCACTCGACGGTCTGCCCGCATCGCCTCGGCCCGCTCGCTGCGTGTACGCGCGAGGACGGCGCGCTCCGCTGTCCCTGGCACGGCTACCGCTTCGATGCGCGCAGCGGACGCCAGCTCTCCCCGCCCGGCCGGCTGCGACTCGTTCCGGCGCCGCGGGTGGAGGTGGTCGCGGGCAACGCGCGCCTGGTCGCGCGCTGATTCACTCGAGCTCGTTCCGGAAATCGGGATGGGCGATGGCGCGCAGTGCCTCGCTGCGCTCCGCGGTGGTCAGGCCGGCCAGCTCCGCCGCGCCGTACTCGGTGACGATCACGTCGACCTGATGGCGCGGCGTGGTGACGGCCGTACCCGGCTCGAACGCGCGTACGATGCGGGAGATCGTCCTGCCGCCCGCGCGCGCGGTGGACGGCAGGCAGATCAGCGAGCGGCCGCCCGGCGAGAAGGCGGCGCCCGTCACGAAGTCCTCGTGTCCGCCGATGCCCGAGTGCGGGCGTCCCGCGATCTCGTCCGCCACGAGCTGCCCCTGCAGGTCGATCGAGAGCGCGCCGTTGATCGAGATCAACGCGTTGTTCCTGGCGATCTCGGCGGGATCGTTGACCAGCTCCACCGGCAGGAAGCGCACCGAGTCGCACCCCTCGCCGTCCAGCCAGTCGTAGAGCTCGCGCGTGCCCATCGCGAACGTCGCGATCGAGAAGCCGTCGAAGCTGCCCTTGCTCCGGTTGCTGACCTTGCCGGCGCGTTGGAGCCGCATCAGCCCATCGGTGAACATCTCCGTGTGCACGCCGTAGTCGCCGCCCGAACCCTGCGCGAGCTGCGCCGCGATCGCGTTCGGGACGCCACCGATGCCGGTCTGGAGCGTGCAGCCGTCGCGGACGAACGCGCACGCGTGGCGCGCGATCGCCTGGTCGGTGGCCGAGGCGAACGGCTCGGGCAGCGCCACCACCTCCCGGTCGACCTCGACCAGCAGGTCGATCTCGTCCACGTGCAGCGCGTGGGGGTAGCGCGGCGGCAGGCCCCGGGTGCGCGGCAGGCGCGCGTTGGCCTCGACGATCAGCACGCGTTGCGGGTCGCGTCCGCAACGCCGTAGCTCGTCGACGGTGGCGCCGGCGTGGAGCGAGAGGCTGCACCAGCCGTCCGCATCGGGAGGCGTCGCGGCGGTGGCCATCACCCGCGGCGCCAGCCGGTGAGCGATCAGCGCGAAGCGGCGGAAGTCTGCCGGGACGAAGCGCACCCGGTGACCGGCGTCCCGCAGCGCGCGCTCGACCGGGCCGAAGAAGCCGGAGAGCAGCTGCACGCCGGGCTTCGCGAACAGACCGAACGCGTCGACCAGCAGTGCGCCGAAGACCGTGAGCTGATCGAAGTCGTCGCGCTCGCCCAGCGCGTGCAGCGTGGCCGGGGGCTGTCCCGGACCGAGCGGCACCGCCAGCGTGTCTCGGGGCCTCAGCACTGCGGCGGCCTCTCCGGGCGTCGCGCGCCTCATGTGTCCTCCCGGGCGGCTGCACGCACCCCGCGTCCGGGGGGAGCGCAGCGCTGCGTACCCGGCGGAGCTTAGGTCAGCTCCGCTCGAATCCCGCTTCCCCGGCGACGGCGCGCGTGCATTACCATCGGGCGATCCACACAGGAGTGCCGATGCCCGACGAGCCCCTGGTCCTGGTCGATCGCCCGGCCGAGTTCGTGCGCCGGCTCACCCTGAACCGGCCGGCGAAGCGCAACGCCCTGAACAACGCGCTGCGCGGCGAGCTCTTCGCCGCCCTCGAGGCCGGCGATGCGGACCCGGAGGTGCGGGTCACGATCCTGCGCGGAGCCGGCAAGTGCTTCTCGGCCGGCTACGATCTCACCGCCAACAACGCGAAGGGGCAGCCGTACTACACCGCTCCGGGCGACGCGAACTGGCCCCGCCACGTCGTGGCCGGCTGGTTCGCGATCTGGGACCTGGCGAAGCCGGTGATCGCGCAGGTGCACGGCTACTGCCTGGCCGGTGGCTCGGAGCTGGCCACGGCCTGCGACCTGGTCTACGTCGCCGAGGACGCGCAGATCGGCTACCCGCCGGTGCGGACGATGAGCCCGCCGGACATGCAGTATCACCCCTGGCTGATGGGCCTGCGCGGCGCGATGGAGGTGATGCTCACCGGCGACTCGATCTCCGGATGCGAGGCGGCCCGGCTCGGCTTTGCCAACCGCGCCTTCCCCGAGGCGGAGCTGGAGCAGCGCGTGCTCGAGATCGCCCAGCGGGTGGCGAAGGTGCCCTCGGACCTGCAGCAGCTGAACAAGCGCAGCGTCCACCGCGCGATGGAGGTGATGGGCATGCGCACCGCACTGCGCGCGGGCACCGAGATCCAGGCGCTCGGCTTCCACCAGCGCAGCGCGAAGGAGTACTTCAAGCTGCTGGCGGGCGGCTCGCTGACGAAGGCGCTCGATGCCCGCGACGAGCAGTTCGGCGACTACCGCACCGCGCACGGCAGCCGGAAGAGCGGGGACTGAGGGGGGCAGGGGATGTCCGGGATCGACCGCCGCGAGTTCCTGCGCCGCTCGGCCGTGGCCGGAGCGGGCATCGGCCTGCTGCCCCGGCTGGCGGCGGCCGGCCTGCCCGAGGGACCGCCGCGCGTGCGGCGCTACGTGGAGCTGGGGCGCACCGGCCTGCGCCTGCCGGACATCGGCTTCGGCGCGAGTCGGCTGACCGGCGACGAGGCGCTGGTGCGACACGCGCTCGATCGGGGCATCACGCATTTCGACACGGCGAAGGGCTACGCCCGCGGCCGCTCGGAGCAGACGCTGGGACTCGCGCTCGCAGGCGTGCGCGACAAGGTGACGCTGGCCACCAAGCTCCAGGCCCCGGCGAGCGCGAAACGCGCCGCGCTGATGGCGGAGCTCGAGCAGTGCCTGGTGCGTCTGCGCACCGACTACGTGGACTTCTTCTTCCTGCACGCCGTGAACGACGTCGAGCGCATCGCGAACCCGGAGTGGCCCGAGTTCCTGGCGCTGGCGAAGCAGCAGGGGAAGATCCGCTGGCGCGGCATGTCCGGTCACGGCGGGCGGCTGGTCGAGTGCGTGGACTACGCCCTCGATCACGAGCTCGTGGACGTGCTGCTGCTCGGCTACAACTTCGGCCAGGACCCCAGCTTCGTGCAGAAGTTCACCGCGGGCACGGACATGATCGCGATCCAGCCCGACCTGCCGCGTGTGATGAAGAAGGCGCGTGCGCAGGGTGTCGGCGTGATCGCGATGAAGACGCTGCGCGGCGCACGCCTGAACGACATGCGCCCCTACGAACAGGGCGGGGCGACCTTCGCGCAGGCGGCCTTCCGCTGGGTGCTGGCGGGCGGCCTCGCCGACTGCCTGATCGTGACGATGAAGAGTTCCGCGATGGTGGACGAGTACCTGGGCGCGTCGGGCTACGGCGGCGTCACCCGCGCCGAAGGCGCGCTGCTGGCGCGCTACGAGCGCGATCAGGGGGCTCTGCAGTGTCGCTACGGCTGCGACGCCTGCAGCGCGTCCTGTCCCGAGGGCGTGCCGATCGCCGAGGTGCTGCGCACGCGCATGTACGCCGAGGACTACGGCGACGAAGCGCTCGCGCGGGAGGACTACGCGGCGCTGGGCGCCGCGGCCTCCGCGTGCGTGGGCTGCAGCCACCGGGCGTGCACCGGCGCCTGCCCGTTCGGGCTCGCGATTCCCGAGCTCACTTCGCGCACCCACCTGCGCCTGGCGGACGATCGCTCGTGAACGGCGCCGAGGCGCTGATGAAGACCGCGGTCGCCGGCGGCGTCGATCTGTGTCTCGCGAATCCGGGCACGACCGAGATGCCGCTGGTGGCGGCGCTCGATGCGGTGCCGGGCGTGCGCGCCGTGCTCGGGCTCTTCGAGGGCGTGTGCACCGGCGCGGCGGACGGCTACGCGCGCATGACCGGCCGGCCGGCGCTCACGCTGCTGCATCTCGGTCCGGGCTTCGCGAACGGCATCGCGAATCTGCACAATGCCCGGCGCGCGCGGGTTCCGGTCGTGAACCTGATCGGGGACCACACCACCTGGCACGTCGGTGCCGACGCGCCGCTCACGTCGGACATCGTATCGCTGGCGCGACCGGTCTCGGGCTGGGTGCACACCAGCGCCGACGCGAAGTCGCTGCCGGGTGATTTCGCCGCGGCGCTGCATGCATCGCTGGGCCCGCCGGGCCAGGTCGCGAGCCTGATCGTGCCCCAGGATTGCCAGTGGGATCCGGCCGAGGGCCCGGCGCGTGCTGCTGCGCCGGCGAAGGGGTCCGCGCCGGACGATGCGGTCGTGGCGGCGGCCGCCGAGGCGCTGCGCGGCGACGCACCGGCGGCGCTGCTGATCGGTGGTCCGGCGCTCGTCGAGCGGGGGCTGCGGGCGGCAGCGCGCATCCGTGCGGCGACCGGCTGCCGGGTGCTGCACGAGACCTTCTTCGCGCGTCTCGAGCGCGGCGGCGACCTGCCCTGTTTCGAGCGGCTGCCCTACTTCCCCGAGCAGGCGATCGAGGTGCTGGCGCCGTTCCGGACGCTGCTGCTGGCCGGCGCGCGCGATCCGGTGGCGTTCTTCGGCTACGCGGGAGTTCCGAGCCGGCTGGCGCCGGAAGCGGCGCAGCGGCTCGAGCTGGCCGCGGACGACGTCGATGCGGCGCTGGCGCTCGAGGCGCTGGCGGACCGCCTCGGCGCCCCCGGTGCGGTCGCGGTGGACCCGCCGCAGCCGGCCGAGAGTCCGAGCGGTGCGCTCAGCGTCGCTGCGCTCGGTCAGGCGATCGCGGCCCTCCAGCCCGAAGGCGCGATCGTGATGGACGAGGGGGCGACCTCGGGGCTCGCGTACTTCGTGCTGGCCGCCGGCGCACCGCGACACAGCCTGCTGTCGCTGACCGGTGGCGCCATCGGTCAGGGGCTGCCCTGCGCGGTCGGTGCCGCGCTGGCCTGCTCGGATCGCAAGGTGATCGCGCTCCAGGCCGACGGCAGCGGCATGTACACGCTGCAGGCGCTGTGGACGATGGCGCGCGAGAGCCTCGACGTGGTGACCATCATCTGCGCGAACCGGGCCTACCGCATCCTGCAGGTAGAGCTCGGCCGCGCGGGCATCGCGGAGCCGGGACCCCAGGCGCTGGGCCTGACCGACCTCTCCCGGCCCGAGATCGACTGGGTGGCGCTGGCGCGCGGGCTGGGAGTGCCGGGACGCCGCGCCCAGTCCGCCGACGCGTTCGCGGACGCGCTGGCCCGTGCGCTGGCCGAGCCCGGGCCGAGCCTGATCGAGGCGCTGCTCTGATTGCGGATCAGGGCGCGGGCGCGGGAAGGATCGCGTCCGCCAGCGAGTCGTAGCCCCAGCCGTCGCGACCGCGGACGAGACGCTCGCCGGTCAGGTACTCGTAGATCGCCATCGGGATCGAGCCGATCACGACACCGCGCAGCGGGTGCTCCGGATCGCGGAGCGCGAGCGGCTCGCCCCAGACGCCGGCGAACGCGTTCTTCTCGTGGAAGCTCTCGCCGGCGTGGCGACCCGGCACGCGCGAGTTGTAGCCCACGCCTTCGGCTGGAAACAGGTTGATGGTGCCGGCGCGCGGCGTGTCGTAGAGGTGACCGATCTGCACGACCGAGTCGGGGCGCGGCGTATAGCTGGTGAGCTCGCGCCAGCTGCGCTCGTCGCACCAGCTCTCGGGTCGCTGCGGGTCGGCGGCGACGACGCAGCGCTCGCGCAGACGCGCGTGGGTCGCGAGCGCGTCCGCCCCGAGCGCCTCGTAGGGCGTGGTGCGTCCGGTGTCGAGCAGGTCGGCGCCCAGGTAGTGGTAGTAGAGGCGCTCGCCCTGGCGACGGACCCAGGCGTCGGCGCGGCGCCCGTCGCGGATCGCCACCAGACGCACGCTGCCCCCGTCCTCGCCGCAAGGCGTCTCGCGCAGCGCCAGGTAGTCGAGGCTGTCGGACAGGCGGCTCGCCAGCTCCCACACCAGGTCGAGTGTGGCCGCCCCGCGCTCGGCCGCGATCGGACGCACGGCCAGCAGGTCGCGATAGAGCGGCTGCTCCGACCAGCGCTCGCTCTGGTCCGCGAACAGGTCGAGCATGTAGTTGCCGCCGGCGGTCGAGGCGACCACCACGTCGATGCCCCGCATCGACGGCGGCTCGAAGGGATTGGTGAGCTTCGGGCCCTCGCCCTCGTCCGAGGAGATCTTCACCACGCGGAAGTCGTGCCCCTCTTCGCGCAGCGCGTCGAAGACCTCCACTTCCGGGTTCAGCAGATGGAACACCGGGGCGAGACCGTGATCGCCCGCCATGCCGAAGACGGTGCGGTCGGCCACGCCCGCTTCGCGATAGAGGGTCTCGAGGCGCCCGAGCCAGTAGTCGAGCCGATTCAGCTCGCCCGAGGGCGCGAGGATCTCGTCGCCGAACGGGCCCTTGAAGTGTGCGAAGTGGTCGGGCCAGGGGTCGTAGAGGACCAGCAGCTCGGGCAGGCTCTCCTGCTCGAGGCGCGCCAGCTCCGCCAGCCGCAGTCGCGCCAGCTCGAGCTCGCGGCGCTGGCCCCAGCGGCGGTAGAGCTCGAACCAGCGGAAGCGGGTGCTGAGCAGGTCGCGACGCGCCTCCAGTGCGTCGATCAGCTCGAGCACCCGACCGCGGCTCTGCACGCGCTCCGCCAGCTCGTGCAGGCACAGCCGCTCACCGAAGTCGCGCAGCTTCTCGCCGAGCCCCAGGTTCAAGAAGGCGTCGATGCTGTACTGGGCGGCGTCGTCGTACTGGGCGGAGCAGCTCATGCTCGACAGATGCGGCAGGCGCTCGAACAGCGAGCGCATGCCCGCGGCGCGGGTGAGCGCGCCGAGCTGGACGGCGTCGTTGCCGTAGAAGTACCAGGCGCGTCCGCTCGGCTCTCCGTCCCGGGCATGGTCGCGGTCGACGAAGTGGAAGTTGGGGATGCCGGTGCCGCCCGGTCCGGCCACCGGCGCGCCGGTCTTCGCGATCGGCAGGTTGCGGACGCTGATCGTCGGCGAGGTCGAGATCCCCACCGCGGCCAGGTGCGCGCGTTCGGAGGCGAACAGCCGCCGGAAGAATGGGAGGTAGTGCTGGTGGCGGAAGCCCGCGCTCGCGAAGTGCGCGAGGAAGTCGCTGCGGGTGGCCGGCGGCGTGCGCCGATGGAGCGAGGCGGGTGTGCGCGCGCTCGCGCGCTCGCGCTCGGCGATCAGCTGCCGCACGAAGGGACTGTCGGCGCGTCCGGCTGCGAGAGCCCGCACCAGTCCGCCTTCCAGGCCGTCCACCACCAGCAGCACTCCGTAGCGACGTTCGCGCGCCGCGTGGGCGAGGTAGGCCCAGAGCGCGCCGCCGCCCGGCTGGGTGAGCTCGCGTTCGAGCCAGTCGCCGAGCTGGCGGTCCCGCAGCAGGCGGGTCGCGAAGATCCGGTAGTGCCTGCAAACGAGCTGGTCGATGAACTGGATCACCGATGCCGTTGCCGCCTCGAGCTTCACCTCGTCGCCGAGCACCTGCCGTAGGCCGACCTCGACGTCGCTGCCCGGCTCGAGCGATTCGGAGAGGCCTTCGAGCAGCTCCCGCACCGCCGGCTGCGCCGCCGCCGCCGTCTCGCGCAGGCCGTGTTCGAGGCTGCGCGACTCGCAGGCGAGTCGCTGGCCGAGCCCCTCGTCCGCCGCGTGGCCGCGCAGGTAGAGGGCGTCGTAGAAGCCCAGCAGCTGGACCGCGAGCTGCGGGTCGAGGACGGGCCAGCCGTCGCCCCCGTCCGGATCGGGCTGCCAGGCGAACATGCTGTGCGTCATGCCCGGGATCGCCCGGTCGGGCCGGAACGAGGCGCGCAGGTGGCTGTCGAACGGAGCGGGCGAGTCCGACTTTCCGGGCGCGTACATGTCCTTCACGGCGATCAGGAACGGGACCAGCTCGTCGACGAAGTCGGGCGCGTCGATCCGCGCGAGCAGCCGCGCGCGGACCTCGTCCGGGAGCGCGAGATCTTCCACGTACTCGCGCACTCTCGAGCGCACGATGTGGGAGGTGGCCAGCTCGATCGGCACACGGCGCGTCCACTCCGCGGCGCGGTAGATCTGCGCGAGCCGCAGCTCGGCCAGGCTCACGATCGGGTCGGGACCGCCGCCGAGCTGGGACAGCGCGAGCAGCAGCACGAGGGCCGCTCCCCCCCAGAGCCACGGCCGGCGCCCCCTGCCCGAGTGCTCGCTCACGCCGTCAGTCTAGGAGAGCAGCAGGCGTCCTTCCCGCCTGCGCGAGCAGACTCAGTAGCTCCCGCCCGGGGCGGGAGTGGGGTAGCGATAGAGACCCGTGCGGACTGGCACGCCCAGTCGTTCGCCGATCTCGCGCATGACCTCGGGACAGAAGGCGTAGGCGCGGATGCGGGCGATGCGGCCCTCCTCCGGCTCGAAGCGCATCACCTGCTCGAGTGCCTCGCGGCCGCGTCTCACCACCAGTCCGAGCGCGATCGGCTCGCCGTCGAGTCGTGCGCGCTCCAGGCGCGCCGACTCGTACTGGAAGGCTTCCGGCCACTCGGGATGCCCGTTCACCGCCTTGTCGAGGAAGCCCTCCTCGAGCGCCTCGATGCCGGTCGAGTAGGCGCAGCCGAGCTGCTCCACCGAGGCGTGGTCCAGCAGCAGCGCGGTCAGGCCGCCCAGGTCCTTCGCGTTGTAGGCCGCGACGAAGCGGTCGACGAGCTCGGCCGGCGGAAGCGGGCGCGGCCTCGCACCCGGGTCCTGGTCGGACTCTCGCAGGCGCGTCCGCCCGCGGTGCAGCGCCGCCTTCACCGCGCCCACGGTGGTCTGCAGCACCTCCGCAGTCTCGGCGAGGTCGAGCTCGAACACGTCCTTGAGCACGACGGCGGCGCGCTCCTGAGGCGAGAGCTGCTGCATCAGCACGGTACCGGCGTCGCGCACGGCACCGGGCGCATCGCGTGCGGGCTCGGGTCGCGACATCGCCAGGGCTCGCGCCTCGCTTCCGCGGCGGCGCAGCGTGTCGATCCAGCAGTGGGTCGCGGTGCGCAGCAGGTAGGCGCGCGGCCGCTCGACGGCGGGATGGTGCTTGCCGAGGGCGGCGAACGCGCGGATCAGCGTGTCCTGGACCAGGTCCTCGGCGTCCCACAGGTCGCGCGTCAGACGTCGGCAGTAGCGATGGAGATCGGGGCGGAACGGGGCGAGCAGGTCGAGGTAGTGCTGCCAGGCGGCGCGCAGCTCGTCCTGGAGCGGCTCGGGGATCTCGACCTGGCTCATCGCGTCACCTCTCCGGGTCTTCGGGTCTCGCCTGGAAGGACGGATGGCCTGGCCCGGAGGATACGGGGGCGGCTCAGATCCGGGAGCGCAGGGCGACCAACACCTCGTCCTCGGTGGGGAAGCGGCCCTCGGTGTGCTTCGAGAAGACGAGCTCGCCGTCGACCACCACGTCGAAGATGCCGGCATCGCCGCGGATCAGCTCCGCCTCGCAGGAGAGCTCCCGTTGGATCGCGGCCGCCAGACTGGTGGCCCGGGGCAGGTAGTTTCAGCGGACGCAGTAGCTGATCTCGACGCGCACGGGATCCTCCGGATTGGGCGCCCCGCAGAGCCGGTCGCTGCGATCATACCGCTTCGCTCAAGCGGCGTGTCGCGCGTCTCCGCCCTCGGCGAAGCGGGGCTTGCTGCTCTTGTAGATGTGGTCTCCGATCCGGCGCATGCGCGCGAGCTCGCCGTCGTCGAGGGGGCCGGCCGCCAGCGCGGCGAGCGCCTCCTGCATCTGCTCCCGGTCGGCCGGTCCGCACAGCACGGTGTTCACGTCCGGATGGGAGAGCGCGAAGCGGTAGCAATCACGTGCCGGCGGCGGCGTCTCGCCCGGCGGCATCTTCTTCGGATCGAGCAGATGCCCCCAACGGGTGGTGGTGTAGGTGATGATCCCGGGCCGACGCGACTTCGGCAGGTAGGGGAACACGTCCCGCTCGGCGCCGCGGTGCACCGCGTTGTAGCGCAGCATGAAGGCCTCGAACGGGCTGTTGCCGGCCTCGAACGCCTCGAAGTGTCCGACCAGCGACGGGCGGTTGTGCGTGGAGAGCATCAGGTGGCGCACCTTGCCCTGCTCGCGCAGTCGCAGCGCGGCGTCCACCAGGCGTTGCCACGGGGGCTGGTTCCACATGCCGAGCAGCAGGAAGTCGAAGTAGTCCACGCCGGCGCGTCGCAGCGCCAGCTCGACCGACGGCGCCAGCAGCGCCGCGACCCGCGAGTACGACTGCACGGTCAGTACGACGCTCGCGCGCCGGCGGCGCGCCACGTTGCGGATGGCGCGCCCGAAGGCGGGTCGGCGGATCGACCCCCAGTAGAGGTAGTTCACGCCCTGCTCGACCGCCTCCTCGATGAAGCGCGGGTCGCCGGTGAAGCTCGAGCCGATGCCGAGCCTCGACAGCACGAGACCGGTCTGGCCGAAGGCTGCGGGCTGGCTGAAGTCGCGCATGCGGAGGTCTCTCCGAGGGGTTCAGTCGCCGGCCGCGACGTCTGCATCGATCGGCTCGAGTCGCACCGGGATCGAGCCGGAGCTGTCGACGATCAGGAAGCCGACCCACCGGTCTCGCCAGCCGTACTTCTGACGGATCAGCGAACGGATGCGCTGGTGCACGACCGGGTTCTCCACCGGGTGGGCGCGGTAGCGCGCCGAGCCCTCGGCCGTGCTGAGCGTCAGGGACGGATCCACCCGCACGTCGACGAACCAGCCGTTGTCCGGCGTTCCGGCCTCCAGCCAGCGCTCGCCGTCATCGTCGACGTACCAGACGTGGGTGGAGCGCGTATCTCCGTGGGCGCCGTGGGTCTCGACCACGGCCACTCCTCCGGACTCGAGCGCCAGGAAGGTGATGCCTGCAAGCGCCACCAGCAGCGCCGCCAGCGCAGCCATCGCGCGTCTCATGGCCGATCCCTCCCGCCGCACCGTACCGCGCGCCGGCCGCGGAGTCGACGAGGAGGGCATTCCGCGTCGACGCGGAGCCCGCCCGGAGCCGGCGCTCGCACCCGCCGCGCCCGATTCACCTTCTCGGGCTCGCAGGCCGCCAGCCCCGTGCCGCCGCGCGCAGCAGCGACGCGGGTCTAGCCATCCGCGCCGTCGGATCGCGTGTACCACCAGGCCCAGGCGATCAGCACCGGCTGGAAGGCCAGGCGCAGGTAGTTGAGCGCTCCCGCGCCCTGCGTGGCCCCACCGATCGGGACGTCGTGGAGGGCGACGTGGAGGTTGGCGGGAAAGACCGCGATCAGCAGCGCGATCGTTCCCCAGGCGGCGGCGACCCGCGTCTCCCGCACCAGCACTCCCACCCCGCAGGCGATCTCGGCCAGACCGGAGAGGTCGATCAGCAGCCGGTGGGCGGGCAGCCAGGCTGGCATCATCGGCAGATAGAAGTCCGGGTTCGCGAAGTGGTTCGCGCCGGCGAACACGTAGAAGGCGCCCATCACGAGCAGCAGCAGTCGCTCGATCCGGCTCATGCTGCTCCTCCGGTCAGCACCCGCTCGAGGTCGTCGGCGATCTCGTCGAGCGCTCGTGAGGCGGCGGGCACGACGCCTCCGAGACTGGTGAACGAGTGGCTGAGGCTTCCGTAGCAGCGGTAGCGGAC
>Ga0209536_100007374_pt1 | contig 16687 bp, 15 predicted proteins | sample DeeMarSeWOR28_12_FD_187461 | JGI IMG/M metagenome (GOLD analysis project Ga0209536, IMG submission 187461) | Marine sediment microbial communities from White Oak River estuary, North Carolina - WOR-2-8_12 (SPAdes) (version 2) | ecosystem: Environmental > Aquatic > Marine > Intertidal zone >... | reverse complement strand
GAGGCAAACACCAGGACAATGGTGGTTCGCAGCCCCTGCAGATACAACGGTAAATTATCTATGATGACCTGAAAATCCATATTTTTTTCTAAAAGAAAAAATATTTACGAAAAATGCGGGCTAAGCTTTGCGCACCCCAACACTGTACTTTTTATCCAGCCATCGCATGCCGACATCGGAAAAGCCGGTAATGACCAGAAACAAAAAGGCCACCACGCAAAAAAAGGTAAACGGTTTGCGGGTGGAGCCGCCGGCCAGGCCGGCGTTGTAAACCATATCCTGCAGGCCGATCACCGAAACCAGCGCAGTGGTCTTGACCATCACCAGCCAGTTATTGCCGATTCCCGGCAGGGCATGCCGCACCATGGCGGGCAGGGTAATCCGGAAAAAGACCTGCAGCGGCGTCATGCCAAAGGCGAATCCGGCCTCGATTTCTCCCCGGGCGACTGCTAAGATCCCGCCCCGAAAGGACTCCGCGAAATAGGCACCGAATATAAAACCGATGGTGAGGACGCCCGCGATAAACGGATCCACATCGATATAATCCCAGCCCAGTTTTTCACCGAGATTGTTGACCAGAATCTGGCCGCCGAAAAAGATAAGGGTCATCAGGACCAGATCGGGTATGCCCCTGATGATGGTGGTATAGGCGCCCGCGATCGCTCTGGCAATGCGGGATTTGGAAAGCTTGGCCACCGCACCGATCAATCCGAGTAAAATCGCAATCAGCAGGGATAATAAGGCCACTTCTACGGTCAGCAGCATTCCTTTCAGAATCAGCGGAAAATAGGCCACAACCTGAGACATACGGCTTTCCTGTAATTAGAATGAATAAGCGAATTCAGTCAGGGTTCTATCATCAAAACCGTTATTGCGGTGCTGAAGTGTCGAATGTAAACCACTCGATGGACAGTTTTTTAACGGTTCCGTCGCGCAGCGCTGCGTCAATGGCCGTTGAAAACATATCGGCCAGCGCCTGATCCTTTTTGCGGACGGCCACGCCGATACCGCTGCCAAAAGGCCCGCCGGTCATCTGGGGCCCGATTATTTTATACTCCTTGCCCTGTTCGGATTTAAGCACCGGTGCCCAGTAGGCCATATCCCCGACCAGCGCATCCAGACGACCCTGGTATAACTCCAGGTCGACGGTGTACTGAAAGTCATAGATGCGAATTTCTGAATGCTCGCCCAGATACTGATCGGCAAATTTTTGGAAGATCGTCGCCACCTGGACCCCGATGACTTTGCCTTTTAGTGCATTGACCAGCGCATCCAGGGCGGCCTGCTCGGCCGGACTGAGTTCATCCAGCGTCAAATGCTCTATTTCGGATTTGAAGTTGGCCAGGGGATTGTCTTTGCGCACGATGAATATATTGGGCGTATCGGCGTAACTGCTCGAGAATGTGACCTTTTCTTTACGCGGCGCGGTGATCGACATGGCCGCCACAATGGCGTCATACTTGCCCTTGTTGAGCCCCTCGATGATGCCGCGCCATTTCTGGGTGACGATTTCGCATTCGAGGTTCATGCGCCCGCATAGATCCTTGAGCAGATCGATTTCAAACCCGACCAGTTTGCCGGATTCATCGAAATAATTCCACGGGGGGTAAGCACCTTCGGTTGCAATTTTAATTTGCTTCCAATCAGCGGAAACAGCCTGAGCAAGAAATGCAAGAGAGACCACTGCGGCCATTAACAGAGCGCCCGTTTTGCGCCACAGCGTCAAGGTGTCGCCGTTGTGATTTCGGGTTGTCTGTGCAGGTACCATTTTTCACCTAAACGGTTTTTAAAATCGGCACAATTAGCGCACCTTTTAAAAAGCGCCGACCAAAAATTCCCGGAAGCGATCCGACTTTGGATGTTCGAAAACCTGCTTCGGGGGCCCATTTTCCACTACCAGGCCCTCGTCTAAAAAGATGACCCGGCTGGAAACGTCACGCGCAAATCCCATTTCATGCGTGACCACCAGCATGGTGCGTCCCTCTTCGGCTAAATCCCGCATGACTTTCAGCACTTCGCCCACCAGCTCCGGATCCAGGGCGGAGGTCGGCTCATCAAAGAGCAGCATATCCGGCTGCATGGCCAGGGCTCTGGCGATGGCCGCGCGTTGCATCTGGCCGCCCGACAGATGGGCGGGGTAATAGTTGCGATGTTCATACAGCCCGACCCGCTGCAATAATTTTTCAGCCCGTTCTTTTGCTTCGGCTTTGGAAACTTTCAGGACATTGACAGGCGCTTCCATCACATTTTGGATAACCGTCATGTGGGCCCAGAGATTAAATTGCTGGAAGACCATCGCCAGTTTGGAGCGGATGCGTTCTACCTGCTTGCGGTCGGCAGCTTTGCGCTCTCCGGAACGCATTTCTTGCATCTTAATGAGTTCGCCCTTGACGTATACTTTTCCCGAGGTGGGTGTTTCCAGAAGGTTGATGCAACGCAGCAGCGTGCTTTTGCCGGAACCGCTGCTGCCCAAAATGGATATGACGTCCTGCTCGTAGGCCTCTATGGATATGCCTCTCAGCACTTTAATGGTGCCGAAGCTTTTATGGATGTCTTCGACCTTCAGCGCGGGTGTCGCCATTCTATTCATAACCTTTCCGCCGGCTTCATGTTCGCCTGGTTCAACCGACCGGCTTCTTTCGGACCTGGTTCTCTGAATCTAACAGCAGCCTGTTACGGGTGAGTCGGGAAGAAAGCTTCGGGGCAACTTTAGCCGTTAATCGCATCTACCAATTTCCCGATGGGGTCGTGCAGTTTTCTGTCAAAAATTCTTATAAGAGAAATTATTTTAATGCAAGTCATATTATAATTTTTATTTATTTTTTTGGGGGCGATTGCCCGCATTTTTTCCGAGCAACGGTCAAGGCAGGGTCGAATCGCTTGCTGAAGGCAAAAAAAAACATTCCCCTTGTCATGGAGGAATGCCCATACTATTTTGTCAATCGGAACGCTTCCTTGACGAATGGTCGCGGGACCGCTTTACCATTCAGGCAAATCGATATGATCCCCGGCACTGTATACAAATGGTTCGGAGATGATCATTCCAGAATTTCGAGAATAACGCGTTTTTTGGCTTTTCCGGAAGCAGCATTCAGTACCGTGCGAATCGCCTGGGCGGTGCGGCCATGCTTGCCGATGATCTTGCCCATATCTTCTTTTGCGACTTTAAGCTCCAATATCAACGCCTGCCCACCTTCCACCTCCGTGACCGTTACCTGTTCCGGGTTGTCAACCAGTGCGCGCGCAATATCGCGGATCAAATCTTTCATGGCTCCAGGTCCTTTTTTAGCGGTTACCAATTAGCTATTCAGAGCGTCGCTGACGTTTTTTGATTTTATGGTCCATTGGAGTTCAACCCAGCATACCGGAACTCCGAGTGGAAGTCAAAGACCGTCTTAAAAAGTGATAAAAAAAATTGCAATTCAGATCAAAGCGTTCTTCTTGCAAAACCGACCATGCAGGTCAGGTTTACTAAGAGAGCACTCCCGGCAGCAGAAGATCGGCGGTGTGGTTTGATTTGCTTCGGGTCCTATATCGGAACTTAAAGAAATGTAACTGAAAAAATAAAAAGGGCGGCTCGTCAGAGTCGCCCGTTAAGGAGGAGAACAGATGAGGGTCTGTAGGCTGCAGAAGCGTCACCTGTTCCGATATTATAAACGTAAGACCGGTCAATCGGTTGTCAAATCAATTCCTTTTGGTTTTCTCAGGGTCAACCGGAAATCAACCTGTCCGGCTGTCGGCTCTGGTCGGTGACGGAATGATCCCTTTTACCGGCTACCTGACGCAAATCTTCAACGACCGAGTAAAAACAGGGCACCAGGATCAGCGTAATAACCGTGGCAAAGACAATTCCAAAACCTAAAGAAACGGCCATCGGAATCAGAAAACGGGCCTGACGGGAAGTTTCGAAGATCATGGGCGTCAGACCGCCGAACGTGGTCAGGGTGGTCAACATAATCGGCCGAAACCGTTGGATGGCGGCTCTCAGGACGGCTTCACGTCCCGTCATCCCCGCCTTGCGGTTTTTATTGGAAAAATTGATCAGCACCAGCGAGTCGTTGATCACCACCCCGGAAAGGGCCACAACGCCAAACATGCTCATGACACTCAGGCTGTAACCCATGATCAGATGCCCGATCACGGCGCCCACAATGCCAAAGGGGATGCACAGCATGATGATCGCCGGCTGGATAAAGCTGTTGAACGGCAGCGCCAGCATGGCATAGATAACCAGCAGGGCCATCATCAGACCGATCATCAGGCTGCGCATACTCTCGCGTCGGTCAGCCTGCCGGCCTTCAAAACTGTACGTCAGGCCTGAAAATTTTTTTTGCAGATCCGGCAGGATATCGCCCTGCAGCGATTGCATCACCTGATCTGTTTTACTACGCGGTCTGACATCTGCAGCCACGGTTACGATGCGGCGCCCGTTGCGACGGTCGATGGTGGTGTAGGCCCGGCCGCGCTCTATGGTTACGGCCTCTTTCAACGGCACCTCCGTGCCCGAGGGTGTCCGCAGAATCATTTGTTCAAGATTGTACTCCGAGACACGCTCTTCTTTGGGCAGTCGCACCATGACCTTGACTTCGTTGCGTCCCCGTTGCTGGCGCAGTGCCTCGGCACCATAAAAGGCGTGTCGAACCTGGCGGGCGACTTCCCGGGAACGCAGGCCCAGGCTGCGGCCCTCCGGTTTGATTTGAAAATCGATCTGTTGCTTGCCCGGAGAAAAGCCGTCGTCAATGTCTGCGACGCTGGGAAAAAATCCCAGGGCAGCAGCCAGCTCCACGCTGGCCTTTTCCAGGACGTCGATGCGACGATGACTCAATTCCACCGAAAGGGCCGCACCGCTGCCCGGTCCGCCGGCATCGGACTCGAATTTGAGAAATTCCAGTCCGGAAAGCGTGCCGACGCGCTCCCGCCAAAACTCGGTCAGCTGGGCGGTTGAAATCGGCCTGTCATCCGGCGGGGTCAGATACACGCGCACTGTCGCCAGGTTGCCGTTGACAACCGACAAAATGCCGCGCACCAGCTGGTCTCCGCCGTTTTCCTGAGCCACCTCCTGGGCGGCCTGCACCAGGTGCTGCTGTATGCGATCGGTTTTTTGAACCGCGGTGCCGAATGGTAGCTTGGCCGTTGCCAGCGCGTAATCGGATTCCACCTTGGGAAACAGCTCAAATCCCATTCGGCCGCTTTTGATGTAGGCAATGGTGATGATCAGCAGCGCCAGCCCGATGGACAGCGTCAGATACCGGTTGCGCAAGGCCAGATCCAGAAACGGCCCGTAACGGGTGCGGATGATGCGGCCAAAAAATTCGCTGAAGCGCGCCTGCTGTATCATCAGCCACCCGATGGGCCCCCCCGGATTGGGGCGCCGGCGATGGCCGATATGCGCGGGCAATATGAAAAGACTTTCAATCAGCGACACCGCAAAAACACTGATGACCACAAAGGGTATGTGGATGAAAATCTTGCCCATAAAACCGGAAACAAAAAACATGGGGGCAAAAGCCACCATGTTGGTCAACACGCTGAACGTGATGGGCATCGCAATTTCGCGGGCTCCGCGCACGGTTGCTTCAAACCAGGCCAGCCCGCGCTGGCGGTAATGATAGATGTTTTCCCCGACCACAATAGCATCATCGACCACGATTCCCAGCGTTACGATAAAGGCAAACATGGAGATGACGTTGATGGATGATCCGATGATCGTCAAAAACATAAAAGATCCCAGAATCGAAATCGGTATGCCGAGGCTGACCCAAAAAGCCAGACGGGCCTCCAGGAAGATGGCCAGTAAGATAAACACCAGTCCGAGTCCCAGGTAGCCGTTGCGCAGCATCAGGTTCATGCGCTGGCGGTAAATTTCGGATCGGTCATTGCGGGCCTCCAGCGCCAGGCCGGGGGGTAGAATTTGATTGATGGTTTCCATTTGCCGGCGCACGGCGTCTGAGACCGAAATCGGTGTCTGATCTCCGACACGAAAAACCTGTATCATAACTGCCGGCTGGCTGTTGTATGTTGCAAAATTGTCCGTTTCTTCGAAGCCGTCTTTGATCGTGGCGATATCTTCCAGCAGCACCCGGGTGCCGTCATTGGCGGTGATAATCGGAATTTTGCCGAATTCTTTTCCGTAATCCCGACGTTCCATCATACGCACCAGAATATCACCGCTTTCGGTTTTGATGGCCCCGGCGGGCAATTCCACCGATGCCCGGCCGATTCGGCCGGCAACCTCTTCGAGGGTCAGGTTGTAGGCCCGCAGTGTTGCCTGGGAAATTTCGATGCTGATTTCGTATTTGCGCACACCTTCCAACGCCACCTGGGTGATGTCCGGGTCCTGGAGCAGTAAATCGCGGATATCTTCGGCCACTTCACGCAGGATCCATTCGTTTTGATTGCCATAGAGCGCCAGCGAAATAACGGAACGCCGGCGTTCTGCGATCACCACCTGGGGTTCCTCGGCCTCTTCCGGAAATGAGGTGATGCGGTCGACTTCGTTTTTGATGTCCTGGGCCAAACGCTCGATGTTTTCGCCTTCTATAATTTCCACATTGACCGTGCCCATGCCTTCGCTGGCAGTGGCGGTAACCTCCTTAACACCCTCGAGGCCGTTTACAGCCTCTTCTATGGCCAGGACAATGGCACGTTCGACCTCCTCCGGGCTGGCTCCCGGATACGGCACGGTAATAGTGACGATGTCGAGCTCAAAATCAGGAAATACTTCCTTTTTGATCTGAAGGGCCCAGATGAGCCCGCCAATCAGGAAAATGGCCATCAGCAGGTTGGCGGCCACCGAATGGCCGGCCATCCAGGCAATCGGGCCGCGATGGTTATCTTTTTCAGGGGTTGCTTCCATTTGCGTCCATATTCTTTGTAGAACGGCTTGAGAAAGGTGCGTAGCTTATCGAGCGATCTGAACGGGCATGCCGTCAACCGGCGTGGGCAGCTCTGACACGATCAGACGGTCGCCCGGCTGGAGGCCGTCTCTGAACAAAACCGTCTCGCTATCACGCCACAGGATATCCACTTCGCGAATTTTAAGCGTGTCTGCGCTGGAGGCAACCCAGATACGGGCATTATCGCGCAGCGCGGTGCGGGGGATACGGTAGACATTGTCTAACTGTCGCCCTGTGATTTCGATGCGCACATACTCTCCGATTAAAAGCGGTAGCCGCGTTTTTTCCTTCTCGTTTAACCCCAGCGGATCTTCGACCTCTATGAGGACGCGCGCCATGCGGCCTTCCTCTTCCAGATCTCCGAGCAATTGAATGACCGTACCGAACCGTTCATATTCGTTGCGGTGGAAGATACGAACTCTGGATCCGGTTTCGTCGGGCTGGCGTGGAATGGTGATCCAGTTGAGGCGATCCACAGGAATCGAGGCCCGTATCCAGTATACATCCGTGCCGGTCAACTCGGCCAGCTGCTCCTGGCCGGATACCTGAGAGCCGATATCAACAAATTTTTTACGGACGATGGCATTAAAGGGGGCCGTAATTCGGGTTCTGTCCAGATCGAGTTTGGCTTTTCGCAGATCGGCCTGCTCGGCAGCCAGTTTGGCACGGGCGGCGTCCAGCTGCGGCTCTTTGGCGACCAATGCCGGAATTTCGGCATTTTCGGATTTGTTTTTGTATAGCAGCTGCCATTCCTCGACGGCCGCTGCAGCCTCTTCTTCAGCAACTTTTAAAATGCTTTCCGAATCCTTTACCCGGGCTTCAGCCAGCGTGACAGCCAGTTCATAATCGAGCGGATCGATGCGCAACACTTCCGATCCTTTTTCTAAAAAGCCGCCGACCGTAAATTGAGGGTGAAGCGCTACGATTTCACCGGATACGCGCGATTCGAGAACGATCTCTTTGGCCGGCACCACGGTTCCCATTGCCTGAACGGCAACATTATGAATGCCGGGCTGAATCCGGGCCACTTCAACCAGCGGCGCTATTTTGGCAGGCGGCTGCCGGCGCGCTTTGGGCGCTGTCTTGGTGATATAGGCGGCACCGATGACACCGGCCGCAATGACCGCCAGCGACAGCCCGATATTCAAAAACAGGCGCCGCCGGCTGTGTGATCGACCGGTTCGGGTTGTCTCGTCTGCCGTTATGATGTGTTCGTCCATAATCAAAATAAGTTAAGCCTTAAAGCATAAATGGCAATCTTTCCGATCGGACGTATTATAAAGATTGATACGCTTGAAGTAAAGGAATTCGTCTTATGGGTCTCATTTTGACACCTTCCTCAATTCCCGTTGATGAATTGAATAGGGTGACCATGGGCGCACCAATCCCGCTCAATGCCAGATTCGGTTCGGCGGTTCAAAATTTCAGGGCAGAATTCGGGCCAAGACTAAAACAGTAAGCAGCAGCAAACAGATCCCGAACAAAAACAAAGAATGCAAGTTTTTGTCCTTCGGCAGGTTTTTCCCTTGATCTTTGCTTCGGGTATTCATTGGCTTCACCTAATTTATCGTTGAGTGTGTGGCTATCAGGCTTCCGGGTCTATCCGCCCGGAGCCCGTCACCGGGCTCCGGGCAGATTTTTGAGGTGGCTGCTAGCGGGATTTCCGCATTAACATCCGAGCCTGCTCCTGGGTAATGGTTCCGTCGGCGACGCCATTTTCAATCAGCCGACTCATGATCTCGCGACGCTGGCTGTGGGTCTCCATCTTTTCGAGGATTTCCTTTTCCTGTTCTGCTGTGATGCTTCCATCGGCAACCGCTGCTTTGATGCGCTGGCTGATTTTGGCCTGCATGGCGGTGCGAAATGCCTCGCGGTCAATGTCCAAATCTTTAATGACGGTGTGCATCCGCCGGCCGTTGAGTTGCGTCTCAATGGCTTCTGCCGATTGGCCCGTCATTTCTGAAAGGGTCTGAAGCATCAGGTTTTTTTGTTGGTACCTTGCCAGCAGCATCAGGCCCCCGCCTGAACGGTGATGCTTGAATCCAAAACCCTTGGAAGCACCTTTGGCCGGGTCATCGGCCAGTGCCAGTCCTGAAAAAATGATACCCACCACCAGTACGCAGCTTAAAATGATCGTGTTTTTGGTTTTCATGCGAACCTCCTTCAGTTCATCTGTTTTAACCTAAAATCTTGCGTTTAACCTGTGTTGACTGTAACCATTAATTGTGAAGCAAATATGAAATATCCGTGTTAATATTGTAGAGATTTTCGTTCAGGATTCGATTGGTTATCAATCGAATGGCAACCATAAATCGGTGGCCTTGCACTTCAGGTCAAGGATAACAGTCAATTGTGGAGAAAATGTGAAGAACTGATGTGAAGGTTATGATGACGGCGGTATAAAATTGATACGGGTGCTAAACTGTAATATTAGAATGATGAAAACTGAAACAATTTTGTGTCCCGGAAATAATTTACAACATCAATCAGATCAACATAGTGCCTTTCAGAAAATGACATGGCCGGCGCTAATTTTGTAAATTATTTCAGAAACGGCACACAAGCGTATATTTCACAGCACACCATGAGATTCAAACTTTCCTATAAAATTTTTATCGCTTTTACCTTTACAGCGCTATTGGTGGTAGCGCTGATGGTCGGCATCATGCGATATTACGTTGCCCGCAATTTTGCCGATTATGTCCACAGATCTTTGTTGGAGCGCTACAGCGATTTTAGCGATGCCCTGGCTGCTGAATACCAAGCGCACAACGGGTGGCAGACGGTCAAGGATAACCCGGCGCGCTGGAAGGAAATATTGCGCGCAAATTTACCCTCACAAGATGTTGATTCCGACCGGCTTCCGCCGCGGCCGTCCGAATTTGACAACCAAAAGGCCGGTATCGGCCCCCCGGACCTGCCGGCACGCGGGCGAATTGAGCGCCTGGCCCGCCGCCTGGTGCTGTTTGATGTCGCCAAACAACCCGTGGCCGGGGGCCGCGCGCGCGCCAGCATCGACCGTTACGCCTTGCGCAAAATTGCCATCGATGGCCAGACTATCGGCTGGCTGGGTCTCCATAAACGAGAGCTTCGGGCAAATCCGCTGGCGGTGGAGTTTTTAAAACAGCAGTCACAGATGTTTTACCTCATCGGTGGCGCCATTTTAGTACTGGCTGCCATCGTGGCATTTATTCTGTCCAGACATCTGCTGGCGCCCGTTCGCAAGCTTACCGCCGGGACCCGAGCCCTGGCATCACGCAAACTCGATACCCGGATCGCGGTACAGTCCAACGATGAATTGGGTCAATTGGCCGCTGATTTTAATACAATGGCCGATACACTGGAAACATACGATCAGATGCGACAACAATGGATTTCCGATATCGCCCATGAGCTCAGGACGCCCCTGTCGATCCTGCTCGGCGAGATCGAGGCGCTCAAGGACGGGTTGCGGGAAGTCAACGACGACACCCTTGAATCCCTGAATTCGGAGGCCCGGCATCTGAGCAAGATTGTAAACGATCTCCACGAGCTTTCTCTGGCCGATGCCGGAGCGCTCTCCATTAAAAAAGAACGCATCGATCCCCAGGCGGTTTTAGAGGAGACCCTCGGGCATTTCGAGCAAAGCTTTGCTGAGAATCGCATTACGATTGAAAAAAACAGGACCCATCAGCCCCCTGTTTTTGTTATGGGCGATGCGGGTCGTTTAAAGCAGCTCTTTTCCAACCTGCTGGAAAACACCCTGCGTTATGCGGATGCGCCCGGTACGTTGATCATTGGCCAGGCGCTGGTTGATAATCGATTGCTATTTTACTTGGAGGATTCCGGACCGGGTGTGCCCGGAGAATCTCTGGATCGCCTGTTTGACAGGCTGTATCGGGTGGATCGATCGCGAAGCCGCACCAAGGGCGGCAGCGGGCTGGGCCTCAGCATCTGCAAAAGCATCATAGATGCTCTCGGCGGAGAAATACGGGCCATCAACGGGAAGTCCGGCGGTCTGCGAATTGAAATCGAGCTTCCTCTGGCCTGAGGTCAGAGGTCAGAGGACAGAGGACAGAGGACCAAAATCAGAAGTAGGGGCGGGGTTCATCCCCGCCCGATCAACTGACACCTGCTTGTCCTCCGAAGCCTTTATGGCGCAGGAGGGAAACCATTTTGGTTATACCCATGACCAGCAAACACATCCTTGTTGTCGAAGACGAAGAAAAAATTACCCGCCTGCTGTGCGATTATTTGAAGCAAGCCGGGTTTCAGACCGCTTCCCAGGCCAACGGCGATCGGGTTATTGCCCAGGTCAAAAAAGAACCGCCTGATTTGATCCTGCTGGATATTATGCTGCCGGGAAAAGACGGGATGGCATTATGCCGGGAAATCCGGCAATTTTCAAATGTTCCGATCATCATGATCACCGCGCGGGTGGAGGAGATCGACCGGTTGTTGGGCCTGGAATTGGGAGCCGACGATTATATCTGCAAACCGTTCAGCCCCCGGGAAGTGGTGGCCCGGGTCAAAGCAATTTTCAGACGGGTGGATGCCGCACCCCCGGCAAGCCAGATGGTCGTCGGTTCGATTTCACTGGATGATGAAACCCATCAGGTGACGATCGAACAACAGGTGCTCAACCTGACGCCCAGTGAATTTGGGCTCTTAAAAGTGATGATGCAACAGCCCGATCGTGTGTTTTCGCGAAGCGAACTCATCAACCGGGTTCAGGGGTATGATTTCGACGGCTATGACCGCACCATCGACACGCATATCAAAAATCTGCGTAAAAAAATTGCGCAAATACTGCCCGGCCAGGAAATTATCAGCACGGTTTACGGTGTCGGTTACAGGTTCAACAAACCGCTCGACTAACCTTGCACGCGCCGGAAAAATATCATATAAAGGATTGCCGATGCGAAACCTGACTTTAGCACTAACTCTTTTGGGCGCCCTTCTTTTTGCATGCGCCGTTGCTGCTGCTGCCGGCCCGGCCGAAAAATCCGAAGGCTTCAGCGGCCGGATTTCAGCAGGCGCGGGATACATGACCAGCACCGATCAGCTTAAGACAACCGATGAGAATAAGCGCATCGACGCGCTCAGCGGCGACGCGGATCGGTACGATACATTCCTGCCGCTGGCCCTGTTTAATTTACGCTATACCTTTGCCGAATCCGGCCGGCAGGTCTATTTTGGAACCCCTCCGGAACTCAGCGGCCCGCCGGGGCTCTCGCTGGGTTTTGTGCAACCCTTCTCAGACGGCAGCCGGCTGGACCTGTCTGTTTTTACCCGGCTCTTTTCAGAAGTCTGGCGGGATCCTTACCTGACCAACGCCAGCCGCAAAGAAACCCGTGAATACAACTACGGTACCCGGTTGGCTTATGAGGCGATCCTGGGTACCGGCTTGAAGCTCTCCTATGCCTTTTCCCGGGTGGATGTGAATGTGGATGATATCGGTGAGCGCTTCAACGACCTGGAGCGCGACGGTTACCTTCATAAAGCCGAGCTCGAATATGACTTTCGCTTGGGTCAGACCCTGACGTTGACGCCGGGTTTTGAGCTGTCCATCGGTGACATAGACGGCGATGCCAATGCCTACACCGGATATCAATTCGGGCTGGGTTTGCGCCGGTTTTCCAAATCATACCAGCTCATGTTAAAGGCGGCCGTTGGCTGGGATGATTACGACGATAAACACCCGATCTTCAGCAAAACCCGCAATGATACAAATTGTTCTGTGTTCGGGATGTTGACGCGCTCTGATCTGTTCGGGATCGACTATCTTTTCGCCACGCTGATGGCCGGGTATCGTTACCGGGACTCCAACATCGGCTTTTTAAATGCCCAAACGTTTCTCAGTGGGGCCATGATCGGGATAGAGTTTTAAATTCCGTCAGAAAAACCGCACGCTCATCGAAAACAGTTATCGCAAAACACGCTTTTTAAGAAACGACACCGATTCGGCATTTGATCGCCTGGCGGACTTTACCGACAGCATGACATGCACTCCCTGATCATACATTGACCCACTTTACAGCCAAACGGAGATGATTATGAAGGATTCCTTGAAGCCCGGCCTGACCTTTTCATTTCAATACACGGTCCCGGAAAACAAAACCGTCCCTTTTCTGTATCCTGAAGCAGCGGAACTGCAGAAAATGCCTAAAGTTCTGGCCACCGGATTTATGGTGGGACTGTTTGAGTGGACCTGCATCCAGGCCATCAATCCGCACATCGACTGGCCCAGCGAGCAGACCGTAGGCATCGGGTTAAACCTGAATCATCTGGCCGCCACACCGCCCGGCCTGACGGTTAATGTCGCGGTTAAACTGGAAGCGGTGGACGGAAGGAGACTGGTCTTTTCGATTGCAGCCGATGACGGTATCGATACCATATCCAAAGGCACCCATGAACGCTTCATCATCGATGCCGCCAAATTCAACCAAAAGATAGCCGAAAAAGCCAATAAAGCAGCCGCGTCATAGCGTTTTTTCGATTTCAGCGAACACGGCGCGATCGGGTGAAGCCAAAAGGCGTGCCCAACGCTGCCGGGCCACCTGATGGCTCAATGTTGCAAAGATAGGCTTGATTTCCCCTTAAAAGCGGTCACCACTTCATGTGGCATTTTGAAAAAGGCACGCGCACCTGAATTTTGCAATTCATCCATGCTTCCGTAGCCCCACAGAACGCCGTAACCGGGCATGCCGTTTTCCTTCGCACCGATCATGTCGTGTACGCGATCTCCGATCATGGCCGCCTCGGATGGTGCAAATGATTCTGTTTGAAGAATATGCGCTATCAGACGCGTCTTATCCCCCCGGGTTCCGTCAAGTTCACACCCATAGATACGCTTGAAGAAGGGCTGCAGATCAAAATGGTCGATAATTTTGTGCGCAAAGACAGTGGGCTTCGATGTGGCCACATAGAGGGTATGGCCCTCTTTGTTGAGGGCTGCCAGCATTTTCGGAATGCCCTCATAGACTTTATTCTCATATAATCCGACGGTGCCGAAGCGTTTACGGTAAAGCGCAACGGCCTTTTCAATCAGGGCGGCGTCATCCGAAGCCAGCAGTTTGGCAAAACTGTCGCGCAAGGGAGGGCCGATACACCAGCGCAAACGCTCCCCGGGGGGACATTTCCTGCCCAGCTGATCACAGGCATATAAAATGCATTTTGTGATGCCGACAAAAGGATCCGTCAGTGTGCCATCCAGGTCAAATAAGAGCGTCATTTTTTCTCCACGCCGATCTTTAAACCAGAAAGGGCGGACTTGCGGTTAGCGCATCTGTTGAGACGTTCAGTCTGTAGCATGAACCGATTACGATCGTCAATAAATGGCGTAATCTTCAAATCTTAGATGTCCCGAAATTATTGAAAATGAGCAAATGCTGCGTAATTTAACCAAATTCTAAACTTGACATATACCACACTGTGGCATATTGTTCTAAGCCAGAAGGTGACTTCGGGCTGCTTAACAGCTAATTCATCCCGTTTAATCGTACGCTGACCCTGACGGCAGTGCGATGAAAATCTATGAACGCGAATACGACAGCCGATAAATGGAGGTGAAGCATGGAAGTTGCGATAGACTACCGAAAAGGCAAACGGTTTTTCCACAATTCGACCATTTTGCTGGAGGACGAGCACAAAGGCGCCTTTGCCTATGGTAAAATAAACAACATGAGTGGTGACGGTATGTTTTTTGTCACTGAATTTGCCTTCCGACCCGGAACCCGGGTTCGATTCAGACTTGACAACCCGCCTTTTAAGTCCTGCCCCCATGAGTTCTGTGGAATCGTTAAATGGTGTAAAGAGACGGGCGATGAGGATGGCTCTTATTATGCGTATGGGGTGGGTGTTGAATTCTGCTAAAAGCCTTCAAAAATGCACCTTACTACGGCCAGGGGCTTTGTTTCAAACCGATTCAAAATGCTCGAATACTAGCGTGTATGCTCCGTTTTTGAATCGGTTTTATGCCTTGCCCTCGGACGCTATTTACAATTTTTAAGACAGGTTCACTCACTTTTACTTCTGAAAAAGAAATACAAAACCCCGCTTTCCCGATCAGGGAAATGGGGGCTTTACGCATGTTTACGATACACCGGAAATTAACGCTTTCGATATTGTATCGTTTTCCAGTTGAGATTCAGGCGGCGACTTTACACTTTCCCAGAGCATCCGGGTGTTTGTTCAACAGATCTGTGTATTTGGCCATGAAGCAGGCAATCAGATCGGCGATGCTGTTACCATCCTCTTCGAGCGCAAAATGGCCGGTATCCAGAATGTTAAAAGCGATATTTTTTAAGTCTCGTTTGTAGGGATGGGCGCCTTCTTCCGGGAAGATGACGTCGTTTTTGCCCCACACGATCAACGCCGGCGGTTGATGCGCACGAAAGTAAGCCTGCCACTGTGGATACAGCGGTGGATTGGAGCGGTAATCGTAGAACAGTTGCATCTGGATATCCTTGTTGCCGGATCTTTCCAGTAAATATTGATCGTGGAACCAGTTATCCGGTGCAATGGCCTCCACATTGCGCACACCGTTGGTATATTGCCATTGGGTCGCTTCGATGGTCAGCAGGCTGTTTCTGAGCGCAGCGGCATTTTTTTCTGTGCGGTCCTTCCAGTAAGCTTTGATCGGATCCCAGAATTCCCGCAGGCCTTCATCATAGGCATTACCGTTTTGAATGATCAAAGATTCTATCCTTTCCGGATGCCTGGCCGCAATGCGAAAGCCGACCGGCGCACCATAATCCATCACATAAAGGCTGAAGCGATTGAGGCCCAGTTGTTCCGTGAAATGGTCGATCACATTGGCGATGTTATCAAAAGTGTAGTCCCATTCATCAACACCCGGCATGGAGCTGTTGCCGAAACCGGGATAATCCGGTGCGATCAGGTGAAAGCGGTCTGACAGCAGCGGTATCAGGTTGCGAAACATGTGCGATGAGGTCGGAAAACCATGGAGCAGCAAAATCGTTTGATCGTCTTTCAGGCCTGCTTGCCGGTAAAAGATATCCAGGCCATCCACTTTTTCGATTTTGTAAAAAATCTGATGTCCACTTTGTGATGTCATAATGTTTTCTCCATTTATCTAAAAGGCATCTGGTAAAGCGCCATCGTATTGTTTTTGTCGTGCGTAAAAATCAGTCCATTTGCGAAGCGCACAAACGAAACGACCGCGGATCTTTGGCCATATTGTTCACCAGTATTCACGCGGCGTTCGATCAATAATCTTAAGGTTTTTTTTACTGATGTCAAAAAACCATCACCCTCCTTTACCAGTCCTTTTTACTGCTGGTGATGGGATTTTTTGTTTGCGGTTTTCATGTGGCCTTTATCACAGCTCATATGCCGGCATTTATCTCCGATTTGGGTTTTGAAGCCAAGGTGGGCGCCTGGAGCATATCGATTATCGGGCGGTGCAATGTATTCGGGGCCTATTTTTCCGGAGTGGTGTCGGGCAAGATGTCCATGCGGCAAGCTCATTTAAATTCGATAACCACGCGGCTGCTTGTTTGGCTGCTTGCATCCTGCGCGCCGCCGGCGGCGGTTGAAATTTTTGAAGGCTCAACCCCTTTTGCAATCAGATAGTTTTTGACGGTATTGGCACGAACTTGCGACACCATTTGATCATAGGATGACGTACCGCTTGCATCCGAAAACCCGATAACGTTAACTTTTGTTTGCGGATTTTTGCTCATAAAGAGCGCGACGCGATCAAGCCTTTCATATGCCGTGGCGGTCAGATCATTTGAGTTGGGATTAAAGTAAACGATTAACGGGTTGTCGGGATTGATACCGGAAAC
>Ga0209536_100007372_pt1 | contig 16687 bp, 11 predicted proteins | sample DeeMarSeWOR28_12_FD_187461 | JGI IMG/M metagenome (GOLD analysis project Ga0209536, IMG submission 187461) | Marine sediment microbial communities from White Oak River estuary, North Carolina - WOR-2-8_12 (SPAdes) (version 2) | ecosystem: Environmental > Aquatic > Marine > Intertidal zone >... | reverse complement strand
CTGCCAGCGCTACGGCCTCGAGCAGATCGACTTCTGCAAGCCGGCCTTCGGCCAGCAGGGCGCCCACGTGGTGCTGGTCTTCTACCTGATCAACATGCTGGGCTGGTCGGGCCTGATCCTGGTGATGTTCGGCAACGGCATCCGCAACATCGCCGAGGCCCTGGGCTACCTGCCCGGCGGCTGGATCGTGGGCGCCGGCGCGGGGCTCGGGCTGCTGCTGGCCTTCGTGATCGCCACACGCGGGGTCCACCTGCTGAACGTCTCCAACGCGGTGGTCACCCCCGCGCTGATGTTCCTCGTGGCCTACATGTTCTACCTGCTGCTGCGCGACCACGGCTGGTCGGCCATCGCCGCCGCCGAGCCGCTGGATCCCTACCCCGACGCCCTCACCAACTACCTGGTGACGATCGAGCTGGGCATCGCCAACGGCTTCTCCTGGTGGGGAGGCATCGGATTCCTGGCGCGCAACACGCGCTCGCGGCGCAACGCCGTCTACCCGGAGATCCTGCAGCTGGGCCTCGCCACCGGCGTGGTGTGCTCGGTGGCGCTCTTCTCCGCCCTGCTGGTGAAGTCGGACGATCCCACCGAGTGGATGGTGCCCATCGGCGGGCTCTTCCTCGGCGTCCTGGCCCTGGGCTTCGTGGCCGTGGCGAACGTCACGTCCACGGCGGTCTCGATCTTCGCCAGCGGTCTCGCGATGCGTCACATCCCAGGGCTGCGACGACGTGCGTGGTGGCAGCTGATGGTACTCACCGCCCTGCCCTGCGTGCCCTTCGTCTTCTGGCCCCACCAGCTCTACGACCTGGGCGACGCCTTCCTCGCCTACAACGGCACCATGTACGCCCCGCTCTCGGGCATCCTCTTCGTGGACTTCTTCCTCGTGCGGCGCCAGCGCCTTTCGTTGCGCGCGATCTTCGACGGCGCACCCGAGCGCGCCTACCACTACGCGAGGGGCTTCAATCTCTGGGCCCTGGCGGCCGTGGTCCTCGGCCAGGCCGTCTACCTCGGCCTCTACAACCCGATCAGCGGAGAGATCCACCACCTCGCCCGCTTCGTGCCGGCGTCGATCGCCGCCTTCGCCGCGGCCGCCCTCGCCTACGGCCTGTCCGCCGCCCTGCGCGCCCGCTCCGCCTCCCCCGCGGCAGCCCTCCCCGATCGCATCACCGCCCCGAACGTGTGACGGGCCCCTCCGCGCCGGATACATCGCCAGCGCCGCTCGCTCAGCGGTCCGGGCCCTCGTTGAACCAGGCTTCGAGGGAAGGGCCGCCGCCCTCGGGCGCCAGGTCCCACGCGGTGTTGATGGCCGCCACCACGTCCGGATCGCCGTCCTCGTCGAGATCGACGATCGTGAGGCCCGTGTGGCGGGGATGGCCCGCCTCGAGCGTCCAGGGCGTCCAGCCCGCGTCGGTGCGTTCGAACCAGAGGATCGAGTCGAGCCGCGGCGCGCCCGCAGGCACCGGCAGCTGCACCTGAGGCAGGAAGCCGGCGGCCACCACGTCCAGGTCGCCGTCGCCGTCGAGGTCCGCTGCCTCGGCGCGGTGGGCCCCGTAGAGCGGCCCGATGGGATGCGTGGCGAATCCCTCGGCGCCGCGATTCTCGAGCCACTCCACGCCGTGATAGGGCTTGATGGCGATGCCGTCGTCGAGGGTGTCGCCGTGGCTCAGCAGGAAGTCGAGATCGCCGTCGCGATCGAGATCCACGGGCTCGAGGTTGCTCGTCCCCCAGTTCGGGTGGGGCCCGCGAACCAACACCTGCTCGGCGAAGCCGCCGCCGGGCCGGGGCAGGAAGAGCGAGACGAGCTCGTAATGCTGGGCGAAGGCCACCACGAACCCGGGACCCTCTCCCGGCCGCAGGTCCTCGACCGGCACGACGGACACCGCCCCGGGCCGATCGGTCACCTTCTCCGCGCGGAAGTCGCGCCCCGCGCCGTCGTTGTACAGCACGTAGACGCCTCCGCGCCGCAGCATGCCGAAGGCGCCCACCACCAGGTCGAGATCGCCGTCGCGATCCAGGTCGATGGGCCGCGCATCGGCCACCCGGCCCACACCTGCGAGGGCGACCTCGATCTCGAAGCGCGCTTCGCCCGTCGATCGCGCGACCAGCACCCGCCCCACGGGCTCGTCGCTCGGCATGGGATTCCCCAGGTCGCTGATCACGAGCTCGGGACGCCCATCGCCGTCCAGGTCCGCGGGCACGACCCGTACCGGATGCCCCGCATCGCCGACCCTCACGGGGCCGCGCTGCAGCGAGAAGAGGTGCACCCCACCCTCGGCCATGTTCGGCGCGGCCAGGGCCGGCGCCCGCTCCGGCAACACGGCCGCGGGGACGCGCTCCACGGTCGCGACGCCGGGGCCGCTGCCGGGGCCCAGCAGGATCGCGCGCTGCCGGAAGCGCAGCGGCGCCGGACCGTCCCGGCTCTGCACGCGGCGCTCGGGCAGCGCCTCGGGGGCGCGGGCCTCGTACCAGCCCACGACGGCCTCCACGTCGAACGCCACCTTCGGGCCGATTGCGGGGTCCGGGTCGGCGCCGAGCACGGCCATCCGCTCGACCACTCCCCGCCACGACGCCCGCGGCAGGATCTCGGGAGGCGCGAAGGCGTGACAGCCGCTGCATGCCGCCTCCACGGCGACTTCGACGCCGCTGGCGACATCGCTCGTGGGGGCCTGGGCGTCCTGCGGCGCGCCGTCGCAGCCCAGCGCCAGAGCGATCGCGCAGGCCGCCCCCACGAGGCAGGCAACGCGGGTCCTGATCCGACGGGGGGGCAGCGACTCCATCGTTCGATGCGCGAGGCTACGTTCGTCGCCCACCCCGCGCCATGGCATATTCGATCGCAACCTCGAGGGACCCTTCGATGCCCCGCGTCCGACCTCGCCCCCTTCGCCGCACGTCGCTGTCACTGCTCAGCGCGCTGGGCCTGCTGGGAATCGGCTGTAGCGAGCCGGACGGCGCGGAGTCCCCGTCGCCGTCGGACCCGCCCGCCTCCCTCGAGGACTGGAAGCAGCGGCGCGAGCAGCTCGACGAGACCGTCTGGGCCGACGAGAAGCGCGCCGAGGAGCACGAGCGGACCCTGGTCGCCCTCTGGGACGGGCTGCTGGCGGCCCAGGGTCAGGACGTGGCCGAGACGCTGGCGGTCCTCGCCGGCATCGAGTTCGAGGCGCTACGGATCGGGTCTCCCACGGCCGACGCGTCCCTCGACCACGGCATCGAACGCTTCCGCTTCAGCGCGCCCATGCGCGTCCTCACTCCCGCAACCTGGCGCGAGACCCTCGAGTCGCTGGCGACCGGGGGCCTGCGCCTCGTCCAGTCCGAGTGGCACCACGCCCGGTTCAGGCCCGCCCGAGGCGGCGAGCCGGCGCGCTCCGAGGTGGCGGTGGGTCTGCATCTGCGGGAAGCAGACGGCGACCGCCGCATCGTCGTAGAGGGGCCCGTCGGCGTGGAGTGGTCACCGACGCGGGACGCGCGTGGCAATCCCCAGCCAAGAGTGATCGACGCCACGGGCCTGCGCATGCTGGTCCGGGAGGGCCCCCCGGGCTTCCAGCAAATCCTCAATCAGGCCTGGTCAAGCCCTCGTGGCTTCACGCGAATCCATCCCGTCTTGATCTACGATCTCGACCGCGACGGCCGCTCGGAGCTGCTGGCCCTGGGCGCCGGCAGCGTGCTCTGGAACCGGGGCGATGGCCGCTTCGAGGACGCCCCGCTCTTCGACCACCCGTACCTGCTCAGCGAGTCCGGAGCGATCGCGGACCTCGACGGCGACGCCCATGCCGATGTGATCTCGACCCGCGGACGCGGCGACCTCGTGATCTACCGCGGCGACGCCGAGGGGCGCTTCCGCGAGGAGCCCCGCGTCGTACCCCTCGACGCGCCCCTGCGCGCGCCCTCGGCCATCGCACTGGGGGACGTGGACGCCGACGGCGACCTCGACGTCTGGCTCGCCCAGTACAAGCCCGCCTACCTGGAGGGCCAGATGCCCTCCCCCTACTACGACGCGAACGACGGCTATCCCTCCTACCTGCTGCTCAACGACGGCGACGGCACGCTGCGACCCGCCACCGAGGCCGCCGGCCTCGCGCCCCGACGCTTCCGACGCACCTACACCAGCAGCCTGGTGGACCTGGACGACGACCGCGATCTCGACCTGCTCGTGGTGAGCGACTACGCCGGCGTCGACCTCTACCGCAACGACGGACGCGGGCACTTCAGCGACGCCAACGACGCCCTGCGCGGCGATCGCCACCTCTTCGGCATGAGCGCCGCCTTCGGCGACTTCGACCGGGACGGCCGACTCGACTTCTTCGTCGCCGGCATGGCCTCCACCACGGCGCGGCGGCTCGAGGCCCTGGGGCTGCGCCGCGACGAGCAGGCCGATGCCATGCGCATGCGCATGGCCTGGGGCAACCGCATGTTCCTCGCCTCGAACGGCGGCTTCGTCGAGCCGGCGTTCAAGGCCCAGGTGGCGCGCACGGGCTGGACCTGGGGCACGACCGCCTTCGACTTCGACAACGACGGCGATCGCGACCTGTTTGCCGCCAACGGCCACCGGAGCGGCGAGAGCACCCGCGACTACTGCGCGAACTTCTGGACCCACGACATCTACGACGGAAGCTCCGAGCCGGACCCGGCCCTGGCCAGCCTGTTCGCCGAGGACAGCCGCGACCTGGCGGCGGGGGCGATGTCCTGGGACGGCTACCAGAAGAACCACCTGCTGATGAACCTCGACGGCGAGGGCTTCGCCAACGTGGCCTTCCTGCTCGGCGTGGCCGACGAGTTCGACAGCCGCTCTGCCCTCAGCGAGGACCTGGACGGCGACGGTCGGGTGGACCTGGTCGTGGTGGAGGACCACGGCGAACGCGGCCAGCGCCTGCACGTCTACCGAAACCAGCTCGAGACCGACGGGGCGTGGGTCGGCGTGCGGCTCGAGGAGCAGGGGCCCGGGACCTCACCCGTCGGCGCGTCGGTGGTGGTGCGCACCGCGGAGCAGACCCACGTGGGACGGGTCGTGACGGGCGAGACGCTGATGGGCCAGCACTCCACCACCCTGCACTTCGGCCTCGGCGCCTCCGACCGCATCGAGGCGATCGAGGTCCACTGGGTCGACGGCCGCAGCCGCATCCTCGAGAGCCCGGCCCTGCGCCGCTACCACCGGATCCTCGCCCCCACCCGTCCGTAGCAGCGGGCGGGTCGGTGGGTGGCGGAGGCGGAATAGAGCGCAGCCCCAGCCACGAACCGCCCGCTGAACAGGCGAGTGCCGCCAGAGCCGCTCATCGAGACACCCTTCGCTCCGGTGAGCCATTCGCCGGAGCCACCCACCGCCCCGCCCGCGGTGCACACCTCCCACCACGGGCCGCTGAGCGAGGCGTCAGGAGTACGGGTACCAGGTCTCCTTCACCGCCGTGCTGAAGTCCCAGTGCACGTGCTTCGTGGCGCGGAACTCGTCGAGACCCTCCTGGCCGAGCTCGCGACACCCGCCGGACATGCGCATGCCGCCGAAGGGACCGGCGTAGTTGTCGGTGAGCGGGTCGTTGATCCAGATGGTGCCCGCCGTCACCTCGTCGAAGAAGCGCTTGATCCGCTGGGGATCGCTCGAGAGCAGGCACGCGCCCAGCGCGAAGGGCGAGTCGTTGGCCAGGGCGATCGCCTCGTCGAAGCTCTTGTAGGCCATCAGCGGGATCGCCGGCCCGAAGGTCTCGTCGCGCATGATCTTCATCGAGTGATCCACGCCACCCACCACCGTGGGCTCGTAGAAGTAGCCGCGGGCCGGCTCCGACGGCCGACGGCCCCCGGTCAGGATCTCCGCGCCGCGGCTCCGGGCATCCTCCACGTGGGTCTCGAAGGCGCTGCGATAGCGGTCGCCGATCATCGGACCCAGGTCCGTCTCCTTCGAGAGGCCGGAGCCCAGCCGCAGACTGCGCACGTGCTCCACCAGGGCGTCGGTGAAGGCGCCGGCCCGGGCCTCGGGGATGTAGACGCGCTCGGTGGAGGTGCACACCTGACCGCAGTTGAGCAGTGCGGAGTAGGCCAGCGCCCGGGCCGCGACCTCGGGATCGGCGTCTTCGGCGATCACCATCGGATCCTTGCCGCCCAGCTCCAGGTGGAGCTTCTTCATCGCCGGTGCCGCCAGCGACGCGATGCGCTGGCCCGTGGCGAGGCTCCCGGTGAAGGCCACCACCGAGACGTCCGGGTGCGCCACCAGCGGCTCGCCGGCCTCGGATCCGAGGCCCGTCACCACGTTCACCACGCCCGGCGGCAGGTGATCGAGCACGTGCTCCGCCAGGTAGAGGGCCGAGAGGGGCGTCATCTCCGAGGGCTTGACGACGCAGGTGTTGCCCGCCGCCAGCGCCGGCGCGAGCTTCCACGCCAGCAGCAGCAGCGGGTAGTTCCAGGGAATGATGCAGCCCACCACGCCGTAGGGCTCGCGGCGGGTGAAGTTGAGCTGCGTCGGCGCGCCGGGGGGCAGCACGGCGCCCATCTCGTGGCGACCGAGCTCTGCGTAGTAGTCGAAGGTGTTCGCCGACCAGTCGAGCTCCTCCTCGTTCTCCTCCCAGGGCTTCCCCTCCTCGCGGGTCAGCAGCCGCACGATCTCTTCGGAGTGGGCGCGCAGCTTCGTGGCCACGGCGTGGAGCAGCGTGGCGCGGTCGTTGGCCACGCACCCGCGCCAGCCCGGAAAGGCCGCCTTCGCGGCCGCCACCGCGTCGTCCACGTCGGCGGCGCTGCCCCTCGGCACCTGGTCGATCACCTCCTGCGTGGCCGGATCCTCGACCTCGATGACGCCCTTCGCATGGCCCGTCGTCGCGCGACCGTTCACGTACATGGACTGCATCCCCGCTCCTCCTCCGACTGCGAGAGGGCCGCATTGTAGTCGCTCGCGCGGCGGGCTGGCGGGCGGTTCGGGTTGTGCCAGCATCGGGCCCGAGGTCGGAGCATGCCCCGAATCACCCGTCGCGACTTCCTGGACGGAGCCCGGATCGCGATCACGGGCGCCGCGCTGGGCCCGTGGCTGGGCTGCAGCGACGACGCAGCGACACCCCCCTCCGCCCCCTACCCGCCGGCGCTCCAGGGGATGCGCGGCAGCGCGAAGGGCTCCTTCGAGGTGGCCCACGCCCTGGTCGCAGGCCAGCGCTTCGAGCGCAGTGGAACCGCCACGGGCGAGACCTTCGACCTCGTGATCGCCGGCGCCGGCATCAGCGGCCTCTCGGCGGCGTACTTCTACCGCAAGGCCCAGCCCGATGCGCGCATCCTGCTGATCGAGAACCACGACGACTTCGGCGGCCACGCCCAGCGCAACGAGTTCGAGACGGGCGGGACGCTGCGGATCGGCTATGGCGGCACCCAGTCGATCGACACCCCCTCGGAGTACAGCGACGTGTCGATGGGCCTGCTCCGAGAGCTCGGCATCGACGTCGCGAGGTTCGAACGCGCCTTCGATCGGGAGCTCTACGCGAAGCTCGGCATGGGCTGGGGCGTGTTCTTCCCGCGCGAGAGCTTCGGCACCGACCGCCTGGTACCCGGCTACGGAGCGCTCCCGTGGGCGGAGTTCGCCGAGCAGACGCCCCTCGCGCCCGAGGCACGCGCCGACCTGACGCGCTTGCACACCGAGCGGCGCGACTACCTGCCGGGCCTCTCCCCGGCGCAGAAGGAAGCACTCCTCGAGCGCACCTCCTACGCGGACTTCCTGCGCGAGCACGCCCGCGTCCACCCGGAGGTGCAGAAGCTCTATCGCCGCTTCTGGATCTCCTACTACGCGACCGGCGGCGACGCCTTCCCCGCAGCGTGGATCGCGCGGGAGCCCATGTTGCCCGGGCTCCAGTCGACGCACCACATCCCCGGCCACGTGGACGAGCCCTACATCTTCCACTTCCCCGACGGCAACGCCTCGATCGCGCGGCTGCTGGTCCGGTCCCTGGTTCCGTCCGCCCTGCCCGGTCACACGATGGAAGACGTGGTCACGGCGCGGGCCGACTACGCGCAGCTCGACCGGCCGGAGCACGACGTGCGCCTGCGTCTCCGCAGCACGGTGGTGGACGTGCGCCACGCGGAGGGCGGCGCCGCCGTGGACGTGGCCTACGTCCGGGACGGGAAGGTGGAGACGGTTCGCGGCAACCGCTGCGTGCTCGCCTGCTACAACACCGCGATCCCGTACCTGTGCGCGGAGCTCCCCGAGCCCCAGAAGCGCGGCCTGGCCTGGTCCGTCAAGGCGCCCCTGGTCTACGTCAATACGCTGGTGCGGAGCTGGCGCGCCTTCGAGCGGCTGGGCGTGGATCGCATCCATGCGCCGGAGAGCTTCTACGCCCTGGCCATGCTGGACTTCCCGGTCTCCCTCGGCGACTACGCCCACCCGAGCTCGCCGGACGAGCCGATCCTCGTCCACCTCGACCACGTGCCCTATCACCCGGAGGTGGAGGGCCCCGAGCAGTGGCGCGCCGGACGACGCACGCTGCTCGCCACGCCCTTCGCGGTATACGAGCAGCAGCTCCGCGAGCAGCTCGACCGCATGCTCGGCCCCGGCGGCTTCGACGCGGAGCGGGACCTGCTCGCCATCACCGTGAACCGCTGGCCCCACGGCTACGCCCGGGAGCCCAACACGCTCTGGGACGGGGATTGGGAGGGCGAGGACGAGCCGCCCTGGGTGGTCGGACGTCGCCGCCACGGCCGAATCGCCATCGCCAACTCGGATGCCGGTGCGTCGGCCTACACAGACGCCGCCATCGACGAGGCCTACCGCGCGGTGGGTGAGCTGCTCGACGGCTGACGCCGCGAAGCGGACGATCGAAGGAGAGCTGCCGATGATGGCGATCCAGGACCGGGTGCGACAGCTGCGCGAGAACGCGCGCTACGAAACCGAGACCGTCCACGCGATCCTCGACGCCGGGCTCACGGCCCACGTGGGCTTCGTGGAGGACGGGCAGCCCTACGTGATCCCCATGCTCTACGCCCGCGAGGGCAACCACCTCTACCTGCACGGAGCGCGCAAGGCGCGGATCATCCGGCTGCTGGCCTCCGGGGCCCCGGTGTGCGCCAACGTGACGCTGCTCGACGCCGTGGTGGCGGCCCGCTCCACCTTCAACTCCTCCATGAACTATCGGTCCGTAAGCGTCTACGGCACGGGCCGTCTGCTCGAGGATCGCGAAGAGGTGCTGGCGGCCCTGCGCAGCCTCTCCGAGCACGTCTTTCCGGGCCGCTGGGACGAGCTGCGCGATCCCCACGAGAGCGAGATCCGTCAGACCGGGGTGATCGCGCTGGCCATCGAGACGGCGTCGGCGAAGGTCGCCTCGGGGCCGCCCGAGGACGAGGAGGAGGACTACGCGGCGCGGGTCTGGGCAGGGGTCGTGCCCGTCACCACGACCCTGGGAGAGCCCGTGGCCGACGAACGCCTGCCCGCGGGCACCGCCCTCTCGCCGGCGATCGCTGCCCTGGTGGGGCGCCGCCTCTGAGATCGCCCCTCAGCGCCAGGCGGAGCCCGCGTCGTGCACCACGGTGCCGTCGAGCAGGGTCAGGAGCACCTCCACCTCGCCGATCTCGTCGCGCGGGATCGCGAAGAGGTCGCGGGCCAGCACGACCAGATCGGCCCGCATTCCCACCCGGAGCATTCCCACCCGCTCCTCCTGATGCATGAGCCACGCCCCCTCACGCGTGTAGGCCGCGAGCATGGTCGCCAGCTCGACGCGCTCCGAGGCGGTCAGGACCTCGCCCTCGTCGTCCCCCGGGTCCGCCCGGCGCAGCGCCGTCTCGATCGCCGGCAGCGGATTCACCGACGACACCGACCAGTCGCTCCCACCGACGATGCGCGCACCGCTGTCGTACAGACTGGCGATGGGATACATGCGATCCACGCGTTCCCGGCCCACCACCGGCAGGTTGAGCTCGAGGATCCAGGCGTCCGGGTAGGCCCAGAGGCTCTGGAAGTTGGCCGTCACGTCGAGGGCGCGGAAGCGCGGTACGTCCGACGGATCGACGAGCTGGAGGTGGGCCATGTGGTGGCGGTTGTCCAGGGGCCCATTGCGCTCCCGGGCCACCGCCACCGCGTCGAGCCCCGCCCGCACCGCCGCGTCGCCGATCGCGTGCATGTGCACCTGGAGCCCCAGGCCGTCGAAGCGGGTCACGGCCTCGGCGAGCGCCGCGGGCTCGAAGTTGAGCTCGCCCCGGTGCTCACCCATCCCCACGTAGGGCTCGACCAGCGCCGCCGTCTCGCCCTCCAGCACCCCGTCGAGGAAGAGCTTCACGGCGTCGGTCCGCACCCGCTCCGACGCGAAGGTCTCCCGCATCGACAGCAGCCGCTCGAACTCCTCCGGCGTGGTCTCGGAGTACTCGCCGTAGGTGAGGGAAGTCCGCACCCGTGCCGTGAGCGCGCCCGCGCCTTCCACGGCGCGATAGGCGCGCCACTCGGTCTCCCCAACGCTCGCGTCGATGAAGGAGGTGATGCCGTAGCGGTTCATCTCCTGGACCGCGACGCGCAGCGCCTCCGCGTCCTCTTCGGCGGTGGGCGTCGGCACGTGGCTCTCGACCAGCGCCTCGGCCGACTCCCGCAGTGTTCCACTGGGCTCGCCGGTCACGGCGTCCCGCTCGATCACCCCCTTCGGCGGATCCGCCGTCGCGGCCGTGATGCCCGCGCGCTCGAGCGCCTTCGAGTTCACCCAGCTGTTGTGGCCGTCCAGGGCTCGCACCAACACCGGGCGGTCCGGAAGGATCGCGTCCAGCACCTCGCGGCGGGGGCTTGCGTCGGCGAAGAGCGCGAGATCGAAGTCGTCGCCCACGACCCACTCGCCTTCGCTGCGCCTCGCGCAGGCGCGCAGCGCGCCGAGCAGCGCCTCCACGTCGGTCGCGTCCTGGAGCGGGCAGCCGAGCATGGCGTGGCCTGCGCCCAGGGGGTGGACGTGGGCGTCGTGGAAGCCGGGCAGCGCCATGCGACCGTCGAGATCCCACACCCGCGTGCCGGCGCCGATGTAGCGCTCCACCTCCGCGTTGGCGCCGAGCGCGACGATCAGACCGTCTCGAATCGCAACGCCCTCGGCCCAGGCGCGCTGCGGATCGGCGGTGTAGACCCCACCGTGGCGCAACACCCAGTCGGCCGGCGGCGGCGGCGGCTCGGCGGGGGGCGCCGCACAGGAGAGCCAAGCCGCGATGGCGACGCCCACACCCACGCAGGCTCCCCATCGCAGGGGGGTGCGCGCGGTCACGCCTTGGCGTCCGCGTTCTCCCAGACGATCAGCGCCGACCAGCCGTCGGTCGCCGAGTCCTGGATGTAGTTCTCGAGCACTCCGCGCACCTCGAAGCCGTTCTCGAGCTGGAAGGAGAGAGTCGAGTCGTAGAGCTCGCCGGCGGCTACCTTCTCGACGTACTCGGCGGCACTCATGGCGTGCTTGTGCTTCTCGAAGTCCGGGATGTGTCCGCCGGCGATGATGCCCTTCTTGCCGAAGCGGCGAACCACGTCCTTGCGCAGCTCGTAGAGCCGGCGCCCGATCCCGCGGCGGCGGTGGTCCGGGTGGACCACGATGTCCGTCCCGTAGTACCAGTCGCCGTCGGGATCGTGATTGCCGCACTGATGCTCGCCGGTGATCTCTACGATCGTGTGCTGCGGGTGTGCGAAGTCGAAGTCGAGGAAGATCCCACCGGCCTGACCCACCACCCGATCGCCGTCGAGACACACGAAGAAACCCTCGGGAAAGGTGCGGGCGTAGGCGGCGAAATCCGCCTCGGAGATCAACTCCTCCGGGTCCGCGTGGGGGAACGAGAGCAGCTCGAGCTCGGCACACTGGGGTACCAGCTCGGGCGTCAGGTTCACGTAGCGGAGTTCGGCCATGGCGGAGTCGCGACCTCGGGCATGATACCCGCCCCCGGCCCCCGCGGTATACTGCCCCGCTCGGGGCGTTCTGCCCGCAGCGAGGCGAGATGCCGGAAATCGAGGTTCCGTCGCGCTACCGCGGTCCCACCCAGGGGCGCCCGCTGGTGGAGGTGGAAGGCGACACCGTGCGCCGCTGCATCGAGGCCGTGGAGGCCCAGTACCCCGGCTTCCAGGAGCTGATCTTCGACGCGAAGGGCGAACTGCGCCGCTTCGTCCGGCTCTTCGTGAACGGCGACGCCCTGCCGGCGGATGCAGTGGACCGGCCCATCGCTGCCAACGACCGGGTCCAGATCCTGGCCGCCGCTGCCGGCGGCTGATCGCAGGCGGGAACCCGCGCCGAGCGGCACGGCCCGGACCGATCCAACGCGAAGGAGACAAGTGATGGCTGGACCCGACGGCGATCGTCTGATCCGGGTGGACATGACCGCCGGCACCGCCGCGATCGATCCCTACCCCGAGGCCTGGACCCTCCTCGGCGGCCGCGCCCTGTCGGCCCGCATCCTGCTCGAGGAGTGCGATCCCGGCTGCGACCCCCTCGGTCCGGACAACGTCCTGGTGCTCGCTCCCGGCGTGCTGGCAGGCACCGCCGCGCCCACCTCCGGTCGGCTGTCGGTCGGCGCCAAGAGCCCGCTCACGAACGGCATCAAGGAGGCGAACGTCGGGGGCAATCCGGGCCAGGACCTGATGAAGCTCGGCTACCGCGGCATCGTGGTGAAGGGCCAGCCCGCAGATCCGGAGCGCCGCTACGCCCTCGAGGTGACCGCCGAAGACGTGCGCCTGGTGCCCGCCGACGCCCACAAGGGCAAGTGGAACTACGCGCTGATCGCCGACCTCACGCAGGAGTACTCGAAGACCGCGTCCTTCATCTCGATCGGACCCGCCGGCGAGCTCCGGTTGACCGGCGCCTCGGTCGCCTGCACCGACCACGAGCAGGACCGGCACCCGGCGCGCCACGCCGGACGCGGCGGCCTCGGCGCCGTGATGGGCAGCAAGGGCCTCAAGTACGTGAGCGTGGACGCGGAGAAGCGCCCGGTGCGAAGACCGGCGAAGACGAAGGAGTTCTACGCGCTCGGCAAGAAGTACACGAAGACCTACCTCGAAGGCCCCGCCCAGGAGCCCTTCCCGAAGTGGGGCACCAGCGCCATCGTCGCCGAGGCCGACACCCTCTACACCTTCCCCTACCGCAACCGCGTCGAAGGGCGCTCACCGGACGTCGAAACCCTCGACGGCATGCGCATCGTCGAGAGCTTCGAGACGCGCGGGGGCGGCATGCACAACTGCATGACCGGCTGCATCGTGAAGTGCAGCAACATCGTCCACGACGCCGAGGGCAAGTACAAGACATCGGCCCTCGAGTTCGAGACCCTCACCCTGCTCGGCTCGAACTGCGCGATCGCGAGCTGGGAGGACGTGGCCGACCTCGATCGGCTCTGCGACGAGCTCGGCCTGGACACCATCGAGACCGGTGCCGCCATCGCCATCTACATGGATTCCGGCGGTCTCGAGTTCGGCGACGCCGAGGGCGCGAAGCGGATCCTGCGCGAGGTGGCCGAGGGCACCGAACTGGGCCGCGCCATCGGCAACGGTGCGGTGGCGATCGGTCGCAAGACCGGCCACCACCGCGTGCCCGCCGTGAAGGGCCAGGCCATTCCGGCCTGGGACCCGCGCCCCCTGAAGGCGGCCGGCGTGACCTACTGCACCAGCGCCATGGGCGCCGACCACACGGCGGGCCTGATCGTGGAGCCGGGGCAGCCCTACGAGGAGGCGGTGCGCGCGTCCCAGGAGTCGCAGATCCTGAACGCCGTGTGCGACTCCTCGGGCTTCTGTCAGTTCCTGATGCCGAACCTCGACGAGATGCGGGAGTTCATCGGGCTCTTCCTCGGCGAGGAGGTGACCCGGGAGCAGATCGCCGACCTCGGCTGGCGCTGCCTCGAGGACGAGTGGGAGTTCAACCGCCGCGCCGGCTTCGGCCCCGACGACGACCTCATGCCCGAGTGCATGAAGCAGGACGCCATCGGGCCGGCGAAGCTCGTCTGGGACATGGACCCGGAGCTCGTGGCCCGCGTCTACGAGCGCTTCGAGCCCCGCGACGAGCTCTTCGAGTCCCGACCGAGCTAGCCCACACGCGGTCGCGTGCGTCGCGCTGGCTGCGCCGGGGCAGCGGATCGCTGCCCGCAAGCGATTCTCCCCCGCTCGCGGCTCGAGCTATCGCCCCGGAGGGCCTCGGCGGTCGGTTTCCGAGCGTTTTTCACCACGCCAGGGCAGATCCGAGCGTGGGGGCGTTGCGACTTGCGTTCCCCCCCCCGGTCAGGCGATCCTGTCAGGGCCTGCACCTCGGTTGGATCCACGCTGGGTCCCGGAGTCCCCTGATCCGAGACCCAGCGAGCTGGATCGCTCCGGACCCGGGGCTGCCTGGCGCGATCCCCGGCCCCCCGGCCGAGGGCCGCCGCCGGGCGCCGATCCGCGAGACGTTCCCGCGGGATCCCCAGGTGAAGATTGCGGCGTCTTGGTGTCGGGAAATCGCTCGCCGCCACCGAGACCCAGCGAGAAGCCGCCTCGCCCAGCCAACCGGGCGAGGATGCGTGGCAACCAACCACGCGATACATGAGCCCGGACACACCATGAGACGCTCACTCACACGCTCGAATCTCCACTTCAAGAACGCGATCCGCCGCCTGCCGGCCGGGGTCGCCTCCAACTTCCGCTGCTGGGGGGAGGAGCTGACGGTCTACGCGGCGCGCGCCAAGGGCGCGCGGCTGTGGGACATCGACGGCAACGAGTACATCGATTACCGGCTGGGCTACGGGCCCACGATCCTGGGCTACGCCCATCCGGAGGTCGACGCGGCCGCCCGCGAGGGCATCGAGATGGGCGGCATCATGGCCCTCTCCACCGAGCGCGAGTTCGCCGTCGCGGACCGCATCGCCAAGATGGTCGGCGTCGCGGACCTGGTGCGCTTCGCCTGCTCCGGCACCGAGGCGGTGATGGCGGCGCTGCGCCTGGCCCGTGCCTACGCCGGCAAGACCCACCACATCATGGTGGAGGGAGGCTTCCACGGCCTCTCCGACGGCGTGCTCTGGCAGGCGAAGGTCGAGCACATGGAGGACGGCACCGGCGAGCCCGAGTACGCCGCCGAGGGAACCGGGATTCCCGGCATGCTCCAGGACTACGTCCACTACGTCCCCCTGAACGACAGCGACGCCCTCGAGGAGGTGCTGCGCGAGTACGGCAACAAGATCGGCGCCTTCCTGATCGAGCCGATCCTGGGAAACGCGGGCAGCATCACCGCGGAGATCGACTACCTGAAGAAGGCCCGCGCCCTGTGCGACGAGCACGGCGTGGTGCTGATCTTCGACGAGGTGAAGACCGGCTTCCGGGTGGCGCGAGGCGGCGTGCAGGAGCTGATGGGCGTCGAGGCCGACCTCTGCACCTTCGCGAAGGCCATCGGCAACGGCTACCCGATCTCCGCCTTCGCGGGGCGCGAGGAGATCATGCGTCTCATTAAGCCCGGCGGCGTCGCCCAGGGTGGGACCTACGCGGCCCATCCCGTGCCGCTGGCGGCCGCCGACAAGACCCTCCAGATCCTCGACGAGACGGACACCCTGGAGAAGATCGCCGCCCACGGCACCCGACTCCAGGAGGGCATGACCCAGATCCTCTCCCGCCGCAGCGTGCCCCACGTCTTCACCGGGCACCCGTCGATGGGCGGGCTCTTCTTCCTCGAGGAGGTCCCGACCAACTACCGCGACTGGGCCACCAGCGACTACACGCTCTACAACGAGCTGGCCCTGGAGCTCAACGACATGGGAATCCTCTGCGAGCCCGACTCGCGGGAGCCCTGGTTCATCTCCGCCGCCCACGACGACGCGACCCTGACCGAGACCCTGGAGAAGTTCGAGACGGCCCTCGACATCGTCCTGGATCGCCAGGCGAAGGCATAGCCCTGGGCACCCGGCGCCCCGCCTCGATCGAGGCGGGCGGGGCGCGGTGCGGCTACGGCGAATGGCTCGCCGGAGTGGAAGCTCCTCCGACGAGAGGCGCTTCCGGAGACGGCGCCTACGCGCCCTGCGGATCGCGGAGCTGGTCCAGGTACCACTCGACGAAGTTCTGGGCCTGGTACTCCATCGGGAGGTAGGGGCCGGGCTCGTAGTAGCGGGAGTTCACGCCCCGCTGGTTGTGATCGATGATCCGCTTGTCGGCGATGCTCGTCACGTCCCACATCCAGGTGAGGCGCGCCAGGTCGTAGTCCTCGCCTTCGCGGGCGTCTCCGTTCACCAGCCAGACGATCTCCATGTCGGTGCGCTGCGCCTCGCGCGGCACGAAGAGGTACATCACGGCGTGGTCCGGGTACGCGAGGAAGAAGCTCGCGGGCCCGAGGTCCATGTAGGTGAAGCCGCCGTCGTAGTCCGTGAAGTCGCCCATGAGGGGGGCCACGGGCCGACCGTCCTGGCTGCCGGTCACGGTGCCCGGCTCGAAGGCGTCGTGGAAGCAGGTCACGCCCTCGCCCAGAGCGACGTCCGTTTCGTAGGCCGCGTCTTCGAGCATCTCAGTGGACTGAGCCTACCCATCATAAATGCGATGTATACTTGCAATATCTGATGATCCTAGGTTTTGCGAGAGGGGGATAGCCCTTTTCCGTGATCCGTGATTGGCCATTTTTTATTTCTGTGACTGTGATTTTAATGTTTTTATTTCTGTGATTCTGTGATTGACTTCTACCTGAGACTGTGATTTAAAGTTTCTTATTTCTGTGATTCTGTGATTACAATTTTTATTTTTGTGATTCTGTGATTTGGGGGGCTTATTTCCTGAGATTCTCCATTGAGAATCCCCAGTTTGCTTCTGCTT
>Ga0209536_100007371_pt1 | contig 16689 bp, 16 predicted proteins | sample DeeMarSeWOR28_12_FD_187461 | JGI IMG/M metagenome (GOLD analysis project Ga0209536, IMG submission 187461) | Marine sediment microbial communities from White Oak River estuary, North Carolina - WOR-2-8_12 (SPAdes) (version 2) | ecosystem: Environmental > Aquatic > Marine > Intertidal zone >... | reverse complement strand
CTCCCCCGCCGCTTCCCGCACATCGGGAAAAGCGATTGCCTCGAGGCGATGCACCTGGTCCTGCCGGACGGCAGGGTTCTCGCGGGGGAGCAGGCCGCCGCGGAAATCTTCCCGAGGGTTCGAGGATACCGGTGGATCGGAAGCCTTCTTCGGTTGCCCGGCGCGGAGATCATCACTGGCGTTCTCTATCGCCGGTTCGCAAAGAGAAGGCACGCGATCTCATCTTTTTTCGGATCCGGCATGACGAACCGAACGTCTCGGAAGGGAGGGAAGAACCGATGAACGACGTCAAGTGGACGTTCGACACGGCCGTCATCCAAGGCGCGCAGGCGCCGGGGGAGTGGAAAAGCGCGACCCTGGCCCCGATCTACCAGACCGCCTCTCACCGGTTCGACACCGCCGAGGAACTCTCGGCGGTGTTCGCGGGGAAGAAGGCCGGCTTCATCTACCAGCGGCTGCGCAACCCGACGAACCAGGTGCTGGAAAAACGAATCTCCCTGCTCACCGGGGGCCTCGACGCGGTGGTCACCGGGTCGGGGATGGCCGCGATCAACAACGCGGTGCTCGCGATCTGCCAGGCCGGGGACGAGATCGTATCCGGAAACTCCCTGTTCATGTCCACCTTTCTTCTCTTCCAGAACGTCCACCGGAAGCTGGGGATCACGGTCAAGCTGGTCGAGAGCGCCGACCTCGCCGCGTGGAAGGCGGCGGTGACGCCGAAGACCAAGCTCCTGTTCGTGGAGACGATCGGGAACCCGAAGATGGACGTCCCCGACATCCGGGCCCTGGCCGATCTGGCCCGCGCCAACCGGGCGCCCCTCATCGTGGACAACACGCTTGCCACCCCCTACCTGTTCCTGCCGCTTGCCCACGGGGCCGACATCCTCGTCTATTCCACCACAAAATATTTCAACGGGCACGGGGCCGCGACGGGAGGCGCCGTGGTCGACGCGGGGCGGTTCGACTGGCCGGAGGACAAGTACCCCGACTTCACCCTGTTCAAGGAGCGCAAGGGAAACCTTGCCTACATCGACAAGGTCTGGCGGGAGATCCACATCAACTTCGGGACCACCCAGTCGCCCTTCCAGTCGTACCTGACCCTGATCGGGATGGACACTCTTGCGCTGCGGATGGAGCGTCACATGCGCAACGCGATCCAGGTGGCCGAGTTCCTGGACCGCCACCCGAAGGTGAAATGGGTGAATTTCCCGGGGCTTGCGAGGAGCCCGGCGCATGCTACGGCAACGGCCCAGTTCGGGGGAAAAGGATTCGGTGCGCTTTTGACCTTCGGCCTGGAGACCGAGAGGAACTGCTTCGACTTCATCCGGAACGTGAAGCTGATCTATCACCTGGCGAACCTGGGCGACTGCAAGACGCTCGTCATCCACCCCTGGTCGTCCCAGTACATCAGCTTCACCGAGGAGTCGCGCCGGGAGAACGGGATCACCCCGGACCTCCTGCGCATCTCGGTGGGGATCGAGGCGATCGAGGACATCCTCGAGGACTTCGACCAGGCGCTGCGGAAGATCTGACCGGAGTTGACGGCCGTCCCGACGGGGAAGGCGGTCATCTCTTCGGGGGGGGCAGGGGCGAAAGAGGCACGCCAGCTCCGCGAGTTCCGGTATCTCGAGCGAAAGCCACCTGTCGAATGGAAGGGTCACCGACGGGGAGCAGGCCGTTCCCGAAATCCTCGTGCGGCTTCAGCGGAGGAGGCTACCTGGGCGCCAGCCTTTCTCCTCTCCTACGAATATACCGGTAGATCATGAATCCAGGCAGAGCAAAAAGAATGACGAGGTATGCGAGACTTGCAGGCCGGATCAGGATCCGAAGGACAACCGGAAAAAGATCGGGAGACTCCGTCCGGTGCCGCATGTCGGCAATCAGTGACATCGCGAGGCACCGGTCCCTCGGATTCCAGCCGCCCGCCATGTCGATGAGTCCGGACAAGGCACGGGGGTCGTCGGTGGAACTAAGAGCCACTGCGGCATCGCGCCTTAGATCCCCCCCCCCGCTTTCCAGGAAGCGGACCAAAAAGGGGATGCTTCGGGCATCGTTTCTCCAGTAGGATGCCCCCCTTGATGCAGGGGATCCCTTGAGAGCTTCCTGTATCCGCCGGCCGAAAGGTTCTCCAAGTTCCTCCAAGGCCAAGGCAGCCGCTTCACGCACGTCTTCGTTCGAATCACCCAAGACTTCCATGAGGGTACCGACGGCCCGCCGGTCTCCGATCTTCCCCAGAGCCAGTGACGCAGCAATCCTCACCCTTCCGTCCAATTCCCGCAGGACGCCGATCAGAGGATCTACGGCACTGCGGTCCCCGATCTCTCCCAGTGCATCCGCCGCAGCCAGGCGGATTTCGGGATAAACAGCCTTCAGGGCACGGACCAGAGGATCGACGGCTTCCGGATCCCCGATCGATCCCAGCGCCCAGGCCGCGGCCACTCCCAAACTCGGCTCATACCCTTCCAATGCCCTCACGAGAGGCACGATCGCGCGGCGGTCCTTCCTCCTCGCAAGTTCCTCCACGGCCTTCTCCGAACCCGACAGGCTCTGAACAATGGCCTCTCCAAGCGGTTCCTTTAGGTTCTTTAATGCCCCGGCGGCTGCTTCGCGCACCTTGGAATGTCTATCCCCCAGGGCTTCGATAAGGGGTTCTGCGGCTTTTTGATCTCCCGCCTTGCCTAACCCCCAGGCTGCAGCTTCCCGCACGCGGTGATCGGAATCCCGGAGAGCCGCCAGGAGCGGATCCACGACTCGTGGGGTCCCGATTTTCTCCAGAGCCCAGGCCGCCGCGATGCGCACGTTGGCCGCGGGGTCCCTCAGGGCATCGATGAGGGGATCCAGGGTTTCGGGGTCCCCGACCGCCCAAAGATTCCACGCTGCGGCGTCCCGCAGGTTTTCATCCCCTGAATCCAAGGCTTTGAGAAGAGGGGCAATGGTTCTCGGGTCCTTTTTCTTCGAGAGTCCCTCCATGGCTTCCCGGGATCCATTCAGGCCTTGATGAATCAATGCCCCCAAAGGCTCGCCAAGATGTTCCAGGGCCCATGCCGCAGCTTCCCGCACCTGTGGCCTCTTGTCTCCAAGAACCGGAATGAGCGGGTCGATAGCGCGGGAATCTCCGATCCTGCCCAGAGCCAGGGATGCCCTCTCCCGTACGACTGCGTCCCCGTCATCCAGTGCGTTGACAAGTTTTGTCAGATCTTTTCGTTCTTCCCATCCGTGTATGTCATCCGGGGAGGCGCAATACGCTGCTGTTCCGAAAAGCCATAGAAGCATCGTGATGGAAACGGTTAACCGGATCATCGCGAGGAACGCATTATCGTCGAATAGACACGTATCATTTGATCCGCAACCAGGCGAAAGTCCAACTGCAATGCCCTAGAACGGCTTGCTTTTGCCATTCGTTCACGAGTGTCCCCGTCATCCAGCAGACGCAATATCCCGTCGGCAAGCGACCGGGGATCTTTTTGGTGACAAAGGATCCCCGCTCCGGGATCCACATACTCCCGGATCCCCCCCACATCCGTGGCGACGATAGGCAGACCACATGCCATGGCTTCAAGCAACGCATTGTTCGCGGTCGCCTCCTCAAAAGAGAACGCGGCAACCTTTGAACGATGATGGAATTGCCGCAACTCCTCGTCGCTGACCCCTTCGAAAAACTGGATCCGCTCATCATCGAGTTCCGGGAAATAGAACTTCCGGTCTCTGCGGGTCCCGACCGCGATGAAGCGCGCGTGGGGATTGCCCTTCCAGACGAGACGGATCGCTTCCCGATGCGTATGGAAATCGCGCAGATGCGATCCAACGGTCACACACACGGGTTCATCGCTGGGGCGTTCGGAAGGGCGGAAAAAACCGGTATCGACCCCGTGGTGGACGACGAAAATCCTGTTGGCAGGCAGAATCTCCTGAAAGTAGCCCCGTTGTCCTTCGCAAACCAGGATGGCTGCGTCGAGGTGTCTTGCAACCCGCTCGATGGAACCAAGTTTTCTCAGAAGGGACACCGGTTGGTGGAACGAGGCGACTTGGCGATTTCCGGTAAACCGGTTTGCGCGGCGCAGCAACCACAGATCCGTGTCGCCATAAAGCACGTGATACAGGCAATTCTTCCTGCGGATCATATGCCCCAGCGTGCCCCACTCCGCCAGGTGCGCTCCCAGCGAATACCAGGGATGTCGAGTCAGTCTGCAGAAGGTCTGATTAAGGGGCCAGCCCCATTTCCCCTCTGTCCAGCGGAAGGCAACAACCGGTGGCAACGGCGTTCCCACGTACCGGCCGAAGGCTTCATAGCCGGAATGACGCGCATGGTGGCCATATCGAAGCCCGACGATAAATACGTTTTCCCGCATCATGTCTCTACCCGTCGATCGAGCGGCACATCCGGGAGCGAGAATTCCGGGGATCCCGTGCTCCCAGCGAAGAACAGCAATTCCCGTACAGGGCGAGGATCACGAATACTGCCTGCGGATCTGCCCCATGCGCTTTACGGAACGGGGATAGGCAACCAGAAGACCGACGATTCCTCCCCACAATTCCGCCAACACCATCTCCGGAGGCAACACGTGATTGCCACGCACGCTTCTCATCAACTCGAGCATCCTGTACCCGAACCACCAGGCAACCAGACGCCTGAGATTGGGCCGTTGGGGGATATCGCTCCTGTAGGATTTGGCGACAAAAGCCATCAGCCCCTGGCCCCAGCTGCGGCAATACTGGCGGCGCAGCTGATCGATGCTGCGACGATGCTTGTGAAAAACCATGAATTGGGGTTCGTAGACAATCGGATACCCTGCCCGCACCACCCGGTACAGCATGTCGGTATCGCCACCGCCCGGCAGCGGGGGGCCCGTGTCCAGGGCCTCGTCGAACCCTCCCAGCTCGAGGAGAATCTTTCTGGGAAATGCCATGTTGCACCCGGTACCGAATTTCCCCCCGACGCACGGGTAGAACGGATGACCGGGCAAATCCTGCCCGTACCGTATGGTTTCGAAATTCTTTTCAAAGCCACCCCGCTTCTCGAACAGGATCTGGGCATCCGTGGCAAGTTCATAAGGGAGGACGAGGCCCGTAACCGCTCCTGCATCGGGGTGCTGGGCGAGGACTTGTCGGAGCCCCCGCAACCAGTACTTGTCCACGATCACATCGTCATCAATGAAGGCAATGATCTCGCTTTTTGCCTCCTGGAGTGCCCGGTTGCGAGCGAAGTTAAGACCTGGCTTCGATTCTCTTACGTACCGGACGCCGTTCCATGAGGCTACCAAGTCCCCGGACCGATCGTCGGAGGGGGCATTGTCGACCACCAGAATCTCGAAAATGCCCCCATCCCCATCCTGCTGCAAAGGGAATAGATGCCCCAGACAGTGGGAAAGATCTTCCGGGTGGTCCTTTGTGCAGATGGCAACCGTCAGGGAAGGAAAACCGCCCAAAGGGGGAAAAGGTTGCCGGGGCCCCGGTTGAGGTTCCTCGAGAAGATGGGGTTTGACTTCATTCCGTATCAGCCGCCTTATCTCTTCGGCAGGTAACCGTTTTCCCCCGGGCATCTCCTTCATCAGGAAGGCGATCGGGCGTCCTTCGCGACGCAGGATGATTGCTACCCCGCAATTTCCCTCCGGGACATCCATCGCGGGGAGAGGGGCCGAGATTTCAACGTCCCATATCGTATAGCCCCCACAGGTCTTCGCCCGCTTCCAACCGTTTCTATGCTTTTTCATCATGAATCTTCGCCTTGTTCCTGATCGCTCTCCCGATGACGATCGGCAGTGCTTTTGCCATTTCCTTCAGAGACATGTTCCTTGGATCCGCTTTTCTCTTATATCCCTCCGCCTCGGCGATGTAGAACTCGGCTCTTTCCTTGTGAACCTTCATCTCCGATTTGTACCGCTCCGCCTCGGCGATGTAGAACTCGGCTTTTTCCTTGTGAACCTTCATCTCCGATGTGTACCGCTCCGCCTCGGCGACGTATTGCTCCGCCTTCGCGCGATGGCTCGCCATTTCCCCTCTGTCCTTCTGCGCCTCCGCTATGTAGAACTCGGCTTTTTCCTTGTGAACCTTCATCTCCGATTTGTACCGCTCCGCCTCGGCGACGTATTGCTCCGCCTTCTTCCGGTGTTCTTCGGACTCTTCCTTTCTTTTTTGAGACTCCATCTCGTAATATCGATATTTTTCCATGGCTTCCGAAAGCTTCTTCGACATTTCCAAGAACAGATCCGGGTGGACCATGGAAATCTGGGACATCCTGCAGGCATCCCTTTCCCTTTGAAGCAATGGGTTGTCTTGCAAATGCTCTTTTTGAACAAACATCAGTGTGTTCTGCCGATACCAATAATCGATGTTGTCATTCCGCCAGATATGCTTTCGAATCGGATCCAGCACATGGTATCCTTTCGTTTCAAAAAGTGTTTCCCAATAATCCGGCCACTGCTCATTCCTGTGGTCAGTCCCCCCCTGAAACGGGATCGCCGCGGAGAAGAGAATCACGGGGCCAAGCCGCGTCAGTGATTCAACAAAGGTATCCGCGCAATCACCAGGAAGATGTTCCGCAACCTCCAGGGTGATCACCAGATCGAAATGCCGATCCACCTCCAGGGGATTTCTCAAATCAAAAGCAAGATATTTCTCCTCGGGTATTTCCAGCATGTCCCGGGGAACATATTCCCGATCAATACCCAAAATATCCGAAATCCCGTGTTCCATGAAAACCGACAACCATGTCCCTATGCCGCATCCGACGTCCACAACCGATTTGGGGTGAATCAGCGGGAGAAGCAGTGGGACGATCGACTGCGCGGATCGATAAACCCCCTCCCGGTGAGAGCGATAATATTTTTCTGTATATTCCATTCGAATGCCCCCTCAGTGGGTGCTGACCAGATATTCGTCCAGCACCGCATCAACCCCTCCTGCCATGCGGGTCACCCCGTGGTCCAGCCAGACCGCCCGAGAGCAAAGCGTTCTTACCATTTCCAGGTTGTGCGAAACGACGATCATGGTTCCCCCCATCTCCTGAAACCTCCGGAGGCGGGTGAGGCACTTCTCCTGAAAAGACCGGTCCCCCACGGCCAGGACTTCATCCAGAAGAAGAATTCCCGGTTGCACATTGATCGCAACCGAGAAGGCAAGACGGGCTTGCATTCCGGATGAGTAATATTTTACCGGGACATCCATGAAATCCCCGATCCCGGCGAATTCGACGATTTCCTGGTAGTTCCGGGAAAGCTGCGTTCGTCCCAGGCCCAGGATGGAGGCATAGAGGTTGACATTCTCCCTTCCCGTGAGTTCTCCGTTGAAACCCGCCCCCAACTCGATCACCGCAGCGATATGTCCTCTGGTGGATACTGTCCCTCGGGTCGGCGCATAGATCCCGGCGATCAGGCGGAGCACGGTGCTCTTGCCGCATCCGTTGGGACCGACCAACGCCACCGTCTCCCCCCGATTCACCCGAAGATTGAAATTTCGCAGCGAGAATTCCGGCCGACGGATGTGGACCGGTTTTCGCTGGACGACCCGGATGAACCACTCCCGAAGGGACGTCGTGCGATGCGTGTAGGCGTAGAACTGTTTCTCGACATTGCGGCACAGGACAACTTCCTCGGCGGTCCGATCAGGCAATCTCAATGCAGACCCCCTTGTAGCGACGGAAAAGAGCATGCCCGGCAAGACAGATGATAACAGCGGCAACGGATACGGAACCGAGGGCCTGCAAGGACGGCCAGCCTCCCTCGTACAGAACCACGTGATACAGCCCCAAAATTCCGACGATGGGATTTGCGTGATAGAGATTCTGAAATGCCTCCGGGATCATCGCCACCGGGTAGAACACCGGGGACAGGTAGAAGAGCACGGTAATCGCAATCGGCAGGGCGTGCTGGACATCATAAAAAAGAACGGCAACCGCCGCGATGGGGTACATCAGCCCGATCGTCATCAGCAGCTGGATCAGAAAAAGGAAAGGCATGAGAACCAGGCTCGCGGGGAGGGCATGATGATGGAACACCGCAACAACCGCGACGACTACAGTCACCTCGAGGATGAATTCGAAAAGCCTCGCGAGGGAGGCGCTCACGATCAGGGCTTCCGTCGGGAAATAGACGCTTCTGCTGAGGGAAGCGTGGTCGCGAAGAATGGTGGTGGCGCGAAAGAGGCATTGCTGGACGAAGTTCCAGGCGAAAAATCCGCTGATCAGGAACGCCCAGTAGTTCTCCAGCTGAATCCGGATCACATAGGTGAAAACCGTGATGAGAACCGCCACGGTGATCAGCGGGTTCAGAAGGGTCCAGATCAGGCCGAAGAGGGACCGCTGGTACTTGACCTTGATATCCCTGGTGACGAGGCTTCGCACCATCTCGCGGAACTGCCAGAGTTCCGCAAGGATCGACCCGGGGCGCCCCCCGGAAGCGCCAGCGCCAATGCCTTTTTCCCCTTCATGCATGTTCGACGGACCTCCTCCGTTTTGCCAGACTGCGTGCAGCGGGATACGATCCCAGCCCGCGCAAACAGCTCCACCACATCCGCAGCAGAACGTTCCCCGGCAGCGGATCGCGTCCCGCCATCCGCCGCAGAAGCCGGAAGCCCGGTTTCAGCAGTCGCCAGAGAAGGAAGGCAAGAACCACAGCCCGGCTTGAGCTGCGCGTGGAAACGGACGCTTTCGTGAGCATGGCGATCAGGGACCGGTGATGCTCCAGAATCTGGGTCACGGCAGCCTCCACCTGCTTTCGGTGCTCGTGATACGCCTGCACCGAAGGATCGTAGACGATCTCGTACCCGTCATCGAGAGCACGCCAGAGAATGTCGAGGTCTCCTCCTCCCGGCAGGGCAGGGCCCATATCCAGAGCCTCGTCGAAACCGCCCATCTCGAGAATATATTTCCGCCTGACCGCGAGACTGCATCCGCTTCCGACGCTGATCGCCCAGGCGATGAGAGGTGCCGGGAGACCATGAAGGCGGCGGCGGCGATCGGCAGGCAGGCAGATCCGATCATCCCCCCTGGCAAACCCCCCGTTTGCCTCGAACAGCCTCTCTCCCTCCGTTTGCAGTGACAGCGCCTCCACTTTGCCGGTGCATATGGCAATCCGATCCCCTTCCAGGAATACGGACCGGATCGCCTCCACCCAGCCGGATCCGGCCACGGCATCGTCATCGATGAACGCGACAATTTCCATCGAGGTTTCGGCAAGCGCTCGGTTCCGCGCGAAGTCCAGCCCCTGGATAGGTTCCCGCACATACCTGGCGCCGGGAAACTCCTCCCGAACCAGGGTCTGCGTGGAAGGGCCGTCGGGAGCGTTGTCCACCACAAGCAATTCATCAGGGGGGAAGGTCTGGGCCATGACGGAGCGAAGGGCCCGGCCCAATTGCTCCGTCCGGTTTCGGGTGCAGATCGCCACACAGACACCTGCCTTTGAGGCTATTTCCATCTCGGGCGGGACCGCGCTGCGGCGGATGTCCTTCTCGAACTGCGCATCCATCGGATGCCTCCGACCACCATTCCCGAGACATACGCGAAGCGGGAGGTCAGGACGAGAGGAGCCAAAAGCAGAGGTTCGAACCGTCCCGACCGGATCCAGGAGGCAAGAATGTATGCGGTATGAACAAAAGGAAACAGGGGGCTTGCGACCAGGAGAAGGCGTGGATGCCGGTACAACCAGGCGATCCGTGCCGCTCCGCTCTGCGATTTGCTTTCGATGGCCGTGTACCCCCATCGATAGTTTCTTCTCAACAGGTTCCAGAATCCCGGCCGATTGGAATGGTATGCAACCGCCTTCGGCTCGAAAACGATCCTATGCCCTGCACGACGGAGCTCTCCAAGCCATGCCCGTTCCTCATTGGTGTAGTCCATCGGGGGGAATTCGCTGAATCCCGAGGTCTTGTGAAACGCCTCCCGAATCACGCTGAGATTGGGCGGGGGATGGTGGGGGACGATGCCTGCCCGCCGTCCGGGATGGACAAGATACCAGCCGCAATAATAGTCGCATCGGGCAATCGCCGGCAGGCCCGGAGGGAGCCCCAACGAACCACCGACAACGGTGGCACCCCCTGCATGGGCCTCCAGAATCGATTTCAACCATCCTTCTCCCGGGATGCAGTCCGCATCGAGGAAGATCAGAGGATCGCCCGCCGATACCGATGCTCCGAGATTGCGTGCCGCGGCCGGGTTTCCACCCGGCCCTTCCCTCCCCGCCTCGATGACCCGTGCCCCTGCCCTGCGAGCCTTCTCCGCTGTCCCGTCGGTCGACCCGTCATCGATCACGATCACATCCAGCGCCGATCCCACAGGGCACTGTCGGAAGACTCCCCGTACCACGGCCGCGATGTTCTTCTCCTCGTCACGCGCGGGAATGATCACCGAGATGAGAGGATAGAGAGCCTCCGTTCCAGGTACGTTCACTTTCGCCTCGGGACCCTATGGGTGGAGAAACCGAATCCGCCGTGGGGCAGTCCTGAGTGTTCGTCCGTCCGTCACGGGCCTTTCCACTCAGCCACCGGCCTCCCTGTAAAGACCTTCGACCTGGTCCAGGAAACGATTCCTGTTCATTAGTTTTTCCGCGTAAGTACGGGCAGCCTGACCGAGCCGTACTGCGGCCTCCCGATCCTGCAGGAGGCGAATGATCCCCTGTGCCATTTCGTCCGGGAAGGGATTCACGAGAACCGCGCGGTCCTCGCCAAGCAGTTCGCGGTGGGCATGGGTGTCCGTCGCCACGATCGGTTTCCCTGCAGACATGTACTCGAAAATCTTGATTCCGATGTTGGAGGTGTTGTCGCGGGGAGAGACGGCAACATCCGCTATCGCCAGAAATCGTTTGATCTCCTCCTTGGACTGCCTGGGAATCATTCTCACAACGCCCTGTTCCCACAGCCTGTTCGCGGTTTCCGTGAGACGGATATCGGATGTCGCGTGGACGCCCACGAACAGGAATACGGCGTCGGGAACCTCGGAAAGGACCCGCGGTACGGCCTCGAGAAGCCTCGTGATCCCCTGGTAAGGTTCGAAATTGCCTGTGTACAGGACGATACGCGACCCCGGTTCGATTCCCAGCTCCGCTCTCAGCCTTTCCGGATCATCGACAGGCAACCCAACCGGTTCACTTGGGAAATACCACTCCTGGACATTGGCATCCGGCACGATCGACCGCACATACTTTCGAAGTCCTGCGCTGCAGACGATGCTGTCCGCTCTCCGGATCATCCACCGCTCAAACAAACGCAGCAATTTCTGGGAACCTGTCCTCCCGAAAACCGGGTGACTCTTCATCTGCTCCGGCATGCTTGACTGCATATCGTAAATCACGAAGAGCTTGTGCCATCGCCGCAGGAGCAATACCAGGAAGGCGGCCTCCTCCAGAGCGTAGACACAGGCATATTTTACACGGCTGGTCTGCCGGAGGATCGCGGGAAACAGAAAGAGATCGAGAAGAACCTTCCGGAACGAGAAACCGATCGGCACGGTCCGGATCGGCAGCCAGGTTCCTACCCGAAAGATGCGAAGACCAGGCAGCATGACAGGTTTTCCGACCGGAAAGGTCAGGAGGTCCACCTCATAGCCCCGCTCGCTTCCGGCCTCCAGAACGTATTTCAGGGCAATCGGTGTACCGCGGTCTTCATAGAAAGGCTCCGGCGCAACGACCAGAATTCGACGGGATCGATCGGGGAATTCCTGGGCCCTCTGAAACCCATCGGGGCATTTATAGGAGTTTCTCAACGAGGTGCACCTTTTTCCCTTCCCTAATCACCCTTCCCCGCGGATTCCGTGCCACAACCCTTAACGAATTATCGAAAAATGGAGAATTCATAATTAAAAACAATGCAATGGGCACCAAAACCGGGCCAAATCCGATCAGATACAGTCTTGCTAGTTGTCCGTAAAATTCATGAAGCCAGGGAAAAGGACCCTCACCACGATGATTGGATCGACAGCAAATCTCCCACATGAGAAAACGGAACCGTCGGCCAACGGGTACGCACTACCCTGGCCACATTGCCTGCAACGGCTCGTCTCCAGACTAAAGATTGGTATCGGGTCCGGTCTTGTAACTCATTATATATTATCGTCTTGCTGTTACTAAGGCCCAGTCAATATTTTTCCCGATAAGGGGGCACTAGTTTCGCCCATCTTTTTTCCCCGGGGGAGCCAAACAATAGGCCTCATGAGATCCTTCACGTAGATCTATTCGGGGCTCCCGACGGATTCGATGAATTCCTCCCGGCGCGATGGCCCGGGAGCGGTTACCGGAGGGGCTTGATCAGATCCGGCAAGTCCGTCTTCGGATTGTTGACCGCCGTCCCGACGGGGAAGGCGGTCATCTCTCCGGGGGGGCAGGGGCGGAAGAGGCGCGCCAGCTCCGCGGGGTCCCGGACCTCGGGCGAGAGCCAGAGGTCGTAATCCGCCGGGGAGACGATCACGGGCATCCGGTCGTGGATCGGGAGCAGGAGTTCGTTCGCCGACGTGGTGAGAATCGTGCACGACTCGACCGCCGCCGCGCCCGGCCCCTCCCACGATTCCCAGAGCCCGGCGAACGCGAACGGTTTCCCGTCCGGGCGGCGGACGTAATACGGCTGCTTCCTGCCGTTCGTGCGCTTCCACTCGTAGAACCCGCTGGCCGGAACAAGACACCGCCTGCGCCGGATCGCGGAACGGAAGGCGGGCTTTCCGGCGGCCGTCTCCGCCCGGGCATTGATCATCCGGTCGCCGAGGGAAGGATCTTTCGCCCAGGAGGGGATGAGCCCCCAGCGCAGCAGGACGACCTCCCGCGCGCCTCCGGAGGGCGGGATCCGCACCGCGGCCACCGCCTGGGACGGTGCGATGTTGTACCGCGGAGAAAGGGACGGCACGTCCGCCAGGCCGAACGCCTCCGCGAGGGAGGCGGCGGAGTCGAAGAGGGTGAATCGCCCGCACATGAGGCTTCTACCTCCGGGCTCCCCGGCAGCCCGGGCCTACTTCAGCGCTTCCGTCGGGAAGCCGGCGGAGACCCATCCGTACCATCCCCCCTCCAGGGCGTAGACCTCCCGGAACCCGAGAGCCTTGAGACGGAGCGCCACACGGGCGCTCGTGGCCTCTTTGACTCAGGAACAGTACAGGACGATCTTCTTCCCCTTCGGATAGTTCGCGGCCCAGGCATCGACCTTCCCGGGGTCCTCGAAGACCGCCGCCGGGATCTTCTTCGAGGCGCTTTTCCCCTCCAAACGGACATCGATGACGATCAGGTCCGGGCTTCCAAGGAGGGCCTTGAGCTGCTCCCTCGTCATCCGGGGAGTCTCCTCCTCGCCGGCCGCGAACGGCGACACCTGCCAGGTGAAAAGCACTGCCAGGAGCGCGACGATCAGAAATCCGCGTTTCCGTCCCATGCACTGACCTCCCGTCTTCGTCCTGCGTCCTACCTCTTCCGGATAAGATAGACCCCGTCACGTACCGGGAGCATCACTTTCTCCACCCGCCCGTCCCGTTTCACGATCCGGTTGAAGGAGACGATCGCCCGGGAATCCGCGTCCTGCGGAGAGAGGACGCGGCCGTACCAAAGGACGTTGTCGGCGGCAATCACTCCTCCGCGCCGGAGGATCCGGACGCTCTCCTCGTAATAGAGAGGATAGAGCTCCTTGTCGGCATCGATGAAGACGAAGTCTACGCTTTCGCCTGCGATCCCGCGCAACGTCTCGAGCGCGGGAGCCAGGACGAGCCGGATCTTCCGGCCGTGGGGACTCCTGTCGAAGTACCTCTGCGCGATGGATGCGTACTCCTCCAGGATTTCGCACGTGACGAGTTCCCCGTCCTCGGGGAGCCCCTCCGCCATCATGAGGGCGGAATACCCGGTAAAGCACCCGATCTCCAGCACCTTCCTCGCGCCCGTGATCCGGACCAGCATCCGGAGGAGCGCCCCCTCGACCCTGCCGGTCAGCATCCCCGGGCGCCCCGTTTCCTCCTTCGTCCACCTCTCGAGTTCCTCGAGGAGGGGGGAGACGGGGCCGACGTGTTCCTCGATGTACCGCTCCAGCTCCTCGGGAAGATCCAGGGGCACGGGAACCTCCTCCACCGGTTCGCGGGTTTTCCGGTCGCGCGGGCGACCGGATGCGCGTTCTCCCCGACACGATACAATAAAACCGGAGTTCCTTCGATCCCGGCGAAGATCCCGAATCTTCCCGGGGACCATCGGCCGCGGAGGAAACGGGGAGCATGACCGGGCAAAGGAGGCCTTCCGAGCCCCCCGAACGGGGAGAGACGGTGCGCAGGAAGATCCTCGCCCTTCTCTCGGGCACCCCCCTCTCCGCGAAACAGATCTCCGCGCGCGCAGGGATCCCCGAGAAGGAGGTGTACGCGCACCTCCCCCACCTGAAAAGAACCGTCGGCCAGCTGGGGGAGCGGCTCTCGGTCATCCCCGCGGAGTGCCGGCGATGCGGCTTCGCCTTCCGGAAACGGGAAAGACCGAAGAGACCGGGCAGGTGCCCCGTATGCCGGGGCGAGACGATCTCGGAGCCCCTGTTCTTCCTGGAGTAGGGAACCATCAGGGCCCCAGCATCCTTCCCAGGTGCCTTTCCATCTCTTCCCGGTGAGTGGCCTTCCAGTAGATCCTCCCGCAGCGGGCGCAGGCGTGAAAGGACTCCTGGGTCCCGAAGACGTAGGAGGGAACCTTGCCGGCCACGTCCTGCCTGCCGATCTTCTCCAGCGGTTCGTTGCACCGCACGCACCGGGTGAAGAGGCCGGCCGCCGGGTCGATCGCGAAACGGGCCACCACCTGCCGCAACTGGTCCCGGTAGCTGTCCCCCCGGACGAAGAAATGGTTCTCCCGCACGTTTCTCCTGCGGATCAGGAGGGTGTCCCGCGTGAGGATGATGCGCCCCTCCCGGAGCGCACGGTCCGCGATCTCGTCGTCGGGGATGGCCGGGGCGAATGCCGTGTCGCACCCGAGGATCCGCAGCCACTTGGCGAGTTTTCCGAGCATGGAGTCGGCGAAGAACCGTGCCTCCGGCTCCATCGGCTCACCCCCGCCCGGCCCCCGGGACCGGGGCGCCGGAACCGTCCGGGCCGATCCGGACCGTTCCCGGCTTCCCCACCTCCCCCTCCACGGAGTACCGGAACTTCCGGAACAACCCGATCGTCCAGAGATTGGTCACGAGGTGCTCCGTCACCCGGGAGGTGGTGAAGACCGAACCCTCCCCGGACAGGGCCAGATACGGGACCAGCTGGTCCGGGAGATGAGGGTCGAGGGCCGCTCCCGTCCCGCAGTGCGCCCCGAGCGCCCCCGCGGCCTCCTCCCCGACCGCCTCCGCCCTCTTCCCCCGTTCCCCGAGGGAGGCAAAGCCCGCGACGCAATGCTCCGTCTCGACCGCAAGGAACAGGAACGTCCCCCGCCCCGGCGTCGGGACGGAGAGAATCTCGATCTCGACGGGGATGGTCACGTCCCGCAGCATGGACCGAAGCGCCTCGAGCGCGGCGTCCCGCTGGCGCCGGGCGATCGCCGGCGGCAGGTTCCCCGAAGCGGACCAACCCTTCACCGCAAGGATTCTTCCTCTCTCCGGAAGGCGCAGCGGCCAGACCCCTTCCGCCGGGGAAATCACCGCGTGGATCTCCCCCCCCCCTCTGGGGTAGAATCCGTACGCCCCGATCGCAAGGGAAAGCTCCAACCCGATTCTGCCAAGCGTCGGGACGAGCACGGAGGCCGCGTAATGGAAGGAGGGGCTGAACGGCACGTGCGTACCCCCCCGGACCGTGACGGCGCTTTTTCTTCCGGTAAACAGCAGGGCCGGCGCGATCGACTGCAGCACGAGAAGGGTGGAGCCCGCCGTTCCCACGTCCAGGGAAACGCCTCCCCCGGTCACCGTTCCCGGGGTAAAGAAGAGTTCGACGGACCCTTCCCGGTCGCCCGCCACCTCCGCTCCGGAGATCTCCCGCGCCGCCCGGACGGAGGCGAGGTGCTGGGGCGCAAGCCCCGGCCTTTTGCGCCCCTTGCGGATGTTGACCATCCGGAACGGCTTTCCGGTAAGACAGGAAAGGGAAAGGGCCGTCCGCAGGATCTGCCCCCCGCCTTCCCCGTGGCTGCCGTCGATCTCGATCATCCCGCTTTTCAGTGTATCGCGATCCCTGTCCGCCCTCCAACGGCGGGAAGGAACGCGGGGAGAGTCGTCGCCCGGGGCGCCGCACCCGGGAAAGAAGGAATTCTGCTATTGAATCAAATCTGCTATATACTACGTCTTACCCATACAGCCGAACGACCCGCTTCTGGAATCCGACCTCCGGGGGACGCGCATGATCCGGTTCGAAGGGGTCCACAAGTTTTTCGGGAAACTCCACGTGCTGAACGACGTCAACCTCCACGTGAAGAAGGGCGAGGTCGTGGTCGTCTGCGGCCCGTCCGGCTCGGGGAAGTCGACCCTCATCCGGACGATCAACCAGCTCGAGCCGATCAACGAGGGAAAGCTCATCGTCGACGGGATGGATCTCTCCGACCCGAAGATGAACATCAACAAGCTCCGGGCCGAGGTCGGCTTCGTCTTCCAGCAGTTCAACCTGTACCCCCACCTGACCGCCCTGAAAAACATCACCCTCGCCCCCATCAAGATCCGCGGGACCCCGAGGAGGGAAGCGGAGGAGCAGGCGGTAGCGCTGCTCACGCGGGTCGGCCTCGCGGAAAAGAAGGACGCCCACCCGTCCCAGCTCTCGGGGGGCCAGCAGCAGCGGGTGGCGATCGCCAGGGCGCTCGCGATGAA
>Ga0209536_100007370_pt1 | contig 16690 bp, 14 predicted proteins | sample DeeMarSeWOR28_12_FD_187461 | JGI IMG/M metagenome (GOLD analysis project Ga0209536, IMG submission 187461) | Marine sediment microbial communities from White Oak River estuary, North Carolina - WOR-2-8_12 (SPAdes) (version 2) | ecosystem: Environmental > Aquatic > Marine > Intertidal zone >... | reverse complement strand
GTCACGAAGGCGAGGAGCGCTACAAGGAGTACATGGAGTGGCAGTCCAAGACCGAGGAGCAGATGGAAGCCGAGAGCGGCAACCGCGCCGAGTACCGCGAAGTCATGAGCACGGTGCTGCTGCAGGAACTGAACTTCCGGAAGTAAGCTCGCAAACAGGTTTCCGCCAGGCGTCCTATCGGACCTGGCGCGAAGCACTCAACGGCCGGGGAAACACTTTCCCCGGCCGTTTTTGTATCTGCATGCCTGCGATGGTCGGCCCTCGAGTGTGCTATTTTGATTCGGACTCACCCTGACTGGAGCCCCCATGCCTCTCAATCTCACCGTCAATGGCCAGCAGCACACCGTCGACGTCGAACCCGATACCCCGCTGCTCTGGGTGCTGCGCGACACGCTGGGCCTGACCGGGACCAAATTCGGCTGCGGCATCGCCCAGTGCGGCGCCTGCACGGTGCACCTGGACGGCAAGGCTGTCCGTTCCTGCCGCACGCAGGTGTCCGCCGTCGGCAATCGCGCCGTCACCACCATCGAAGGCCTGTCCGCCGGCGGCCTGACTGCCGTGCAGCGGGCCTGGATCGAGGAGGACGTCGTGCAGTGCGGCTACTGCCAGTCAGGCCAGGTGATGGCCGCCGAGGCCCTGCTCGCCACCAACCCGAACCCCAGCGACGCGGACATCGACAAGGCCATGCAACGCAACATCTGCCGCTGCGGAGTGTATCAGCGCATCAGGAAGGCCATTCATCGGGCGGCCGAACTGGCGGCCGCCGACAACCCGGCAGGGGGGGAATGAGATGGCCATCAAGCGACGTGATTTCCTGAAAGGCGGCGCGGCGGTAGCCGGCGCCTTCACACTGGGTTTTGTGATTCCCGGCAAGGGCCGGGCGGCTGCCGGCGAAGGCGAGACATTCATCCCGAACGCCTTTATCCGCATCACCCCCGACAACCAGGTCACCATCATCATGGCCAAGTCGGAGATGGGGCAGAACGTGTACACCAACCTGCCGCTGATCGTGGCCGAAGAACTGGATGCCGATTGGGAGAATGTCCGGATCGAGCAGTCGGGCGTGGACGCCGCCTACAACTCGCCGTGGTTCCCGATGATGCTGACCGGCGGATCCTCGAGTGTCCGGACTTCCTGGGATGCCTTGCGCCTCGCAGGGGCGACTGCCCGCGCGATGCTGGTGGCCGCGGCCGCCGAAGCCTGGGGCGCTTCGGCCGCAGAACTGACTGCAGCCAGCGGCCGGGTTGCCGACCCGGCGACCGGCCGCAGCGTCACCTACGGAGAGGTGGCGGCGGCGGCTGCAAAACAACCGGTGCCGGCCGACGTCACCCTGAAATCTCCGGACCAATTCCGCCTGATCGGCAAGGACCAGAAGCGGCTCGATTCGGAACTCAAGGTCACCGGCAAAGCGAATTTCGGCCTCGACGTCAGGCCGGCCAACCTGCGTTATGCCGCAGTGGCCCGGCCGCCCGTATTCGGCGGCGCGGTGGAATCGTTCGACGCCGGCCGCGCCGAGGCCATGCCCGGCGTGATCAAGGTCAAGCAGGTACCCTCCGGCGTGGCAGTCATCGCCGACAGCACCTGGCGCGCGATCAAGGCCCGCGATGCACTGGACATCAGCTGGGACGAGCGCGGGAATGGTGGCGTCAGCACTGAGCAGATGCAGACGGAATACCGCAAACTCGCAGCCCAACCGGGCTTCGTCATCCAGGAACAGGGCGATTTCGAGGCAGCAGCCGCCCGGGCTGAGCGGGTGATTGAGGCGACCTATGAAGTTCCTTTCCTGGCGCACGCCTGCATGGAACCTCTGAACTGCACCGTGCATGACCGGGGCGCCAGCGGCGGCACCGGCGCCGAGGTCTGGACCGGCACACAGATGCAGACCACCGACCGCGCAAAGGCCGCCGAAATCCTGGGCTACGAGCCCGAATCGGTGGAGCTTCATACGCAATTCCTGGGCGGCGGTTTCGGCCGGCGCGCGGCGGCCTGGTCGGATTACGTGGCCGAGGCGAGTCACGTGGCCAAGGGCGAGCCCTGGCCCGTGCAGACTGCCTGGACCCGGGAGGACGACACGCGCGGCGGCCAGTACCGGCCGATGACCCTGCACCGCTCCCGCCTGGCGCTGGATGCCGGCGGCCGGCCGCTGGCCTGGCACAACCGGGTGGTTGGACAGGCCATCGACGGGTTCAAGATGCTCGGCATGGAGCCCAAGAACTTCGACGACGCGATGATCGAGGGGCTAAAGACCCAGCCCTACGCCGTGCCGGTGGTCAACCTGGAGGCTCATTTGGTGGCCTCGCCCGTAACCACGCTGTGGTGGCGCTCGGTAGGACATACCCACACGGCCTTCATGAAGGAAACCCTGTTCGACGAGGCTGCACATGCCGCGGGCATCGATCCCATGGACTACCGCCTGGGGCTGCTCGAGGCGCACCCCCGCTTTGTCGCGCTGCTGCGGAAGGTAAAGGAAATGTCCGGCTGGGGCCGCGAATTGCCGAGGGGCACCGGGCTGGGCGTGGCGATCGAGGAGTCGTTCGGCAGCATCGTCGCCGAGGTGGCGCAGGTCAGCGTAAAGGGCCGGAACATCGCCGTGGAGAAGGTCTGGTGCGCCGCCGACGTCGGGTTCGCGGTCAATCCGCTGGGCCTGCGCGAGCAGATGGAGAGCGGGATCATCTACGGTCTCAGCGCGGCGCTTTATGGCGAAATCACCGTCAAGGACGGCCGCGTCGAGCAGGGCAACTTCGACGACTACAAGGTCGTGCGGATCGACGAGGCGCCGGCGATCGAGGTCGCGATCATCAACAGCGGCGCGCCGATGGGCGGCGCCGGTGAACCCGGCACGCCGCCGATTTTCCCGGCCGTGGGTAACGCGATCTTCGCCGCCAGCGGGCAGCGCTTGCGGTCGATGCCGTTTCGCCTGGCCTGACCGAAGAGACGCCCGCGACGTGCCTCCTGTTGAGACCCGGCTCCGCGTTACGCTGATTCGGGCCTGCGTTGTTTGCCTGTTGCTGCTGGCGATGTCGGCCTGCGGCCCCGCTGAACCGCCCGCTGAACCGCCCGCTGAACAACCCGTTGCAGAACCGGCGCCTGCGGGCCCGCTGCCACGCGGCGTTCGGCCCCATGCGTACCGCCTGGACCTGTTGGTCGATCCGCGGCGCGAGGGCTTGTCGGGGTCCGTCGAAATCGACATCCAGCTGGACGAGGCGACCACGGGCATCTGGCTGCACGGCGAAGGTCTCGACGTCACCGCCGCCCGTGCGGAGCTGAGTGATGGTAAACCGGTTGCGGCCCGGTATGCGGAGAGTTCGGTTCCCGGGGTGGCGCGCGTCGATTTCAGCGAACAAGTGCCGCCGGGCAGCTTCACGCTTCGCCTCGACTATGGCGCCGAATTCAATCGCAACCTGGCCGGCCTGTTCAAGGTGGAGGAGCAGGGTGAGGCCTATGTGCTCGCGAAATCCGAATCGATCCAGGCGCGCAAGTTCCTGCCGGGGTTCGACGAACCCGGCCTGAAGGCCACCTTCGATCTGAAGCTCACCATCCCTGCCGGCTACGCCGTGATCGCCAACAGCCCGGAAATCGACCGCCAGCCGGCCGGCGACGGCATGGAAACGGTCACCTTTGCCGCCACGCGCCCCATGCCCACCTACCTGCTGTCGCTGGCAGTCGGGCCGTTCGATACGGTGGAAAGGCCGCCCATTCCGCCGAACGGGTTGCGCGAGCGGCCCATCCCCCTGCGGGGTTTTGCCCGCAAGGGCCGTGGGGAGGACCTGGATTACGTGCTGGATATCACGCCTGGCATGCTGGAGGCCTTCGAGCGCGAACTGCGGCGGCCCTACCCCTTCGAAAAACTCGACATCGTCGCCGCCCCGCAGTGGCCGAGCGGCGCAACCGAGTTGTCCGCGGCCATCACCTACGACGAGCAACGCATACTGGTCGCCGGGGACGAGCCGGCTCCCGGCGCGCGCCTCCGGTTGCTCGGCGTGCACGCGCACGAACTCTCCCACATGTGGTTCGGCAACCTCGTGACGCCACCCTGGTGGGACGACCTCTGGCTGAAAGAGGGCTTTGCCACCTGGAGCGAGCCGGTCGTACTGGCCCTGCTCGAACCGGACGGCGGGCACGAGGTGAATGCCGCCACCGAGTGGATCGGCGCGATGCAACTCGATTCGCTGGACAGCACCCGTGCGATCCGCGAGCCGATCACCTCGAACAGCGACATTCGTAACGCCTACGACTCGATCACGTATTCCAAGAGCCTCGGCGTCATCCACATGGTGGACCACTTTTTCGGCGCGGACCGGTTCCGTCCCGCGCTGGGCCGCTACGTCGAGACCTTTGCCGACGGGGTGGCGGATTCGCCCGCGTTTTACCGGGTGATCGGCGAGGAAACGGCCACGCCGGAACTGACCGAAACCTTCCACACCTTCGTCGAGACGAGGGGCGTGCCGCAACTGGACCTGACCCTTCGCTGCGAGACGGGGTTGCCGCCGGAGCTGACGATCCGGCAGAGCCGCTACCGGCCGCTGGGTTCGCCGATCGCGGATACCGGGCAGCGCTGGGCCATTCCCACGTGCCTGCGGGGCGACAGCCTTCCCGAACAATGCCTGATGCTCACCGAAGCCGAACAGACGCTGGACTTGCCGGGCCCCGGCTGCCCACGGTGGATACTGCCGAATTCGCAAGGCAGCGGGTATTACCGCTGGAATCTGCCGGAATCGCAGTGGCAGGCGCTGGTGGCGGACTTCGCCGGATTCGGCCCGGTCGAGGCCCTGTCCATCGTCGACAGCGCCTTCGCCGCCTTCGAGGGCGGCCGGCTGCCGGAAACGATCCTGGTGGAAGTCATCCGGCAGTCCGCGAGGGCCGGCGAACGCCAGGTCGTGACCGCCCCCCTGGGCTACCTGCGCAAGTACAGCCGCCAGTACCTGCCGGGTGCGCGTCATGCCGCGTTCCTGCAGTTCGCCCGGGAGCTGTACCAACCGGTCCTGGACCGCATCGCCGACAGCGCGGACGGCGATGCACGATTGTTGCACAGCGACCTGACGGATTTTATGGCCCTGACTGCCGGAGACCCGGCCACGCGAAGCGAGTTGACGCAAAGGGCCTACGCTTTCACCGGCTACGGGGAAGACCGCGACCCCAAGGCCCTGGACTCCGACCTGTATACGGCTGCGCTCACCGTGGCAGTCCAGGATTCCGGTGCGGAGTTTCTGACCCACCTGTCGCAGGTGCGCCGGGAACTGGACGACTCGAACTTCAGAAGCGCCAGCGCCAATGCAATTGGCCGCATCGACAATGCCGAACTGCTTGACCAGGTGCACGGCCTGGCACTGGACGGATCGCTGGACCCGCGCGAGGTTTTCGGCATGATGGGCCACGCGATGGCCGAACCGGCGCTGCAGGAACAGCACTGGCAATGGCTTCGGGACAATTTCCCCGCCTTCGTCGACCGCATTCCGGAGCAGTGGCGCCGATTCACGCCGACGCTGGGCAGCGGTTTTTGCAGCGTGGACAGGCTCGCGGAGCTGCAACGGCTGTTTGCGCTTCACGGTGATCTCGCGCCGGGCCACGAGCGCAGGCTGGCGCAGGCGGAGGAGCAGATCGGACTGTGCCTGGCCCTTCGCGATCGCGGGCAGGCGCTGATCGAGGCCTGGTCTGTCCAGTAGCCCACCCCTGCTGCGGCGCCGGCCGATTGGCGCTACCATCTGCGGATGGAAACCACCGTTGTACGAGCCAGGGTCCGTTACCTCGTACCCAACGGGGAAAAGTCCGTTTACATCGCATCGCGGGGCGGCGCCGACGCGACGCTTCTCATCGGGGCAACGGGGTGATGCAGGCAAAGCTCTTCTTCAGGCAGCAATTGAGTCCGACAGAGCACAGCCAGTGCCTGCTGACCCGCGTCGCCGAAGTCCACCGCTCACGGCTCGTCACCTGGGGCGATGACCATCGTGTCGTCCTGGAGGCCGCCTTGCTCCCCGATGGCGAGTCGCTGACGGTGGGCGACTGGATTCTGCTGGACCAGGCAAGCGGGCGCTTCGTGCGGCGCCTGGAACGCCAGAGCCTTCTGACGCGCAAGGCGGCCGGTGAGCGGGCACGGGTGCAGCCCATCGCCGCCAACGTCGACACGCTGTTCGTGGTGACCTCCTGCAATCGTGACTTCCGGCCTTCGCGCATTGAGCGGTACCTGGCGCTGGCCTTCGAAGCCAACGTGTTTCCTGTGGTGGTCCTGACCAAGACCGACCTGTCCGACGACCCCGGCTCTTTCGAGCGGCAGGCGCGGGCCGTGAAGCCGGGGCTGGTCGTCGAAGCCGTGAACGCCCTGGATCCGGCCAGCGTCGATCGCCTTGCCGCCTGGTGTGGGCCCGGCGAGACCGTGGCCTTTGTGGGCTCCTCCGGGGTGGGCAAATCGACCCTGATCAATACCCTCAGCGGCGCCCGGCTGGCCACCGGCGGCATCCGCGAGGAGGACAGCCGGGGCCGTCACACCACCAGCGGCCGCTCCATGCACCGCCTGGCCGGGGGTGGCGTACTGATCGACACGCCGGGGATGCGCGAACTGCAGCTGCACGACGTCGAGGACGGCCTGGCGAACGTGTTCGCCGAGATCACGGAGCTGGCGAGGTCATGCCGCTTCGACGACTGCCGGCACGAGTCCGAACCGGGCTGCGCGGTGCGGTCGGCGCTGGAGGAGGGCCGTATCGATCGACGCCGGCTGGACAACTACCGCAAGCTGCTTCGGGAGCAGGCACGCAACGCGGCAACGTTGGCGGAACAGCGCGAATCATCGCGCAACACGGGGCGCTACTACCGCAAGGTCTTGAACGAGTGGCGCAAGGCCAGGGGCCGGTAGGCGGCCGCCCCGGTAACGCGGCGGGACGCGCGGCCGACGCCGCGGCCCCGTTACGGCGCCAGTCGTGGCCCGATGAAATTCTGCTCCACGGCCTTGTTCAGCACCTCCGGCGGCAGCAGGCCCTGGGCCAGCAGGAAGTCGTGGAATTCGCGCTGGTTGAACCTGTCCTTCAACCGCAGTTCCGTCTGGGCCCGCAGCGCCTGCAGGTTCTCGTAGCCGTAGTAGTAGGCCGTGGCCTGGGCCGGCGACCGGAAGGTGTAGCGGTCGATTTCCGTCTGCGCGTTGAGGTCGTCCTCCACGACGTCCTCCATCAGCACGCGCTTGGCCTCCTCGGCGGTGATCAGGCCGAGGTTCAGCATCGGGTCCAGCCAGATGCGGGCGGCCCGGAGCAGGCGCGCCTGCAGCGACAGCAACTGCCCGTCCAGGGGCATGTAGGGCTTGGCGATGGCCTCGGCATAGAGCGCCCAGCCCTCGACATTCGCCGAGTTGAACGCGAACAGCGCCCGCGCCGTGGACACCCCGCCGCGCAGCATGGTGGTGAACTGCATTTCGTGGCCGGGCCGCGCCTCGTGCGCCGACAGCGTCCACATCTGCGCGGGGAAGGCATAGTCGCTGGCCGGCCAGTTGCCGTCCTCATCCGGCTGCAGGTTCGGCACGATGAACTCGGGAAATTCCCCGGTGTTGCCGATCAGTCGCGGCACGTCGAGGTGGGCTGCCGGCTGCTGCGCGGTTTCGGCCGGCGTGGCCATGCGCACCCGCGCCGGCTCGTCCGGCAGCGAAATCAGGTTTTCCCGTTGGATAATCTCGTCCAGGGCGGCCATGACCTCCTGGTAGCGCGCCATCAGCCGATCGCCCGGCACCTGCTCCTCCTTCAAACGCATGATCACTTCGCGGTAATCGGTGCTGTCAAATCCTTTCTCGGCCGCGACCAGCGGGGCCAGCGCCATCATTTCGTTGCGAATGTTCGTGAAGGCCACCTGGCCCGTGCGAATGAGCTCTTCGGGCGAGGCGTAAACTCCGTAGTTCCTGAGCTGCAGTTCATACAGCTCCCGCGGCAAGGCTGCTTCGGCGCGCGTATTGGGCACGATGTTCTCCGCCACCCAGGCGTTGTAAGCCGTGAGCTGGTCGGCCAGCAGCGCAAGGTCCTCCTCGTAGCCCTCCAGTTCGGTGGCCGCAAAAAGGCTGTCCAGGCCCTGGATCATGACCGGCGCGCGCTCCAGGTCCTGCTCGACCTCGCCGATGAAGGGCTTGATCAGGCCGGGCACAGCCATCCGTTCGGTCAGTCGTTCCTTGGCCAGCTCGGTGAGCGGCCGGTAGCCTTCCGCCTGGCCGGTGTATTTTTTCAGGCGCACCAGCGCGCCTTGCTGCCGCTCGGGCGGCACCTGCTTGTCCAGCAGGCCGTTGAACCCGGCGAAGATCAGGCCCGTCAGGTTGCCGTAGGGCAGCACGCGCTCGTATTCGACGGTGTTCGTTTCCATGTTGTCCCGGGTGGCCTGCAGCATGATCTCGATGTCCTGCACCACGTGCGGGTCCTCTTCCGTCGCGAGCAGCTCGTTCAGGTAGGCGATCTTGGCCTCGTCGACGGCCATCTGGCGTTCGTAGAGATTCTCCCGCAGGTCGAAAATCTCCTCGTCGTAACCGCTGATGCCCATTTGGCCGACGAATTCGGGCGCGAACTGCGCCGACATGTCCATCACCTTGTAGGCGATCTCGTTCGAGCGCTGCACCCACTCAGGGGTGAAGCCAGGAGTATTCTGGGCGGATACGACAGGGGCCGTGACGGCCAGGCAGAAGACCTGGCAGAACAATGCTGCACTGCGGAGATTGCTGCGTTGCATGGGAATTCCTCGATGTAGCGTTTCGCAACACTACACCGTCAGGGCGGGGCGGGGCATGGGTGATTGGTCATGGCGGCGCGCAGCCGATCAGCGCCCGAGCCATCGCCGCACTTTCGTTATATGCTTTGGGTATCGACAGGCATGAGGAGCTCGCCATGAACATGAATCGTGAAACCGTCAACGCCGCCCGCTCCATCGATGCGAGCAGGCGGCGCCTGCTGGGCGCCGCCGGGGCCGGCGTCGCAGCCGCCACGCTCTCTGGCGTATTCCCCGGATCCGCGGGTGCATTGCGGGCGCAACCTGGCGCCGCCCTGCGCTGGGGCATCGTCGGCACCGGCGGAATCGCCAACAGCATGGCGCCGCGCATCCAGGAGGCGAGCGGGGCCGAACTGGCGGCCGTGTCCAGCCGCCGCATGGAATCGGCGCGGGAGTTCGCGGACCGGCACGGTGCGGGCCGCGCCTTCGACTCCTGGCAGGAGATGATCGGCTGGGATGGCGTCGACGCCGTCTACCTCGCAACGCCGACCAGCGTCCGCGAAGAGATTGCCGTGGCTGCCGCTAACGCCGGCAAGCATGTGCTCGGCGAAAAGCCCTTCGCGAACCTGCCTTCCCTGCAGCGCATCACGGCCGCCTGCCGCGCCAACGGCGTGGGTTTCATGGACGGCACCCACTTCGTGCACGAACCGCGCACCGCGCACATCAAGGCGCGCGTGCAGCAGGACATCGGCTGGCCCTGGTCGGTCGCCTCGGCTTTCCAGTTCGGGCTCGACGACACCAGCAACATCCGCCTGCGCCCGGACCTGGAACCCTACGGCGCGATCGGCGACGCCGGCTGGTACACGATGCGCGCCGCCGCCGAGTACATTGCTGCGGGCGCCGACATCGCCTCCTGCGAGGCCTACATGCGGCGCCACCCGGAGACCGGGGCCTGCGTCAGCGGCAGCGGCGTGATCCGCTTCGACGACGGCTCGACCACCACCTGGAACTGCGGCTTCGAATCCGGCGCCGGCGTGCAGGATCTGCGGATTACCGGCAACAGGGGGGTGATCAAGCTCGATGATTTCCTGCGCTCGCGCCGTGACGACCATGCCGGCGCCTACGAATACCGTACGGGTTGGAACGACCGCGAGGAGGTTGTGGTGCCGGCCGGCTTGCGGGGCGCGACACTGATGTTCGAAGACTTCGCCGCCATGGTCGGCGACCCGCAACGACTGGAGGCCAGCATCCGTGCCAGCGAGCGCACCCAGGGCTGGCTGGACGCGGTCTGGGAGAGCGCCCTCGCGAACGAGGCGAAAAGTAGCGGCTAAGGATCGATGCAACTGCGCTCGAACGACTTGAGCAGCTTGTCCTCGTTCTCCGCCTTGTCGAAGTATCCCGCGAGGTAGTCCACGGCCTGCTCGGCATACTTGTCTTCCAGGCCGGGCGTGTGCCTGATGACCTCGAAAATTTCCTTCTGCCGGGCGTTCACCTGCCGTACCGCGTGGCGCAGCGTCTCCGGATCGGTGCAAAAACCGCGGTAACGCCGCTGCCGGACATTCCGCAGCCGCATCTCCGGCAACGGTTTTGCGTACCCGGCGTTGACGATTCCAGACAGGTCGAAATCGTAGGGCACGTAAAAGAACTTCCCGCCGATGTCGAGCAGGTCGCCGTTATGACAGCATTCATCATCGTTTTCCGCGGTCACGAACGACCAGTCGGTATTGCCGATCATGTACTGGAAAACGTAAACAAGCGCCACCTGCCCCGGGTCGAAACTGCCCAGCGCCACACCTGCCAATTCGAGGGGAACACCGCCCACTCGCTTCGCCAGCTGATCCTTCGGCTCGATGACAAAACCCATTTGCACGAGCGCCTCGGAACCCGCGCGATGTTCGGTGTCGGTATAGGTGATGCGCAACAACCGGACCCGGTAGCTGACCTCTGTCAGCAATCCGAATATGCGATAGGCAAGATACTCCTCCAGAGTGTTGGCGCGGCCGCTGACACTGCCGCGGCAATGGGTCACGAGCTTGAGCCTGCCCTGTCCCTCGAACGGCGTGCCTCTGGCCTCACTGCGCGAGAAATCCAGCCGCAGGGGAGGAAACTCGCACAGCTGCACCCGGCTCTTGCCACGCACACGCACGCCGATGTCGAGGTCCACGCCCCCGGTGCGCAATGTGAACGGCAATTCCTGGGGGGAGCCCGTCTTGCCGGTCACCGAGCGAACCGGGCCGATCAGTTCGACGTCGATCATCCCGCTTTGCTCGAACAGCGGCGCCGACAGGGCGGGCGACGCCACGGCCAGGAGCAGAAGGATCATGACGCGCTTGCTGAGGCTGTCCACCAGATCATGGTGCCCGCAGTCACGCCCGGGCGCAATCGAGCGGGGGAGCCTCGGGCAGTGCGCCCTTACGCTCGGGGCGAATAAACCCTACAATGAAAATGAGAGTCGTTCGCAATATTGAGCATGCCAGGTGCGCCCCCCCCGGGACCCGCCAACGACGGCACACCGTTGGACTTGATTCAGAGACAGGGAGAGTCGATACAGATGAAAGCACTAGCCTCATTCCTCAACACCACGCTGATTGTTTCCCTTGCGGTCATGGCACTGCTGATGACCGCCGCCCCCGGCCTGGTCGCGCACGACGACAGCATGCCGGGCCAGGGCCAGGTCCCCCCGCACGCGCGGGACAACATGCGCGCCTTCCACGAGGACCATCACCACGACGAGAACCTGCCTGCGCAAGGCATCACCGCCTGCGCCGGCGGACTGGCCGGCACCTACCCATGCTCGAACGTCGACCTGATGGCGTTCCTGCCGCTGGCTCAGATCGGCGGCGGCAACGGCAACGACATCTGGGGCTGGACCGATCCGCTGACCGGCAAGGAATTCGCCATCATGGGGCTGACCAACGGTACGGCCTTCGTGGACATCAGCGACCCGGTCAACCCGGTCTATTACGGTCATCTGCCCCCGCCGGCGGGCGTCAGCAACTCGAGCTGGCGCGATATCAAGGTCTACGCCGACCATGCCTTCATCGGCAGCGAGGCGATCGGCAGCGGAATGCAGATATTCGATCTCACCATTCTTCGCGACGGGCCGTCGCTGGTGGACGGCTTCGTCGAAACCGCCCACTACACGGGCTTCAGCACCTCGCACAACATCGTCGTAAACGAGGACACCGGCTACGCCTACGGCGTGGGTGTGAACAACGACGGCTGTAATCGAGGGATAAAGTTCGTGGACATCAGCGACCCCGCCAACCCGCGGGCGGACGGTTGTTTCGGCACGGACGGCTACACCCACGACGCCCAGTGCGTCACCTACGCGGGCCCCGACGTCACGTACCAGGGCAGGGAAATCTGTTTCGCCTACAACGAAGACACGCTGACCATCGTGGACGTGACCAACAAGGCGGCGCCGGTGCAGGTCTCGCGAACGGGCTACGCCAACCGCGGCTACTCGCACCAGGGCTGGCTGACCGAGGACCACGCCTTCCTGTTGCTGGATGACGAACTCGACGAGCGCAACGTCGCCGCGGTCACCAACACCCGAACCCTGATCTGGGACGTCCGGGATCTCGACAACCCGGACTATTTTGCCGACTACATCGGGCCCAGCACGTCCATCGACCACAACCAGTACGTGGTCGGCAACCACAGCTTCCAGGCCAATTACCGCTCCGGCCTGCGCATCCTCGACATCAGTGACATCGCCAACGGCAACCTCACGGAGGTCGGCTTTTTCGACATTTACCCCGCCAGCGACTCGGCCGAGTTCAACGGCGCCTGGAGCGTGTATCCCTACTTCGCCAGCGGCAATGTCGTGGTGAGCGGCATCGAACAGGGGCTATTCGTCCTGCGTCCGCAACTGGGTGCTCCGGGCACCCCCCCGACGGTCAGTATCATCGAACCGGCGGACGGCGGTCCCGATCCTCTGGCCGGCACGGTCGCGGTGCGCATCGACGCCGGCGACGCCGAGGATCTCCCGGGAACGCTGACAGTGGAGTGGAGAGTCGACGGCGGCGGCTGGCAACCGGCCACCTGGGACGGCGCCGAGTATGGGGCCGACTGGGACACCACGACTGTTGCGGACGGACCGCACCTGGTGGACGCGCGCGCCATCGATTCGGACCTGAGCGCGGCCACCGACGCCAGCAGCGTCACCGTCGCGAACGGCTCGCCGGAATTCACGGTGGACGCCTCCGATGTTCGCATCATCACCGGCAGGGGCAACCGCAACAACGGCGAAGCCGTGGTAGTCGTTGTCGATGAAGGCGGGAGCCCCGTGGCCGGCGTGGCCGTCAGCGGCTCCTTCTCGGGCGACTGGAGCGGCACGGACGGCGGGGCCACGGACGGGCTTGGCGAAGTCGTGCTGACGACCCCGACCATCAAGGGCCTGGGTTTCGTCGGTTTTTGCGTGGACAGCGCAACGAAGGCCGGCTGGGGCTGGAACGTTGCCGGCAGCACCGTCTGCGGCGACAGCGACGGCGGCGGCGCCGCCTTCGGCTCGGTCAGCGGCAGCGTCACTGACGTGGCGACCGGCAGCGGCATCTCGAATGCCGCGGTATCCGCCGACACGGGCCAGTCCACCACCACGGACGCCTTCGGCGGCTATTCCCTCGCCGGCGTGCCCGCGGGCAGCCGCACGATAACGGCCACGGCCAGCGGCTACGACAGCCAGAATACCCTGGCCAGCGTGTCGGAAGGCGTCGATACCATCGTTGATTTTGCCCTTGACGAGACGCCCGCCGGGGGCTCCGGCGCCATCCGGGGCACGGTCTACTCCAGCACCGGCAGCAAGTTGGCTGACGTCAATGTACAGGTTCTGGGCGGCACTTCGTCGCTGACCAACAAGGGCGGCAAGTACACCATTCAGGGTGTGCCGGCGGGACTGCAGACCGTCATCGCCTCAAAGGCCGGCTACAACAGCTCCCAGCAGGATGTAAGCGTGCCGGCGGGCAGCAGCGTGACGCTGGATTTCACGCTGACGCCGCAATAGGCGACGGAGTCACGCGCGTCCAGGGACCTTTCCGGCAAGGCGGCGGTCTGAAGATCCAACGGCCGGGGGGTCCCGCCCCCGGGTTCGACCTGCGAGACAGCGTTGGATTTTACGCACATATTCCTGGTTGTCGTTTTCAGCGGGGCCGGGTGGGTCTTTTTCGCATACGGCAGGAAACAACTCCTGTTTGTCCCCATCTTGTGCGGACTGGCGCTGATGATTTACCCGTATTTCGTCTCCGGCACGCTTGGCCTGGTGGGGATCGGCGCGGTTTTGATGGCCATACCCTGGTTCGCGCGGCGGTAACAACCGGCCGGCGAGGCCTTACTCCCCGTCGGCCCGGGCCGGGTCTTCGCAGTCGCGGCTGCCCTTGTCGAAGATGACGCGCCATTGACCGTCGGCGTCGAGCCGCCAGATGGAGTTGAACGTGGCCACCCGCTGGCCCTCGGCATTGCGTACCGGGCCACTGCTCAGGGCCAGGGCGCCCGATTCGAGGACGACCACGACTTCGGGCTCCCAGGAGAACGGCGCATCCGGCCCGTCGAAATAGGGCTTCCAGGTATCGGCCACCCTTTGCTTGCCGGGCAGAGGCGTTTGCCCCGCGAAAAAGACGGCCTCCTCCGCGAGATGGGCGGTGAAGGCTTCGAAGTCGCGATCGGCCATCGTCTGGGCGAAGGCCCGCTCGGTTTTCTCCACCTGTTGCCGGAGTTCTTCAGGCGCGGGTTGCTGCGCGGCCGCGCTGCAAACCATCATCAGGCTCAGGCTGACGAGCAATAACGGGCTCCTGATTGGCATGGCGTTACTCCTTTGGGTTGATCCAGACCATCGCGCAATACGATACCATCATCGGGTTGGTTGCCAGCGCCCGGGCCGGACCGGGGCCGGCGAGCATGACCCCCGACCCTCCACGTCATGAACCCGGCGGGCCGTCGAAGCGTTTTCCGATGAACAGCTTGAACACCACGAACACCGCCAGCGAGAAGGCCGCGAAGCCGGCGTGCATCAGCCGGAACTGCGCAAACAGCTCGATGTTTTCGACGTAGCCGGGCAGCAACAGCAACTTGGCCGTGTAGAGCGCCGGCAAGATCTGCATGCCGTGGAACGAGAATCGCTCCCTCGCCCCGGAAAAGGCCAGGTAGCCGAGACCAACCGGATGGCCGAGGAAGGTTCGGATCCGCCCTTTTGGATTCCCGCATCAAAAAGTGAAGTTTTTGTGACACTTTCCGGATATTTGGACTGTAGTTTCCTGAGGCAGGCCGGGAACCCGTCCCGCGCCGCAAGACCGATCAGAACCCATTCAGGAGGTTGTTATGAAAATTCTTTCCGCGATCGCAACACTGCTCATGCTTTTTTCAGCCAACGCCGCCGCCGAGGTCACGTTCAGCCAGCTCTACTACGATGGCGAAGTCGTCGGCACACTGGTTCCGCCCGCCGCCGCACCCATGGCAGGCACGGATCCCGTTTACCCGATCTTCGGTGGGGTGGACGGCCAGCTGCCCGTGGCCGGAGTTGGCCCCGGTGACACGGATTATCACGGCGGCCACTGGGCCGTGCATGTGGTGATGTGGAACATGGACGCCGATCCCTACCTGCTGACATCGGCGGAAGACGTCTGGAATGCTTACTACGATGGCGACCTCTCGATCACGCGCGTAATGGAAGCAGATTTCAAGTGCCCGCTCCAGCGCAAGCCGAAGAACTGAACACTCCCTTTCGCCTGCAACTGAGGGGCCGGATCCGGTGAACCAACACGGGATCCGGCTTCTTTTTTCCGTCAGTCCGCGCTGCCCGTGAACCCGGCGAGATAGTTACGTATCAGTGAGTCGGTGAGTTCCTCCACCGAGTCGACTCCGGCCACGCCCAACAGGTCCGCCAGCGTCAGGATGCAGATGCCATGTACCCCGCCCCAGATGACGCGCGCGGCCTGTGAGACTTCCTTTCTCGGGCGCCCCTCGGCCAGTGGCGCCAATGCCTGCTCGACAATGGCGAACATGCGCGCGATCTTTTCCTGGTACCAAGCCGGCAACATCCGGCCCTCGGCCAGGCGATGTTCGAAGATCATGGACCAGCGGTGGGGATCCTTGTCGGCAAACTGGATGTACACCTGGCCCAATTGAAGCAGCCAGTCGCGGGCATCGCCGGCTCGCGCCTGGGCCTCTGCCATCCTTGCGTAGAGGCGGTCGAGCGTGCGCGCGTTGACCTGCAGGATGAGGTCGTCGATGTTCTCGAACACCAGGTACAAGGTCCCCACCGTATAGCCGATAGCGGTCGCCACCTTGCGGGCGCTGAGGCCCTCCATTCCTTGCTCGACCACGATGCCTTCCGCGGCCTCGAGCGCCATTTCCCGGATTTCCTCGCGGCTGTGGTCGCTGCGTCGCGCCATGTTGTGGACCCCTCGAGTGCGGATTGAAAAAACATATTGAACAGTGTTCAATGTTGTGCTACATTATAACTGAACACTGTTCAGAATACAAGCCGCCCACCCGCATTTCGAGTGGGTTTTCCTGGACCACTTATTGAACGGTGTTCATTAAATGGAGGCAACCATGAATGCACACACGCGAAATCACAGCTTCTGGCAGGGTCTGGTTCTTGCGGCCCTGCTCTTGTTGACAACCGCCAGCCAGGCCGCCGGCCTGCTCACGCCCAGTGACGGCCGATATCCGGCGCTGGAAATCCGCGACCACCGGGTCGACGTGGTGATCGAGGACGGCTACGCCATCACGACCATCGAGCAGGTGTTCGTCAACCCCCACGACATCGACCTCGAGGCGCAGTATTCCTTCCCGGTGCCGCAACACGGAACGGTGGTCGAGCTTACCGTCTGGATCGACGGCCGGCCGGTTACCGGCGAGGTATTGGAGCGCGAAGAAGCGCGCCAGCTTTACGAGCAAGAGAAAGCCGCGGGCCGCGAGGCCGGCATCACCGAAAAAGACAGCTACCGCACCTTCGAGACCCGGATCTCTCCGGTGCGGGCGAGGCAGGACACGCGGTTGCGGCTGGTTTACCTGCAGCCGGCGGAAG
>Ga0209536_100007368_pt1 | contig 16692 bp, 16 predicted proteins | sample DeeMarSeWOR28_12_FD_187461 | JGI IMG/M metagenome (GOLD analysis project Ga0209536, IMG submission 187461) | Marine sediment microbial communities from White Oak River estuary, North Carolina - WOR-2-8_12 (SPAdes) (version 2) | ecosystem: Environmental > Aquatic > Marine > Intertidal zone >... | reverse complement strand
CCGTTTCAACTGTCGTGGCTGTAGTAGCCGCGCCGAACACCGTGCAGCAGCGCCTGAAAATCCTCGCCCCGCGTGTGCACCAGCTGTTCGTGGTCCCCCGCCTCGAAATACACGTCGTCGAGACTGAGCAGCGCCTCGTCCAGCAGGGTCTCGATGCCATAGGCAGGGCCCCCAGGCGGCACCGCACCCGGCTCACAATCCTTGAAGAGCTGCACAACTTCCTCTTCGCTGGCCAGATAAACATCCCGCTGAAGCTGGCCGCGCAACTCATCCATCTGCAACCAGCGACTGGCGGGAATGACGACAATGACATAGCCCGCCGCGTCCTTCACCACCACCGCCTTGGCAATATGGTCTTCGGGAACGTGCGCCGCCATCGCCGTCTCCCGGCTGGAAGCGGTATGGGGGTGCAACAGCAGGTCATAATCCGCGTTGCGCTGCACCAGAAAACGTTCCTGCGTCATGGCGATGGTCACTGGCTCTCTCCCTGGCATGCGCTCCCGAGCCGAGTCTCGGGCGGCGTCGCCGGCGGCATCTCGGGCGGAGTGCCGGGTGGTACTTCCACCGGTGTCGGCGGTTCCGACTCCGGCACCGGCTCGGCGGGCACCTCGGGGGGCTGTTGTGGTGGCACCTCGGGGGGCTGATCAGGAGGTACTTCCGGAGGCACCGCAGGAGGGGCCTCCGGATCCCCGGCGTACGCTATCTGCGCGGATAACAAGGCAACCACAGCCCACCTCCCTATGCTTTCGGCAAAATTAAGTTTAGTTCAATCAGCATCAAGCGCCATCCCCTCGGCGCGGCGCGCCCACGCAGGCGCCCCAGGAACAATAGTTACTTATTGTTTACAATAACAATAAGCAGTCAACCAAGATCGACACCAAAAACCATGACCAGCACGCCGCCGCTATCGCCCGACGCCCTATGCCAACACTGCGACCCGGAGCAGTTCAGCTTCACCACCACCGAGCAGCTCGAGGACCTTCCCGGTGTTATTGGTCAGGGGCGGGCCACTGATGCCATCCGCTTCGGCATCGGTATCCGTAGCCCCGGCTATAACCTCTACGTGCTTGGCCCTGCCGGCATCGGCAAGCACGCTGCGGTTCAACATCTCCTGGAGGAACGCGCCCGCAGCGGCGCCGAGCTGTTCGACTGGTGCTACGTCAATAATTTCACACAGCCGGACAAGCCGCAGCTGCTGAAACTGCCACCGGGCCGCGGCGCGGCACTGCGCGATGACATGCAGAAACTGGTTGAGGAATTGCGCAAGGCGATCCCGTCAGCCTTCGCCAGCGACGATTACATGACAGCCCTGCGCCAGATCGAAGCCGATTACGAAAAACACCAACGCGACGCGTTCACCGAGCTGCGCCAGGTCGCCAAGCGTCAACACGTTAACTTCGTTGAAGAATCGGGAGAATTCAGCTTCGAGCCCCTGCGCAAGGGTCACGTCGTCAGTGCCGAGAAGTTTGAAAAACTGCCGGCAGTGGAGCGCGAGCGCATCGAGGCCGTCATCGAAACCTTGCGAAGTCAGCTGCATGAGATACTGGATCAACACATTCCCCGCTGGCAAAAGGAATCACAGACACGCGTCCAGCAGCTCAGCGAGACGACCGCCACCACAATTGTGAGCGAAGTCATGCAGAGGCTGCGGAAAGCCTATCAGGACCTTGCAGCGGTGCTGACCTATCTCGATGGCGTAGAACACGACGTCATTGTTCATGTCGACGCTTTTCGCAAACAGCCGGAAAACAGCGACCGGGAGCAGGAGTTACTGGTACCTGACAGCCTGCCACGGCGCTACCAGCTCAATCTGTTGGTGGACAACAGCCATATGGAAGCGGCGCCGGTCGTCTACGAAGACAACCCGAGCCTAGCGGCCCTGCTCGGGCGCATCGAGCACACGGTGCAGTACGGTACATTGATTACGGACTTTACCCAGATCAAAGCAGGCGCCCTGCAGCTGGCCAACGGCGGCTACCTGATTCTGGATGCCAGCAAGCTGCTGATGCAGCCCTATGCCTGGGAGGGCCTCAAACGCGTGCTGCTGACCAATTCGATTCGAATCGAATCGCTGGCGCAGCTGCTCAGCCTGGTGAGCACGGTATCGCTGGAGCCGGAACCTATCCCGCTCGATATCAAGGTGGTGCTGCTCGGCGACCGCCTGCTCTACTACATGTTGCACGAACTCGACCCGGAGTTTGCCGAACTGTTCAAAGTGGCTGCGGATTTCGATATGACGCTGGAACGCTCGCCGCAAGCCGACCAGTTGTACGCCCGCCTCATCGCGACGCTGGCGCGCAAGGAACAACTGCGCCCGCTGGATCGCGCTGCGGTTGCCGCCATCATCCAGTTCAGCATGCGGCAGGTGGAGGACACGCGCAAGCTGTCGATGCACGTGCGCAGCATCGCCGATCTGATACAGCAGGCCGACTTTCTCGCCGGCGAAGCCGGCGAACAGACCATCACGGCAGCGCACGTGCAGCAGGCCCGCGACGCGGAAATCGTCCGCAACAGCCGCTCGCGCGACCACCTGTACGAGTCGATCCGACGCGGCGAGGTGATGATCGACTGCGAAGGCGATGTCATCGGCCAGGTGAACGGCATGACGGTTATCGAACTGGGCAATTTCAGCTACGGCGCACCGACGCGCATTACGGCAACGACGCGCCTCGGCGAAGGCGAATTGGTCGATATCGAACGCGAGAGCGAACTCGGTGGCCCGATCCATTCCAAGGGGGTTTTCATTCTGACAAGCTTTCTGGGCGCCCGTTATTCGCGCAACGTGCCGCTGTCACTGGCCGCCAGCCTGACCTTCGAGCAATCCTACAGCGGCGTGGAGGGTGACAGCGCTTCACTGGCGGAACTCTGTGCCCTGCTGTCGTCGCTGGCGGATGTTCCGCTCGCACAGTCGCTCGGTGTCACCGGCTCGGTCAGTCAACTCGGCAGGGTGCAGGCGGTCGGCGGCGTCAATGACAAGATTGAGGGCTTCTTCGATGTCTGCAGACAGCGCGGCCTCAACGGGCGGCAAGGCGCGATCATTCCCGCCACCAATGTCGAGCACCTGATGTTACGCGACGACGTCATCCAGGCGGCCAGGACGGGCCAGTTTTCGATTTACGCAGTCGCCAGTGTCGACGAGGCCATTGAGCTGCTGACCGGGATGTCAGCGGGAGAAGCGGACGATCAGGGCCTCTTCCCGGATGGAACTTTCAACCAGCGGGTTCAGGCACGTCTGATCGAACTGGCCACCATCCGTCATTCTTTCGCCACAGCGGTGAAGGGTGATACGGAAGGCAAGCAATAGCCCGCCGTATCCGGGCAACATCTATGGCCACCGGGGCCTCATGACCTCCCATTTCGATAAAGGCAAAATCCCTGCATTCATCCGTAAAGATATCGGAAGCGACCTCAATCCTCCGGCTGAATGCCATCCAGGTTACCCCATGGTTCCAAGGCGATATCTTGTGGACCGTTCCACACGATAACAGGCAGAGGATCGGGCTTTACGAAGCCTTTAAAAGTCGTGTCGCGGATGTAATCACTCGATAGCGCTTCGAAGACCAGAAGCTCCGCGAACATGACCTTGCTGTCGTATTTCAATATGTCAGCCACTTCGCCCCAGTAAACAAAATCGTTTGCCTCCATCCAGTCGGTGGTGGGGGCGGTTCGCAATAGCCGTGAGGGAGATGGAAATGCGATCGAAACATCAACCTCTATTTGCTCTTCGAAGTCTCGCACCTCCAGCTGAATGCCATCCAGCTCATTTGCGGAATAATCGAATACGTCCGATGGCGGTTCGATGAGTTGTTGCAGTCCTTCTGGTGACGTTAAATCCAGATCGGGCGTATAGCGCTCAAGCGCAGTGACCGCGTCAAAACCGCCGATGTTGGTCTGCGCCTCCAATACGCTGAACCTCGGTTTGGGATCCTCCTCAGCTGGATTGATCACATAAGTCGACCATTCAGCGCGGAAACCGCTGATGTTCTGGCCCGAAGACTGGTAGACATTCAACGAGACTGCATACAGGGCTCTGCGCTGTTCAGGATAAAAGCGAATTTTTGCCAGCTTGAAGTGACCAGGCAGGAACGTCTCCTCAAAAGATCGTACTTTGGCCTCAGGTATTTCGAAGTTGATGAAAATTGTCTTTGGATCCTCCAGCAGGCTGAAGAACAGTTTCGGTCGTTCTGTACCCTGGAAGATTCCCAGCCCCTGGTACACGTCCAACAGCCCGTAGTAAAGCGTCGACAGCTCTTGTGGCGGTATGGTGCCGGCGCTCGCAAAGAGCTGCTCAAACACAAGCTCAGGGCTCAGCCCCGTCAGAGCGCAGCCCACGAGGTTAGAAAAAAGCTGCGAACTGTCTGCTGCGGGTGCGCCGCAGGCGCCTGGACCACCGGTGGTCACTTGAACAGGGCTTGTATTTGGTTGCACCAGATACTCTGTGATGGTGTCCAGTATCCAGGTCTCTACGTCTGTTGACAGGTACTGGCTCCAGCTGAAGGTGTTCTCGACCTGGACCTTTCGCGATTCGACTGGCAGGAAGCCGCCACTCACCGAGCTGCCATCGTAATAGTAATTTGCCGCTACGCCCATCGGCCCGAAGACTGACTCCCCGGCATCCAGAAAAGCTTCTGAGAAGCGCAGATCCGGGGATCGACCGTACTGTTCCTGAGACTTGAAACGCAGCGGTACTGACCAGGACAGGCTACCTTGATCGGTAGACAGATTACCACTCCACAGGTTTGGCTCTGCAGCCACATTCAGGGCAGCGGGTGTGTTGCTTGCCAACTGTAGAAGCTCGACACCTGGCACGGCTTTGTAGCTTGAAAATCTATAAAGCCTGGGGGTTGTGTCATTAGGCAATTGAACAAAAGTCTTGAATTCGAGCTTGGCGCCGGTTTCGGCTCTTCGAGTCACGCCAATATCGGCAATCACATAGTAATGCTCGGGGTAAAGGTCCTCGATTAGCCTATCCAGACCACGTTCTTCCAGAAACCGTCGGACTTTACCTGCAGTAGCCTGCGAGCCTCTAACCGTGAGCGGACTCACTTTGCTTAGGGTGAATGGCGGAGAGAGACCTATTTCGCGTGCGAAGCTCTGTGCATATTCTTCATGAATTTTCCAGACCAAAAGACCCCTGTCCTCTACCTCGAGAGGAAAAATGGGTGGCTCCGCACCCGATATCGTGGTTTGTTGAAAGGCGGCAGCAAGACGACTGCCACCGAATATGTTATTGCGTATATCCGTCAGGATTTGCTTCTCTTCGGATGTCAACGCCAACGCGCCGATACTTGAGACAAGTATTGAAAAAGCAGTAGAAGCGATGAGAATGGTTTTTAGTTTTACGATTTTCATAGCCTGTCCTAGAATTGCGAAACATGGTCACTGCGTTTCTGTTGGCAACAAGGGTACCAGCGTATTCCGGATTTATTTATTCCGGAATTCTTAAGGAAATAGAGCCTCTTCGTGCATGAGGGAGACTACGCCGTGCAGATAACGCAGATCATCGTTCCCAGCGCTAACCGCCTGAAACTGATAGATTTCAATCTCAGCAATAAAGACAGTCTTATGTATATGTCGTTTCACTTTAAAACCGAGCACAGTGGTATTCAGCGCAGATACACCGAAGTCGCCCCGAATATGGCTGAAGATTGCCTTATCCGCCGACTTTATAAGGCGCGGCTTATATAAGCACCGACTGAAGTTCTGAGTTTGCGCAAACACTCACCGTTCCTCGCGAGATCACCACCACGGCCTGGTTCCGTGGCAAGCCGTAAAGTTCGGCCATAAGCAGTCCTTCCCGGACGAATAACGAACGGTGAGAATGCCGCAATACTTGCCGTTCACATCCAGCCATCGTACTCATTGCCGGCATGAAGGCCACCAGATGTTCCGGCTTGCAGGCGTAGCACCCGCAGGCAGCGCGGACAAGCGCACCTTGCACAGTTACGCGGGATGTTGAACTGGTCTCTAGTGATCGTCTTTCTTGCTGCCTTGCACGGTGGATTCGTCCATTTTTTTGGTAACCACACCGGGCAGATTGATATCCCCCTTTTTGTTACCGTTCTCCAGTCGAGTAATGAGTGCATCCAGACCGTTGCTATTGATACTGGCGCCAAAGGAAGTGCGGTAGGTAAGCACCAAGCTTATGTTCTCAAAGCTGATGTCGTAGATTTTCCACTGGTCGTCTGTGCGATACAAGGCGTACCGCACGTCAATAGTCTGTCCGCTGTCCAGAGAAATCTTTGCTCGCACAGCGGTCTTCCTGTCACCGGCCTGGTAACGGGAGGGCAGGTAGACGACCTGCTCATCGAGCAGGGTATCATCCGCGTAGGCGATCATTGCCGTGACATAGGAGCGGATAAGCAACGCGCTGATTTCATCGATCAAGCGCTGGCGCTGTTCATCGCTTGCATCGCGCCAGTATTTACCGATGATGAGGCGGGTTATACGTGGAAAGTCTAAGTAGGGAACAACCAGTTGGTTACTGAGCTCGTAGGCAACTGACCGGTCCGCCTTGATCTTCTCGGCATTGGCGCTCAGGCGGTCGAGGAGTTCGTTGATCATTCCCTCGATCTGGGGTTGCGGTAGATCATGATCATTTGGTTGCATGACGGCCGATCCGGCAGTAGCGAAAGCGAACATCGCGACCAGGCAGGTCTCATCGACCTCCCGATAGCCCTTATCACACTCCCACCCGTTCCCATCGCTCTTCGTGTGTGCATTCTCGGGCACCTCGACCGATCCGCTCCGGGCGAACACAAGGCTGGGAACGGCTCCAAGAAGCCACAAGAGAATCCCGCAGCGAATAGAAATAACTCGTGTTCGTCGCATTCTAAACATGAGTCCTTCCTTTTAGGCTTATTTCAACGGAAAGCGCAGCTGATGGAACCATCAGCGACAGCTTGGTGAAGCTGAAAGTATTTTGAGTCATGACATCTGCGCCCCTAAGGCCGGTTAATATTGCTAGCCGGAAAGGGTCAGCCAGCAAACGTGGCTCTTATCCCTAATCGGATAGTCGTGCCATACAGCACTCGCCGGTCAGGATTTCTGTGGGAGCAAATAGAGAGAGGAAAGCTGCACGAACATTAGCACACTTAGCGAGGGAATGCCGTGAGTATATTTACTTGCACGAGAGGCGAAGACGCCCTAAACGGCAGCAAAGGGGTTTCGATTTAACCGATCGACATCCAACCACTGAACGACCGACTACAGTACGTTCCGGATATCACGTTCAAATTCCGTTACTTCTGCTTTGGGTCTATTCCGTTGAAAAACTCCCTTCAGTCACGGTACTACCGCAGCTATGATTCCGGACAGCAGGTAAGCGGAGAGACGAGCGATGATGGGATGTCAGGCAGGCGGTCAGGAACGACTGTTCTACTCGTTCAATTTGGAAGACCATGTTCCCCCAAACCATCTGCTGCGCGGCATCAATCGTTTTCTTGATCTCACTGAGCTGCGTCAGCATTTAGCCGACTACTACAGTCACACGGGTCGGCCGTCGATTGATCCTGAGCTGATGATCCGCATGCTCATCATCGGTTATTGCTTCGGGATACGTTCGGAACGCCGATTGTGCGAAGAAGTCCGCCTGAATTTTGCCTACCGTTGGTTCTGCCGACTGGGCCTGGAGGATGCGGTGCCGGATCACTCCAGCTTCTCCAAGAACCGGCAGGGCCGCTTTCGCGAGAGCGGGGCTTTTCGTCATGTGTTTGAGCGTGTTGTTCAGCGCTGCATGACCGAAGGTCTGGTGCGAGGCGAAGGCTTTGCCACTGACGCCAGCATCATCAAGGCCGACGCACACAAGCAACGGGGTGTGCCCGGCGATACGCCCGTCGACTGGGGCGACCCCGAAGAGGTCGCTCGGCCAGTACGAGAGTATCTGGCCGCCCTGGATGAAGCGAACACGCTGGCCACGCCACCCAAAGCGATCTCGCTGACCGATCCCGCCTCGACTTGGACGGCGGCCGGTGGGCCTGCCATTTATGCCTACGCGACCAACTACCTGATCGATCTCAAGGCAGGCATCATTGTTGATGTGGAAGCGTCGCCCGTGAACAAGGCTGCCGAAGCCAAGGCGACTCGGACCATGATCGATCGAGTCGAAGAGACGTTCGACCTCAAGCCGAAACGCCTGGTGGGGGACACCAACTACGGCTCAGCCGCCATGCTGGGATGGATGGTGGACGAGAAGCAAATCGAACCGCATGTGCCTGTGTTCGACAAGTCGGAACGTGACGACGGCACCTTCTCACGCAGCGACTTTCATTGGGATGAGCAGCGTAATGAGTACCGCTGTCCAGCGGGCAAGGTACTGCGCCCGAGGCAGCGCAACTTCAAGAAACTGCCGACGCTAGTCACGTACGGTGATCGGATCAACTACCGTGCGAGCAAGCTCGACTGCGAACACTGCCCGCTCAAGCAGCGCTGCTGTCCAGCCACACCGGCGCGCAAGATCACCCACAGTATTCATGAAGCGGCGCGCGACCTCGCCCGGCGCATCGCCGGAACGGATGCCTACAAGCAATCACGCAAGGAGCGGAAAAAGGTCGAGATGCTGTTCGCACACCTCAAACGCATCTTGAAGCTGGACCGCCTGCGGCTACGGGGCATGAACGGTGCCCGTGACGAGTTTCTGTTGGCTGCAACTGCCCAGAATCTGCGCAGGATGGCGAAACTGTTGAGTCAACCGCCCCCGACTCAGGGGGCCATTGCGCCTGCTTGAGGCCAAACCACTCCGAATAACCACCGCAACCCATCATCCAGAACGGGATGATGGAGAACAACAAAAAAATAACGCCTTGCCCCGACCAGAACGCCGCAACCAACGCTGTCTCTCGCAGAGTTTTTCAACAGAATAGGTCGTACTAGGTCTTTTAGCCGGCTGGAATATTAGAAAAACGTGTAGGTCGCCTTCCGGGCTGTTACCTGCCGTTCGATGTCCTCAGAAACTGGTGTCGATGCGCAAGCCCGCGAAGGGGGAAATCGGCCAGAAACTGACCGTTCATCTCGAGGGCAGATCCACAACCTTAGTGCCGGGGCATACAGAAATTCGGTCACGAATTGCCAATCGCCAAATAGCCGTGAACGGCAGGTTGCCTCCTATCGATTGCAGCGATCCTCAAAGCTGGGCAACCAGATCGCGCAGCGCGCCGCGATCCAGCTTGCCGTTCGCGGTGCGCGGTAAGTTGTCGACCTTCACAAAAGCACGTGGCCGCATGGCGCCCGCTATGCCGTCGCGGCACAACTGCGCCAGCGCGGCTTCGTCTATGTCGCCCCGGTAAACGGCGACCAGGCGTTCACCCCATACCGGGTCTGCGCGCCCGCTGACGGCGACTTCATCAATACCTGGAAAGCCGGCCAGCTGTTCCTCGACCAGCTCGGGATACACCTTCTCGCCGCCGCTGATCAACATGCTGTCTGCGCGCCCCAACAGGGTCAACCGCCCCGCTTCGTCCATTTGCCCTCGATCTCCGGTCGAGAACCACCGCTCCGCAGACGGGTCTCCGCCATCGCAGACCGCAGCGCCACTCACCTGGATCACACCCGCCGCCGAAGTCGGCTCACCCTGTTCGTCAACAAGCCGCAACTCAAAGCCCGGCAGAGGCCTACCCACCTGCTGCGGGTTATCATCGGGTGCCGCGAGCTTGCGTGCTGTCAGCATGGACGCCGTTTCGGTCATCCCGTAGGTCACCCAGAGCGGCCACCCTGCTGCCAGCGCCTCGCCGGCCAGCGACGCACTGAGTGGCGCGCCGCCGACCAGCACCACGCGCAGGTCGCGCGGGGGCCGCCCGTCCAGCTCCAGCAAGCGTGCCAGCATCGCCGGCACCAGAGAAACGTGGCTGACTTTGTGGCGGTGCAACTGATCCAGGACGCCCGGCGCGTGGAAACCCTCCTGCAAGACAACGCAGGCGCCCGCAAGGACACAGCGCAGCGGAATGGACAGGCCACCGATGTGAACCAGCGGCAGGCAATCCAGCCACACGGATGTCTTCGACAACCGCAGTCGCTGGTTGGCGGCACGGACGCTTGCCAGCAGATTGGCGTCACTCAGTCCGACCAGTTTGGGCGAACCGCCGCTGCCACTGGTAGCAATCAACAGGCGGGGCCGATCGAGCACTGGCTGCGAGCCTTCAGCCGCGACCGGCTGCGGGCGTTCTGAATCATGGAGCGGGCCCGTCGAGGTGCTGGCTTCTGCAAGCTGGACGGTCGACCTCCTTGTCAGACATGCAGCTCGCACACCCAGCGGAAGTGATAGCCCCAGATCGTCAGCTCGATGGCCTGGGGAAAGAGCGGGGGCCTGTGGAACAACGCCCTGCCGGGACGAGATGCCTGGTTGATTGCTCGTCGTTCGCTCAACGACCCGGAAGAGATCGCTTACTAGCTTTCCAACGCGCCGGCAGATATGCCCCTGCTCAAGATGGCTCAAGTCGCTGCACAGCGCTGTACCGTAGAGCGGTGCATTGAAGAGGTCAAAGGCGAGACCGGCCTGGACGACTATAAAGTACGTCATTGGCAGAGTTGGCAGCGACATATCACACTCTCGACGATGGCCCACACCTGGTTGGCAGCTGTACGCTACAAAGCCAACCAGGAAAAGGGGGGCAGGCCTGAGCCTTTCCTGGCCGAACTGACGGTTCCGCAAGTCCGTCGTTTGCTGGAAGCGGCGCTTCCACTGCCGGACCGTTCTCGGGAACTGAGGCTGGCCTGGTCACACTGGCGACGCGCCAGGCGACTTTAGGCCAGGCGTAGCTATTACCGGCGTCAAGCCACCGTAGGAAGTACGGTTAGTACTAGGACAGGACGCGTGCGATGGCGGCTCTCACATTGTCTAGGAAGTTTCTGGCATGGTACTCTGCAGGCGCCTCGCCTTTACGCTGCCACGTGCCCGAGTTAGGGTCTCGTTCGAACGCCCGCTCAATGGTCGCCCATGCTTGTCGGTGGGCCACGGAGTGGCGAGACATATCCTCTATGGTTTCCTGGTCGTACTCGTCCCACGCCCTGTTGTAGGTCTCCAGATAGACTTTCTGCGCGTCATCAGGCAACACATGCGTCATGGTTGCCGGCAGATCCTTCTGGTTTTCGTATCTCATTTCCGTCTCCTTTGCTTCTTTTTTGCGCCGCGTCTCAGTCCGCGGCCGGTCACAGTCTTACGCAGTCCTTTGAATGTGCGTACATTCGTCTCGGTGCACTTGTCGCGGGGCAGGTCTGCGCCTGCGATCCTTGCCATGCTCGGTGATGACGATCTTGGCATTCTCGCGCAGGGAAGTTTCGGTCATTTCCATCTGCTTGAGGGTTCGAGCTGTGTTGTCCTGCCGTTTGGCCCTGTGCATATGAGGGTGGTTCTGGCTTCGCCAAGCTGGACGGTCGATGGTATGGTCAGCCTTGTAGCTCGCACACTCTGCGAAAGTGATAGCCATAGATCGCCAGCTCGATCGCCTGGGGAAAGAGCCGAGGTTTGTGGAACAGCGTCCACAGCCAGAGCTTCCAATAATGCACGCGTTCCGCGCCCTTGATGCCGAGCTGGTAAATCGACCGCCAGAAGGCCAGTAGATACTGTGGATCCAGATGTATGCGGAGCTTGGGCGGCTCATACTCGCGCAGAAAGGTGGTGATCCGCTCATAGTACAGCTTGGGCGAGTAGATCTGGTGCAGGATGTTCTTGTACCCATTGCGCAGTACGTCGATGTCCATCTTGGGCATGATGTTGGTCGAACCATCCACGTTGTCGCCCGATAGCTCGCTGGTCAGGCGGCCCTCGTCCGCCAGCCGATCGTAGAGCTGCGTGCCAGGAAACGCCTGCAGCAAGCCCACCATCGCCGAGACGATGCCGCTCTTTTGGATGAACTCGACCTGCCGCTCAAAGATCGACGGCGTATCGCTGTCAAAGCCGACGATGAACCCTCCCTGCACCTGCATCCCGGCGCGCTGAATGCGTCGTACGCTTTCCGTCAGGTCACGGCCCCGGTTCTGATGCTTGCTGCATTCGGCCAGGCCCTCGTCGTCCGGCGTCTCGATGCCGACAAACACCGCCGTGAACCCGGCATCGACCATCATCGACATCAGCTCCTCGTCGTCGGCCAGGTTGATGGACAATTCGGTGCTGAACCGCAGCCCTCTATTGCCCTGCTGCCATGCGATCAGTGCGGGAAGGACCTCGCGCTTGAGTTGCTTCTTGTTGCCGATAAAGTTGTCGTCCACGAAAAAGACTGGTCCGCGCCATCCCAGGGCATAGATACGGTCCAGTTCGGCGATGATCTGGGCCACCGTCTTTGTGCGCGGGCGATGCCCCAGTAGGGCGGTGATGTTGCAAAAGTCGCAGTTGAAGGGACACCCCCGCGAGAACTGGATGCTTATCGAGGCATAGTGCTTGAGATCGGCCAGCTCCCACAAGGGCACCGGCGTCTGGCGGATCTCGGGAAACTCGGCGGTCGTATAGACTCGCTGCGGGGTGCCTCGCTCCAGATCGGCCAAGAACAGGGGCAGCGTGATCTCGGCTTCGTTGAGCACGAGATGGTCCACTTGTGGGAACGATGCGTGCTCGCTGGTAAAGAGCGGCCCGCCGGCCACGACAGGCACGCCGGCCTGCTTGCAGCGGGCGATCACCGCCTGGGCTGCCTCGCGCTGTACGATCATCGCGCTGATGAACACATAATCTGCCCAGGCTAGGTCCTGTTGTGCCAGGCGTGAGACGTTCAGGTCTACCAGCCGTTTTTCCCACGCTGTGGGCAGCATCGCCGCGACCGTCAGCAAACCCAATGGCGGGGCAAAAGCCTTCTTGCGGATGAATCTCAGGGCATGCTTGAAACTCCAAAAAGTGTCGGGAAACTCGGGATAGACCATCAGGATCTTGATCATAGTGGCCTCAGGTGACAGATTGGTCTGCGGCAATCGTGCAGAATGGCGTGCCTACGAGATTGTCTACTCTTCGAGCTGCACAAGCAGCTCGATGCATCCGTTGACGACTTTTCTGTTGGGTCTCTCCTCATCGGCCATAGTCGCCCAACCCTGTTCCGTGACATAGTCGTCTCTCTGGTAGGTGCTGGTCTCTTTCAGCTCTGCGAGCTTTGCGCCGTTGCCTGGATCCTGGTTGAATTGGGCAACACAGATCGACACCAGGCGCTCGGTAACGGCATCCTGAGCCGCCTCTCTGACCAGTCTCTGGGCAGCCGAGTCCGTAACCCATCCGCCCCAGAGAAAACCAACGATTATCGTTACCACAACAGAAGCCACGCACGACCAAAAGACAGCCGTTTTCGACGGCCGGGCTTCCCGCCACCATTTTCTGAAACTGACTTTCTTTTTCTGTTCCACTGTGCTCTCCTTCTATGTGTCACTTGCTTATACGGACAATCTACTCTCACTCTGTGCCGGCGCTCCGGGCAGACCGGTGCGCCAACGCTCAACCTATTCCCTCGCCTGGACACTCATCCCAGACAAGCCGGTGACATCCTCAAGCGCCCACGTTTCCGGCCGCAGCCCGCAGGCGCTCAGCCACCCGGTCGGGCATCTCGCTTTTGCTGATAAAGGCATCGGCCCCGGCAGAGAGCGCGGCCTGCTGGCGGGCATCCAGATGGCTGATCAGAACAATGACGACCGCGGTTGGACAGGCCACCCGCAACTCGGCCAGGGCCTGCCCTGCCGCAGGTGCCGAATGCGTCGCGCCAGACCCGTCTGCGACCAGGTCCCAGTCCACCACTACCATGTCGGGATGGACCGCCGGAGCCTGCGCTAATGCGGTGGGCCAATCGGCGGCTTCGCCAACGACGTGCAAGTCGAGATCCAACAACAACAGACGAAGCGCCGAGCGTTCTTCGGTTTGAGCATCGGCCAGATATACACGTTTCATAGATCCATCATACAGCAAAAACCCCCCGGCCACATCCACCGGCCGGGGGATTATCAGCTCCGCCAGTTGGGGGAGATCCAGAGAGGCTGATCTATCAAGCTGTAGGCCTTGCGGCCAGACTCGCTCCCAATATGTCCGAGATCATAGCTTCGGCAGCCGTAGCATCACAACCCTGCACGACCGCAACCTCGCTCACGAGGAACGTCAACCCTCTGTCGTACAGTCCTTTGCCAATGATGGTCAGTCCACGAGAACAGTGATCCTTCCAGAACATATCTCTCACGACCTCCGCAGTCCGGAAAATGTCGCCGCCGTGTAGCTTTTCCTGCAGCGATTCATACCGCTCATTGTGATCCGGAGGCAGCGTCTCCGGCTCTGCACGCAAGGTGCGCCATATCCGGCCCAGCTGAGACTTGCGAGTGGGATACCGTATTCCCCTGTTCCCCGCGTCCCCAACCGCAACCCACACGCGTGTCTTTGATCCATCCGACAACTCGATCGAATAATACAGCTTGTCACTGCCAAGGCATTGCAGTCTTTCGATCTCTACCACCGTGCCGGCGCCGTAACCGGGATGGATGACCGTATCACCGATTTGGAACATCATTCTGTTTTCCTTTCCCAAGGCTCAGAACCATCTAAGCCTCGAGGTCTACTGCTGACGATACCCATCATTGTGCAGCTTCCCCCACGAGAGGCGATGCCTCCCGCAATTGAGATCCTCGCAGATCCTCGTCAGGGGACCGTTCCAACGGCAAGAGCTATACCTGCAGTCTGCCGCAGGCTGAGCGAAATACGCCGCCGCTCGTTGTCGACGCGGAGCACGCGCACCCTGACTGGCGAGTCAGGCACTACACCCAAATCGGCTGATGTTCCGTCAGGTATCTCGGAGATGTGAACCAGTCCTTCAACACCTTGGCCCAGGTCTACAAAGGTGCCGAAATGGAGGATCTTGGTCACAGTCCCTTCCACGACCTGTCCCGGACGGAGGCCTTCAGTCACCGTGGACCAGGGATCGGGTAACAGCCGCCTGCGGCTCAAACTGATGCGCTCCCGCTCTCGATCCACACTCAAAACACACACCTCTACGCTGTCGCCCACATCTAGCACCTCGTTGGGGTGTTTGATGTACTTCCAGGCCAACTCTGAGACGTGGAGCAATCCGTCCATGCCACCCAGATCCACGAAAACCCCATAGTCCACCACGTTGCGCACGGTGCCGGTCCGTACATCTCCCATATTGAGCCCCTCGAGGAGTTGCTGTCGCAAATGACCCTGTGCGGCACGCTCGGACAACACAAAACGCCGTTGCTGCTGCTCTACTTCCAGCACAGTCAGCGAAAGCGTCTGTCCAACCAGATCGGATTTGGCCTGGTCTAGGCGCTCTCCGCGCGAGCCGCGAGGTACTGCGGTCAGATGCGAATTGGGCACGAACCCACGCAGGCGTCCAAACCGAACCAGCACGCCGCTACGGTTTACCTGGATCACCTCAGCTTCACAAACTTCACCGCCCTCCTCTAGTTCCTTCGCCCGCAGCCAGTCTCGCTGTGCCAGACCCATGTTCAGTGAGACCACGAGCTCCTCGTTTTGGTCCGATGTGCTCAAGGCCGAGACCGGGACACGCCCTCCTACTCGCAGGTTGTTGCGGTACTCGTCGTCCAATAGCGCCAGATCTCTGGGCGGGACAATGCCATCTCGCTTGACTCCCAGATCGACGATCACTTGGTTCTCGCTGATCGACAGAATAGTCGCTTCACGGATCTCCCCGCGTCGCAGGCGCTTGTAGTCATAGTCGCTCTCGATCAGTGCCGCCAACCGTTCTCGTTGCGCATCCGAGTTGTTTTCTATGCTCACCTGTGATCCCGTCACGATTCCCTTCTATGGTCCTCTGCAACGATTGTGCATTGCGCTTTGCCCGTCAGGAGTCGCTGCGAACCTGATCCAAGAGTTCGTTGAAGCGTCGCGCCAGTGCTGCTGCCTTGGGATCTAGTTGCTGGTGTATAGGGAGTAGCCGGTCTGACAGACGTGTCTTGAGTTCCTGCAGCAAACCAAGTGCTTCCTTTTGACTAGCTCCATTCTGATAGAACAGCTCGATCGAGTCCAGCGCTTGTGCCCAGGTTCCTGAAGCGGTTTGTCTCCTAGCCGTGAGCCGCAAGCGGCGATGCTGCTTTTGATCTGCCCGCTGTGCTTTTTCCTGGGCTACCTGTTCAGCCAACGCCTTTTTTGCCCGGCGATGCATCTGTTCTACCTCCGGGTCAGAGCGTTCTTGCTGTTCCAGAGCATAGCGCAGCCAACTACAGAGCTGGAGCGCGCGTCGCCATTGCTCGTCGACCATTGCCAACGCCAATTCTGTTCCCCAGTCCTCGATCTGTTCGCTGGTCGTCGTTGTAGTCACGTTACTTTCCTTTCGTCTAGCATGAATGACTTTCTCTAGGCGGTCTGTTCCGCCAGCCGGTCCTGGTATCGCCGGATGGCGTCCTTGTATCCGTTGTACTCGGGTGTCCTCTCCAGGATGGTGAACTTGATCCAAATGGCGATGATCGGGTCGGTGATGGTATAGCGGCGACCCTCCCGACCGACGAGGTCAATGTCAGCCAGGCGCTTGAGATAAGAGTGCACCTCTCCCGGCGCTCGCTTGAGCCGAGCACTGATCTGGGAAAGGTTCGCTCTGCCCCCTTCGGCCAACACCAGCAATACCGAGCGCAACGTGGTTTTTCCCCGCGCCTCGGCGAGTGCCATCGCGACCCGGTGCTCGCAGTACTGGCAGATTCGGCCTTCCCGTGTCAGGATCTCCTCGTAAACTGCCCGGTCCAGGACATCATCGCCAGGCTTGTTCCACAGGT
>Ga0209536_100007367_pt1 | contig 16695 bp, 18 predicted proteins | sample DeeMarSeWOR28_12_FD_187461 | JGI IMG/M metagenome (GOLD analysis project Ga0209536, IMG submission 187461) | Marine sediment microbial communities from White Oak River estuary, North Carolina - WOR-2-8_12 (SPAdes) (version 2) | ecosystem: Environmental > Aquatic > Marine > Intertidal zone >... | reverse complement strand
TCTACAACTACCTAATCGATCAGAAAACCAGCCAGTTTGGATTATTTGTGCAGGATGATTGGCAGATCAGCAAAAAATTTACACTGCTTGCAGGACTGAGGATGGATAAAAACAATTTAGTAGATCATCCTGTGTTTAATCCAAGAGTGAATTTGCTTTTTAAACCGTTTGATTATACACAACTAAGAGCAGGTTATTCATCAGGATTTCGACCTCCCCAGGCTTTTGATACTGATCTTCATATTGCTTTTGCTGGCGGGGGGGGATCTATCATTCAATTAGATCCTGGATTGAAACAAGAAAATTCGGATAGTTATTCAGTGTCAATCAACTATGATAAACCTTCCGAAAAGTACATCTATGGTTTTACGTTGGAATCGTTCCACACACGCTTGAATGATGCGTTTATTTTGGAAGAAAATGGTGTGGATGATCAAGGTAATATGATTTTACTAAAAAGAAATGATAGTGGATCAACAGTACAGGGTATTACCCTTGAAGGACGTTTGAACTATAACAATTACCTTGAAATAAATATAGGCATGACTATCCAGCATAGTTTTTATGATGAACCTGTACAATGGTCATCAGAAATCGAAGGGGCTAAAGATTATTTAAGAACGCCACAGGATTATGGCTATTATACACTTGATATTATGCCATATAAACGAATTAATGTCTCATTGTCAGGAGTTTATACAGGGAGTATGTTAGTGCCTCATTATGGAGGAGCTCCAGGTGTACCATACGACGAAGTGTTTACATCAGAGAATTTCTTTGATCAAAATGTAAAACTGAGTTATGAAATACCGGTGAAATCCATAAACCAGGTGTTACAATTTTTTGGTGGTGTTAAGAATTTATTTAACGCGTACCAGGATAATTTTGATATTGGCAGATATCGAGATTCTAATTTTGTTTATGGACCTGCCAGACCAAGGACTTTTGTGTTTGGATTAAAAATTGAATCACGCTAATTGTTATATACAGATTTTAAAGCCAAACACTCAATGCACATAACTGCCGGCGTTGATATCAAATGTACCTCCAGTCGCATGATTTGCTAAACCGCTTGCCAGAAAAGCTACAAATTGGGCAATATCTTTAGGTTCAGTCATTTGGTTCAAAGCAATATCATGTGATGCATATTCCTGTCCATATTCATCGATAAACGGTTGGGCCATGTCAGTACGTACAAAGCCTGGGGCGACTAAAAATGCCTTAATGCCATCTTTGCCGTAGGCCCGGGCGATAGATCTTGTCAGACCTACAATACCGGCTTTTGATGCAGCGTAAGCCATATATTCTTTTGTATCTCCTCGGAAGGCAGCTCGGGAGGCGATATTGATAATAATACCGCCATTATTATTTTTGAAATGTTGAATTGCCTTTTTACACAGCAAACCCACTGCATTTAGATTGATGTCCATGGTTTGAAGCCAGTCATCGATCCAGGCGATATCATCCTTTTCCGGATCTGAATGAATGGCGATCCCAGCATTATTTATTAATACATCTATTTTTTTAAAATCCTTGATGACACGATTGAAGAAACTGCTTATTTCCAGTCCATCAGAAAAATCACATTGATATAATACTGCTTTTGTGCCCAGGTTTTGTTTCACTTTTTCAGCCCGGTTCTTATTTTGGTTGTATTGTATGGCAACTTTTGCTCCGCATGAAACAAGGATCTCTGCAATACTTTGTCCAATCCCCCTGCTTGCTCCGGTAACAATTACATGTTTATTTTTAAGGTTGATCTGCATTTCTGGCTTTGATTGTGTTATATATAAAACAGTAATTTTTTCATTTAATTTCCTGAGTTACTAAGTAATTTTAAATTTCCAGAATTTCCGGGAATTGCACTCTTTAATTCAATCTATTATCCTAAAAATACAAAAATCGAGCAGTATTGACCGGGATTTTATAGTATTCGTCGAAAAAAAAGGAAGGTTTAATGTAGAAATATCGCTCTTGATCGATAATACTGTTACTTGTAATAGTACTTTTCGTATAAAGTATTGAACATTATTGCGCTACACCCTATTTCAATTTTTTTTAAACAGATATTTTTTAATTATGAAAAGGGTCTTTTTTAGCTTATTTATCGTTATTGCAGCTCTCTTATTAATATCATGCTCGTCATCGTTGTATCCGAATTGTCCATCATATGCAGGTTCGTACGGGAAAGAAAAACATAAAATTACCAAAGGGATTAACAAAAATGTTTTTGCCAATGGCATTAAAGCTACCAGATTCAATTAAGGAGGGTAATTTATTTTTCTTTCTAACGCTAATTTTATTCATGCAAAAGAATTTTGAGTAAATTCCATATTCAATAATATAGGTTTTTACGATGGAAAAATTAGGCGTACTTATAATTCGGGGATCAGGAGGCACAGGATTTGAGCGACAGGAGAGATTTATAAAGGGAGTAAATACACGATTGATAAAAAAGGGTGTAGATATCAGTAAGATCGCATATGAATATATCGATTGGTATAGCCCGATGCAAATTCAGCAGGAACTTTTACTCGAGCGAATGTTCCACCATCCGGATCTTAAATTAAAATCGAAAATACTTCGAAGATTTCTTTTGGGTAATATTTCCGATTTGATAAACTATGGAGGAAAGCCTAATTTGCCTGATAAGGCCTATGAAAAAACACATTTATCCGTATATGAAGCCATAACCAGGTTACAAAGTCAGCTAACGGAAAATGCTCCTCTGATTATTCTGGCATCATCAATGGGTACAGAAATCATTAATAATTACATTTGGGATCGCGAACATGCCGGTGAAAATGATCCATTTGGAAAGACGGCCTTTGAACGATTTGAAACCCTGGTTGGTCTGTTCACCTTTGGAAATAATATTCCCATATTTTCATCCTCAAGTAATATTGAGGACTTGAAACCCATTCGATTTCCCGTTCCAAATACCAGCCAAAAATTATTTGGGTCCGCAATATGGGAAAATTATTATGATAAGCATGATCCGCTGGGATACCCGATTAAATTTATCAATAAGAATTATGCTGAGGCGAAAGTTAAAGACATACAGATTGGTGTCGGCAACCTGTTCAGTTTTTGGAATATTCTATCACATTTTGGCTATTGGACTTCCAAAAAACTGAAAAACAGAATAAGTGATTTTATTTATAAAATTCTTTAGGAAAACTAAAAAAGGGATGTTTAAGATTTAATAAAATTCATAGGTTGTTTTAAATGTTATCAATTCCTCCTTTACTGGATTTATCCACGATTCCGATTTGATCAATCCATTTTCATAATAATCAAAATTAACTTCCCGTTCACCAGATATGACATTTCCATGTTCATCGTAGGTATAGGTAATATCCAGTTCAAACTCACTTTCTTCTTCATTGAAGATAAATTTCTGATAAAGCAATCCATTTTCATTGTATGTATATCTATAATGCGCGTTATTGTGCGGAACAGAGGCATCACGTATTCTTTCTTCAATGATCCTGTTTAAGGTATCATACGAATAATTTGTAGCACGTTTCATATTGAGATCTTTTCCGTAGGCCCTGATTTTTCCTACTAAATTTTTCACTGAATCATATTGATAATTGATTGTATAATTTCGGTTAAAGAACTTGTCATCTGAAGATTCACTTTCTTCCTTTGCAAGTAAAAGGTCATCATACTGATAAATAATGGACTGGCTTGGAACTGGATTTTCCGGAATACTTTCCGTACTAAAAGTATAAATATCTTTTTTAATTAATTGATCTGAGTCATTATAATAAAACAGGATTTTTTCATTGAGTGGTTTATCTCCAAATGATCGGATGTAATCCTCATCTTGCCTAAAGAGGTTGAGGATTTTCTGGATTTTTAATTCTTCTTTCAGCAATCCGTCCTCGTTGTAATTATATGTGGTCGTATAATTGTATGAGATTACATCCCAGAGGTATAGTTGATATTTTTTTATCAGTTTACCTTCCGGATTAAAATCCTTTTTTAATATTAACATTTCTTCGGAATTGGAAGTCAAACTATCCGGAGTAAAATAGGATGAAACTGACTTTACCTTGAGTGAGATTAATTGATCAGTACTATTGGTAATAGGCGTGATTTGAGCATAAAGGAGAATGCCCGGAATGAACGCAAATATTAGACTGATTGTAGTTCGCATATCCGATAAACTGGTAAAAAATTTAAACAAGGTGCAAAGTTATCTGAATTTCAGAATGTGAAAAGAAACTAAAAAAATTAATAGAGATGTTTTAACGTTACGGTCATGTTTTTTTTAGTACCAAGGTACTCATACACCGCAAATCATCGACAATCACAGTTTTAAATGGTTCTACAAATTCAAAACCATAATGAAGCGTTATTTCATCCAGGAGTTCCCTGGTCAATAAAAACCTCACCGAATCATCAGGCAACAAATATTTTCCGCTACCAAGTGGTTTTATTTTATCTTCCATTCCTTCACTGGTAGCCATACGCGCAAACAGGATCCCATTTGGTTTTAATACACGTACTAATTCTCCTACCATGGAAAGGAAATGGTTTTTATTATCCGCAAAATGAAGGACTGCACTTGATATTATGGCATCAAACTCATGCTGTTCGTATGGCATTTTCTCAACATTTCCAGTGATAAAACGGTCAGGTGGATATGTCTTGCTTATTGATTTGACCAGGTATTTAAGCATTTGTATGGCATCTTTATTTTTATCAATGCCGTAAACCTGATACTCATTTCGCACAAAATAGATGATATTTCTTCCTTCGCCACAACCCGCATCCAGGATCTTAAAATTTTGTTCAAAACGGGCTTTTAAAATTTGATCAAGTAAATAAATGTCAATATTACCCAGTAAATGATTAAGTTCCCGGATACTGGCCTTAAGCATGATTCTTTTGTTCATATTTCTCCAATGCCGACCTGAAGGCATTTTCCCCCTCTTCGATAAGCTTCGCTGCGCGGTAATAATCAAAGGTGCTACAGGTCGATCTTGAAACCTGAACAAGAATATCCGGAGGGTATTGCCTAAGGATATTTTCAGTGATGCGGTCCTGCATCATATCAATAGATTTCATTAAAAGGTCAAAGAATCCCATTTTCTTTTTTTCAGAATTTAATTGTTTCTCATCTTTTTTAAACCAATTTTTTGCCAGTTTCTCGAGGTGATTATTAAATTTTTTATCCTCTTCAATTTCAATTTTAGTACGGTTGGAAGCATCATATGGTATATTTGCATTTACATCCACAGCGACAACAATGTCACCGGGATTTTTATGCGCTATATTAATGGATAGTGGATTTAAGATTCCACCGTCCAAAAGTTCCAGATCTTCAAATTCAGCTGGTTTTACTACAGCAGGTATTGCAGAACTTGCCCTCAGGGCTCGATAAAGACTCCCGCTGTTAAAAACAATTTCTTTCTGGGTATTTAGATCTGTTGCCAGTGCTTTAAAAGGAATTGGCAGATCTTCAATGTTTTGATCGGGGATATACGACTCAATTTGTTTAAACACGCGTTCGCCGCGAATCAACCCCTGGCTTGAAAACACAAAATCATACAGCTTGAAAACGTCTGTGCGCTCCAGAGAACATGCCCATTCCTGAAATTTGTCCAATCCTCCAGCAGCATATATTCCACCGACAACCGCTCCCATCGAACACCCAGTGACGGAATTTATGGAAAAACCATGGTTTTCAAGAGATTTAATAACCCCGATGTGTGCGTATCCCCTGGCCCCTCCACTGGACAGTACTAATGCAACAGAAGTAGACATGTCATGATTTTTATAAAATGAATGTAATGATAGATTAAATCCCGATAAAGATTATTAGCTATTAATTATTGTTACGGTTTATTAAAGTTTTTATAGGTCGGGCAATTGCTCTAAATAATTTTTTTTCTTTATCCCAAAAAAATGCGAATTGTCCTAAAATTGCTCCATATACCAGGATTAGAATTTGGTACATGGGGAATATGAGCAGGATATAGGTGATGGTTTTAACCCAGAATGGTGTTTGGTCATTAAAATTGAACCATGAAAAAATAATCGGCCTTAACAATACTACAGTCATCCCGGTAAGGCTAAATACAAGAAGAACCATGATAACCTGGAATAGACTATTTAATTTCCATTTTAATTTTAATTTTCCAAATAATGATACCTTTTCCTGCATGCTTACTCCTCACTTTCAATTATAAAAAGTTTGCAATATTAATATTTAAAAAATTACTGCAAAGAAATTAACATAATTCATGAAAAGCAGATAAATTTAATTATTGATAGATTTTAATTTTTTAAGCATTATTTATGGAAGAAATCAAAAGAGTACTGGTAGCTGTTGATTTAACAGATATGGATGAAACCCTTGTACAGTACGTTGCACGGCTCAGCAACGAAATTGCTTTAGACAAAGTTTATTTTTTAAATGTAACGAAGAGCTTGCAGTTACCGAAGGAGATCATCACAAAATATCCCGATCTGGTTGCGCCAATGGATGAGGTAACCAAAAAAGAGATTCAATTTACAATTAATAAGGTAGCAGGAAATCAACTCAAAGCGGATTATGAAATCAAGGTAACAGACGGGCACCGTGCTGAAAAAATACTGAAATGGATAAAGATCAAAGAAGTAGATCTGGTTGTAATGGGGCGAAAGAAGGGTTTAAGTGGAGATGGTATAGTGACGAGTAAGATTGTAAGATTGGCACCGTGCTCTATAGTGCTTGTTCCTCAGGAATTGCCAAAAGAAGTTAAAAAATTGGTTATTCCCATTGATTATTCGTATGCATCACAATTAGCCTTCGAATTTGCCCTATATTTTGTCAAAAATATTCCCGGCCTGGAACTTACCTGTTTAAATATTTATGAGGTACCTTCAGGATACCACTATTCAGGTAAAACTTATGAAGAATTCGCTCAAATCATGAAAAAAAATGCGGAGGAATCGTTTAATCAATTTACAGCAAAATTTGATCTGCGAGATATAACAATTAAAGCGAAATTTGAATTAAACAAGGAAGACAGCATTGCTGAAAAAATATTTAAATTTTCAATAGAAGAAAAGGCAAGCGTGATTGTCATTGGATCGAAAGGAAGAACTCAGGCAGCATCATTACTATTGGGTAGCATATCGGAAAAGCTCATTAAGCTTAATGATAAAATGCCTTTATTTGTGGTAAAGGAAAGGTGGCATAATCTGGATTTTTTAGAAGCACTTTTTGAGGTTTAAGGATATTTGATTGCCGTTTCCAATATATAGGCAGTGCTTTCTCTGGAGATCATTTTTTGCCAACCCCTGATTTTATAACCAGATATCAGGGATCTGTTATTTTCCTGAAGGAAAGATATTTCAAAAGTTTTCTTACTGGTAAAAAGTGCATTTTCATGGGATAGACTTGCATATATCCTTAATGGATTTGATCTGGTTTCCTGATAGCTTATCAATAAGCTATCAACCTCGGTAGTTTCAGGATATTTACTTATGTACTTTATGGTTTTCGTTTCAGGATCCGATAATTCGACAGTAAAATAACTATCTGCAAGGATCGGTTTATTAATATCCGCGGCACGGAAGATCATTAATTCCTTCGACCATGAAGAATCGATTGGTGTGTATTCCAAGACTTCTTTAGCATCACCTATAATAGCTTTTTTAAATAGAGATGGGCTGATCGAATCAAGTGCTTTCACCTGAACATCTATCAGCCCATTGATATCATAATAAATATTTGCTGTTCCATGGTTTTGAGTCTGGTCGGGCACACATGCCCAAACTGATAGCACAACTAAATATATCAGCCAGCGACCCAACACCCAATTATTTCGCTTTTCCCTGGTTGGCAACAGCCTGTAATTTAGCAGCTAAAGCTTCCTGATCGCCCAGGTAATAATGATTGATTGGTTTCAGATTTTCATCCAGCTCGTACACCAATGGTATTCCTGTCGGTATGTTAAGCTTCAATATTTCTTCTTCTGATATATTGTCAAGGTACTTTACCAGAGCTCTCAGACTATTACCATGTGCGGCAATAATTAGTTTTTTACCTGATTTTATTTCGGGAGCGATTACGCTTTCATAATATGGTACTACGCGTGCAACAGTATCTTTCAGGCATTCGGTCGTGGGTAATTCCTTGTCGCTCAATCCAGCGTACATTTTCTGATTTCCCGGGTAATACTCACTTGATTTATCCAGTTCCGGAGGTGGTATATCATAGCTTCTTCTCCAGATGAGTACCTGCTCATCCCCGTACTTTTTAGCTGTTTCTGCTTTATTCAGCCCAGTAAGACCACCATAAAACCGTTCATTCAATCTCCAGGATCTTTCGACGGGGATCCACATCAAATCCATTTCATCCAATGCAATCCACAACGTTCTGATCGCCCTTTTCTGAACGGAAGTAAATGCCTTATCGAATGTATAGCCCTCTTCTTTTAATAATTTACCAGCGGCTTTTGCTTCTTCCTTTCCTTTATCAGTAAGATCGACATCAGCCCATCCAGTGAATCTGTTTTCCATATTCCATTGGCTTTCACCGTGTCTCAACAAAACTACTTTGTACATATTAATTTGGTTTTTATATTAAACAAGGATTTCAAAAAATATATTGATTTTTTTGCGTTGAGATAATATAAAACATATGATTGATTTATATTTCGTTCAAAATTAATCAAATACTGGCATAGATTTAGCTTTATTTTTTTGTTATTTTGAATAGGTCAGATGGAAAAGGTAATTAGAATTTGTTTAGCAGGCTTCACGTTCATTTTTAGCATAACTTACAGTTACGAAGTGAATGCCCAAAGTGAGGTCATCAACGACATGCGGACTGCCTTGAAAGCAGGTAGTTCAAAAGAATTTGTCAAGAATTTCAATACCATGGTTGAGCTCAACTTTGAAGGGGAGAAATCAAATTACAGCAGGTCGCAGGCCGAACTCGTATTAAAAGAATTTTTTAAAAAATATCCTCCTTTGGATTTTCAATACATTCATAAGGGAGCATCTAAACAAGGGCTGACTTATGTAATTGGGAAATATACCTTTGAAAATGGTTCGTTCAGGGTTTGGATTCTGATCAAAAAATTTGATGACAATTTTCTGGTGGATTCCATAGACTTCAGCAGGGAGTAAGTTCAATAGATCATCCATTCTTTATTTTTTAAAGCAAAGGTATTTTTTCGCATTGCATTTCCTATTTTTGCGCGGTGAAACCACCATATGTTACCGAGGAGTATATCTGCAATTTTATCCAGCAAGCGATTAAAGAGGATATTGGTGAAGGTGATCATTCCTCTCTCTCTACGATACCAGCCGAATTAACAGGCCGGGCCAGGTTACAAATCAAGGAAAACGGCATAATAGCCGGACTGGAATTGACACGGGAAATATTCAATAAAATAGATCCACTCCTGGACGTGAATATCTTTAAGACAGATGGAGATCAGGTAACAGCGGGTGACATTGCCCTGGAAGTAACAGGGCCAGCAAGGTCAATACTTGGTGCTGAACGATTGGTGCTGAACTGCATGCAACGGATGAGCGGCATAGCCAGCTATACAGCTCATTTGTGTAAATTGATAGCAGGGACAAATGCTAAAATCCTCGATACGCGCAAGACAACCCCCAACCTGAGGCCACTTGAAAAGTGGGCTGTGACTATTGGCGGAGGCATTAATCATCGATTTGCGTTATATGATATGATCATGCTTAAGGATAATCATATTGATTATTCCGGTGGAATCACCCAGGCATTAAAATCTGCACATGATTATTTGAAATTCACAGGTAAAAAGCTGGAAATAGAAATTGAAACAAGAAATCTGGGTGAGGTTAAAGAAGTGTTGAAAGCTGGTGGTGCAGATGTGATCATGCTTGACAATATGGATCCTTCCACAATCAAAGAAGCAGTGAAACTCATTGCCGGAAGGATGAAAACAGAGGCATCGGGAGGAATAACTGAAGAAAAAATTCGTGAAATAGCTGAAACCGGAGTCGATTTTATTTCTGTCGGTGCACTGACCCACTCGGTAAAAAGCCTGGATATGAGCTTAAAAGCTGAGATTGCAAAATAATTTTATAAATTTGCGGCCCAAATATTAGAATATTAAGGAAAATGATAGTAAAAACCAGAAAATATAAACTAGAAACAGGTAGGTACATTAAGATAGCATTAGCGGGTGTATTACGACAACAGTGGTGGGTGATTTTAATTGCTTTGGCAATCATGTCAGGTTCGTTGATCATTTGGTCGCATTGGTGGATTACCGGTGCACTGATTGCTTATGCGTTATACATTTTATTCTGGTTGATCCAGTTTGCAGGTATTACCCAATTGGAGCAGGGCAAGGTTTTATTTGAACGATTGAGTTATGAAATTACCAGCCAGCAAATACTAATCAAAATTAGTTCCAAGCAGGGAATGCCCATTAAGTGGGAGCAAATAAAACGTGCTAAAAAAGGGAAATCCGGTTTTGTGCTATGGATGTCAAAGGTGCAATTGATCTATTTCCCATTTAAGGTATTCAATTCAGATAATGAACGAAAATTCATTGAAACAATACTGAGAAGGAAAGAATACATTAAATAGCGATCAATACAAATCCCACTCCCCCCTCATGTAATAATTAAAAAGTACAGGATTATGAATGGTATTGAGTTCAATTGAATCACCAGGATCAATTGTAAAATCCTTGCCAAAGGAGGTCATCAATGTCATGGCATCATGATTGATCCATTTTGTTGGAATGTCATCAAAATAAAGGTTTACCATTGCTTGTTTAAACTGTTGCTTTGATAAGCTTTTTGATCCCAGAATCCATCCCCACTCTCCCAGTGTGATCACCTGGTTATGTATCGGGACAGTCGCAAAGCCTGCCTCGGTCATGGTTTTATCAATGCATTTAAATGCTCTGGCAGCAAAATAGGGACTTCCTGCCTGAGTAACGATAAGGCCGTTGGGTTTTAAAGTGTTGTAGCAAAGTTTGTAAAATTCATAGGAATACAACCGGCCCAACTCAATTGTTTTTGGATCAGGTAAATCAATTATAATGATATCGAAATAATTGTTTGCCTTTTCCAGATAGGTATAGCCATCCTGGTTGATTATCGTTACTTTTTCATCCTCTAAGGCATGCTGATTGATTTCAGAAAGAACGGGATGTTCCATAGCCAATTTCGTCATATCCGGGTCCAGATCGACCAATGTTATGTTTTGAACTTGGCTGTATTTCAATACTTCCCTGGCAGCACAGCCATCACCCCCACCGAGAATCAATACGTCCCTGGGATTCGGACATAGTTTCAATAAAGGATGGACCAGTGGTTCGTGGTACATGATTTCATCCACGGTGCTTAATTGTTGGTTGCCGTTGATGAACAACCAGTAATCAGTATTGGATTGGGTAATTACCAGTTTTTGATATTTTGTTTGTTTGGAATAGATCACACGGTCTTTATATCTCATTTCTTCCCCATGGGCAATGATATCATTTGCGCTTATGATTCCAGCGAAAAGTAATAAAAGAACTGAAATGTTCGAGATACTTAGCCTGGTTTTGACCTTTATTCCAAGATCTTTCCACAGAACAATTAATAATACGATGGCAACGGAATAATTTACAAATCCAAGAATAAAGGGAGTAAATGTGAGTCCGAGAAATGGCAAACCTATGAATGCAAAAAACATTCCTCCCAGTAAACTACCGTAGTAGTCATTTTCCATCATGGAAGAAACGTTGAGCTTCAATGTTTCAAATTGATCATTTATACGGATCACGAGCGGGATTTCCATGCCAATAAGCAGTCCAATGATCACACTCAGGCTATAGATAGCAAAACCCGTATACATGGTATATGTCGCAACCGTATAGGTAATCAACGAAACAAATGAGGCGAGAATAGATAGCGTGATCTCAATCCAGATGAATTTTTCCAGGAGGTTATCCTCCATCATTTTCGTAAATCGTGCGCCAACTCCCATAGAAAACAACATAATGGAAACGATCATGGTCCATTGAAGAACAGAATTTCCCAGAAAATACGTCGCAAGTGTGGACAACACATATTCTGCCACAATCCCTGAGAGTCCCGTAGCAAAAAGGCAAAGCTTAAGTATGTTGGAGCGGAGTTTCAAATAAATCCTATTGTGAAAATCTTCCGGATTTATTCCGGGATCTGTCTATTAAATGCAAATTTTGTTTTATTTGAACCCGCATCAGTTACGCGAATAAGAAAAAAAACTACAAACTCCAGCAGATCAGTACGGATCCACCAACATAGGCAAATGCTTCGATAATGCCTGCCCCGATATTTGGTTTATCCTGATTGACAAGTTCATCAGTTAGTTTTCTGCCTGGTAATAATATTTTATCAGCAATTAACCTCGCTATAGGAAGGAATGCCAATCCGACACCAGCATCGATGGCGATATATTCGGCTGTCAGATACCAACTTTCAAAATCATGCATCAATCCATTCCGTATCAAATTACCAATGGCGATCATCGCCCCGGCCATCGCAACTCCCACAGCTACATTGTCTTTTTCAATATGTTCGTGAATATCAAAAGGAGTTATCCAGTTATAAACGAAAGAAGTGAAGATCAGTAATCCCTGGCCTACAACCCAATAGATCAGGACTGTATCAATACCTCCACCTTCACCATAGACAGATCCCATGATGATCAAACCGGTTGCAATGGAACTTGCTCCTTCCAACACACCGGTGCCTGCATTTTGGTCTACCGTTATCTCTTTCTTCACGCTAAATTTTCTGAGAATAATTTTATCATTGATGATGATGGATAAGTTGAGAAGGATTAAGGCAATGCCTCCGTAAATTCCTATATACATCAAATCCATCAGAATTCCGGCTGTCTCACCCATCATGATACCTCCGATAGAAAGTACTAATCCGATAAAATAACCCGAGTGGGCCAGGGCAAACGCAAGATTATCCTTTTCTACCAGTTCATCTTTTACATTATATCCGCGATGGATGAGTTGATATAAATATTTGCCAATAAAAAATAATGCAAAACTACTGGCCAGGTAGACAACAGTAGTTAGGATGGCATCAATATATGTCATATTCATAGCTAGATGTTATTTAGGGTTTGAGTCATGTCAGGTTTTCGCTTTAAGACGTTATATATTTTAATTATTTCCCATATCCTCCACTTCGGGACCTTGAAAAATTACTGTATCGAGACCCGGATTTTGAGCTTTGAGGTGTACTGGATCTCACTTGTTGCTTGAATGAATTGTTGGCCGAATTACTCGACCACCTTGAGGATTTATTGGTAGATGTGTTGTAATTGCTATTTGTCCCATAAGTGTATCTTCCATCAGTACTTCTCGGACCATAGTAGGATCTGCCTGTTCCATAGTATCCTCCTCTGTAATCATCCCAATATGATCGCCGCACAGGGTAAGCCATCATGTTGAATATGGAATTCATCAGGGCAAATTTTCCATAAAACTCCCAGAACGATCCACCATCACGTTGTACCCATTGCCCGTATTTTTCATTGCCAACATAAGCGCCATATCCTGGAGGACTAACGCCTTTGGTCACTTTTCCGTCTTCATCTTTAGCGGCTATTTCCATGCCCATATTATCGAGGTTCGCTTTAAAAAAATCCTCACCAACTGGGTACCAATCAGTAATTTCTTCTCCAATTTCACCATTTTGATCCTCTTTGATAATACGGTACTGATGATAATACTCTTTAAAAATTGATCCTTCTGTATTCATGTCATACAAAATGATAGAAAATGTCGGTACATTGGTCATTTCCTTCACCAAATCATCAATGGGACTTTTAATTGGTTCGCTATAATCACTTTCGCATGTGCGGCTGCAAGCGTAGACCAGTACGATAAAAAAGATAAATAGAACTACTTGTCTCATTTTTCTATAGGTTAGACTGTTCCGGGTAATATGTTTGTTATTTCAAAATCATGGACAACTTTACCATATGAGGCCTCAAATTCACGAGCGCCCCACTGTTCCACACATGCTACTAATTTCCCTTCAGAATCATAATAATCCCAGGAGATAAATTCCGTCCAGCTTTCATCATCTTCCGGGTCATCTGAAAAATAACCTGGGCATTCCTTATCGAGGTAATAGGTTACTCCATTATATTCGATTTTCTTTGGAGGGCGCTTGTTTTCGATGATATCTTCTGGTATATCCTCCCCAAGTGCCCTGATTTTTAGTTTTTTGCTCAAGGTCATAAACCCTTCATCATTATAATCAATGTGCAGATAAGCTACATCATCAGCAGCTTCCAGTTTGTATTCCCGCGTAAAATAATTGTCACCCCAGTCGTATTCATATTCTTCCTTGATCACCCATGTTTTCAGGTCATAGTCAAACATGAATCCCACGCGTAGGTCTTCTATTTTCAGGTTATTAGGATCATAGTGGGGTTCTTCCTTTTTCTTAAATCTATCAAAAAGTCCCATGTTGTTTTTAGTATGATGGTGACCTTTGCCACGGTTAGTTGTTCCAAAAATACGAAAAGGCCCTGTCTTATCCTTGTCTTTTGACGTATAAACAAGGCCTTTGATCAATTGCCAGCCGGTCCAAATTATCAGGACCAGCAAGACTATTTTAATTAAAAATGTGATGACTTTATAGTTTTAGTGAACTATTCGCTCTCTTTATCTGCTTTTATTTTGGCTTTCATTGCAGCCAGCGCATCAGAAGTTTGAGGTGTAGGTTTTTCACGCAGTACTTCATCAATTTCCTCATCAATACTTCTGTTTTCTTTCGCAATGTCACCATATGCTTCAGAAAGAGCTTCATTTGCATCAACTTTCTCCTTCATCTTTTCAAGCATCGAAATAGTGCCCGAACTGTCTATCTGTGCCATTTGCTTATTGAGCTTTACTGTAGCCTGGCTTACTTTAGCACGGGCTTTTAGTGTTTTCAATTCGTTTTCGTAATGCCCGATTTTTGATCTCAACTTTTTTACGTTTGCCTCAAGTTGCACCAGGTTATGATCAATTTTGGTCGCATTCTGCTGTGCAGAAGTCGCCTGGTTTTCAGCATCTTGTTTCTGGTTCAACGCTTCGGTTGCCAATCGGTCAGCTTCAGCGCCATCTAATTCTCCTTTTTCTGCTTTTGTCAAAATCATCATGGCTTTGTTTTCATAGCTCTTGGCCCTGTTTTTAGCATCGGCAGATTCTCTTTTTGCCCTGATAGACATGGCTTTCACTTCTGCCAACGCTTTTAAACTTTCGTCGAGATCTTTTTTTAGATCACGGATGCCTTGCTCAGTTAACTTGATAGGATCTTCCAGTTTATCAACGATATTGTGGGCTTCAGCCTGCCCTATTTTGAATAATCTTTTAAATACGCTCATTTTTCTATGTTTTAATTTTTTGAAAATTCGATTAATTCTTTGGAGTATTCGCTCAACAATAAACTCAACGAGTTAAGTGAGCCTTCCAGTTCGTTAAGGTCAAGGTTTTCCAGCTGAAGTGTATCCCTGAATATCACCTTTTTCCCTGTTTCATCCAGCACAAATGCGCCGTGAATTATATCCCGGTTTTTAATCAGGAGCTTTTTGTAGATATCTTTTGAGTCATTTTTTATTTCGAATAAAAACTGCTCCATGACTAAAATGGGATCTAAGCAACCAATGACGAGGTTGTGTATGCCTGCTTCTTCATTTTCCACCCAAAAAACACCATCTTCTTCATTTTCCTGTAAAATATTGAAATCCAGATCAAGGAGAAATCCCTGTACTTTTTCAAAGTGGTCGTTCATAATGTTTAGATTTTTTGATGTGATTTTTTCATTTTATAAGTTGTTAAAATTAAGAAATTAATTTTTCAATCATAAGGTCAAGTTGTTATTAATAATTAAATAAAAGATTTCGTTTGCGGTCATTTATTTTGTAATTTTAATTCTAATAACGATAGAATTGCTCAAAAGGTTAGCAAAATATATAAAAAATATGAGTGCCATAGGAAAAAATATAAGAAAAATCAGAACTGTAAAGAAGCTTAGTCAGGCCGCATTTGCTGAAATTTTCAATTTAGCCCGTCCAAGTGTGGGGGCATATGAGGAAGAACGAGCAGAACCAAAATTAGAAACAGTTATTCAAATAGCTAATTATTTTGGCATATCCATAGATTCATTGCTTACAAAAGAACTGACCATAAATGACCTGTATAATTTTAATGTGCACCTGGATGAAGAAGTGAAAGTAGATCGGCCAAAAGGACAAAAAGTGGAAATTGACACGAACTTCATCAAATCTTCCTTTGTGCCAGGGGACAAACAAATTGAATATATTGTACACATCAACAACCGTGATTTTATTTCTACTCTCCCAAGAGTATTGATTCCCAAACATCACGATAAAACCACTCGGGCATTTGAAATGACCACAGACGATATGCACGATAATTTTCACGGATTAAATCTTGGCGATTTGGTGTTTGGACGAAAAATGAATGATCCATACAAATTTACCAATGGAAAGCTATATATCATTGTTACAAAAGAAAGGGTGATCATTCGCAGGGTAAAATTAAGAAAGAATCTGTTGGAGCTTATTCCTGACAATGCTAATTACAGTCCTGTGGAATTACCTAAAGGTGAAATCATTGAAGCGTGGGAAGTGATCGGATATTTTTCACAGAAAATCGGAGCGCCAACACTGATTTCGGAACG
>Ga0209536_100007366_pt1 | contig 16697 bp, 15 predicted proteins | sample DeeMarSeWOR28_12_FD_187461 | JGI IMG/M metagenome (GOLD analysis project Ga0209536, IMG submission 187461) | Marine sediment microbial communities from White Oak River estuary, North Carolina - WOR-2-8_12 (SPAdes) (version 2) | ecosystem: Environmental > Aquatic > Marine > Intertidal zone >... | reverse complement strand
CTATTCGTAAATCTTCTACAAGACTCACAACGCCAAATTGTGAACTCACCACATGAAGGGCATTTGAATTTCACGCCATCCTCTTGTGGGGACACTGAAGCGTGACACGAAGTACACCTGATAGCTCTAATAGTTGCCAAGTTATCACCAGAAGGTTTACTGATACCAAGGGTACCAGTTTTGGGGGCGTGCTGATGAGTTGATATAAATCTGTCGAAGTGTAAGTGCCATCCCGAAGCATATATTCTTGAGATGCAGACGAATGTATGAAAAACGGAGTGGATTATATGGGCACTAAGCTAGGTGACATTGTTGATGCAACAGCCATCTCACTTTCTGACCTATCAGGAAAGAAGCTAGCAATTGACGCGTTTAACACAATCTATGCATTTCTCTCCAGTATCAGACAACCTGATGGCACTCCTCTGTCTGATCGACAAGGAAGAGTCACAAGTCATCTGAGTGGACTGTTCTATCGCAACATCAACCTCCTTGAGAATGGTATCTATCCTCTGTACGTATTCGACGGTGAAGCTCCAAAGTTGAAATCAAAAGAACAGCAAAAGAGGCGAGAGATTCGTGAAGCCGCCTACGAGGAATGGCAGACTGCAAAAGAAGAGGGAAGAATCGAAGACGCGATCAAAGCTGCAAAGGGAAGCTCCAGAATGACCTCTTCCATGATTGAGGAGAGCAAGAGTCTACTCAAAGCACTGGGGATACCAGTGATTCAAGCACCCTCTGAGGGTGAAGCACTAGCAGCACAAATGGCTCGGGATGGACTAGTTTGGGCTAGTGCAAGCCAAGACAATGACTCATTGCTTTACAACTGTCCCCGAATGATTCGAAATCTGTCTTTGTCCGGAAGACGTCGTGGAGGACGTTCAAAGACATACAAGGTGATATCCCCGGAGCTGATAGACCTTGATCAAAACCTTCGTCTATTAACGGTGTCCAGAGAACAGCTCATTGACATTGCCATACTCATCGGGACTGACTATAATGATAGTGTGACAGGTGTTGGTCCAAAGACAGCATTGAAGCTCGTAAAGAAACATGGTCGTCTAGAGGATATTGAGTCTAGATTCAAGAGTTCCAAGAATCCAAAGGACAAGGAAAAATATACTGAGATTCAAGAAATTCCATACAATGAGATACGTGATATCTTTCTTAATCCTCCCACGATTGAATTTTCAGATCCAGAGTGGTCCAATCCCAATTCAGACGAATTGCAAAAGATTCTCTGTGCAGAACACGATTTCAGTGAGTCCAGGGTCCAGAAATCCCTTGAGAGACTCACAAGCGCACTTGAAGAACTCCGAGGCTCTACCCATCAAAGTTCACTCTCGGATTTCTTTTAGCTTCCGTGACGGATATATAGTGACACAATGAAGCAGTAATAGGGTACAGGTGAATGACTCAAATGATGAGAGAAAGAATGACCGCTGTCAGAGCATCCATCTCTGACATCACCAAAGGAACTTTTTCCAGCGACAATGGCGCACATGTGGTTTCTCCATTCGGTGTTGAACTAAGACGTGTAGTGGTTGTAGGATTTGTAGTAGGCAAATACTCCCGACCAGGGGATGATACTGGAAAGAAACGATTTGAAGGTATAACACTGGATGATGGAACGGACACCATTGGAGTCAAGGTGTGGGGTGAAGAGGAAGCAAGTACGCTCGAAGGTGTGAAGGAGAGTATTCTCGCCATGGTAGTCGGTCGAGTTCGTGAGTATAATGAAGAAGTCTACTTAATGCCTGAGATTGTCCGTGAACTAACAGATCCTAATTTTATGAGTCTTCATCTTCTTGAACGATACCAGGCGGTGTTGAGTAGGAGTGGTGTTTCTCTACAAGATTCAATGGAGCAACAGCAAGAATTGCTGAGCACAGCCCCAGCTCCCACCGTTTCTGGCAAGCTCGCCAATGATATCCTCGCATATGTCAGACTCGAAGCTCCACCCGAGGGTATACCTCTGAAGGACATTGTGGCTTACTTTGAGAAAAAGGGACAAGACTCTGAGAAGGTTCAAACAAAGGTGTTCAATCTAGTGGCTGAAGGTGCACTCAATGAGGTCAGTATTGGGCAATTTCGTACATCTGACATGTGACTCAGACATAAGTCAGAGCAATACCTTCAATAGCGTATAGGAGAGAAATCAAGTATGGACGACTATGACAAGCTTCTGGAAAGGGCCCGTTCACAGGTGCCTGAAGATGCCTTCAAGAAATCAGGAGAACGATTCCAAGTGCCTGAAGTCCAACTCATGCTTCAAGGTAATAGAAGCATCTGGCAGAACTTTCAAGAGATCATCAACATCGTGAACCGTCCCGGAAAGGAGGTTCTGAAGTTCGTTTCAGGACAACTTGGTACTGCCGGAAACATCGAAGGCAGTAATGCTCTGTTCAACGGTAAGTTCACTGCAGAACAAGTAGATGAAGTTCTCAACCGTTACATAGATTCCTATGTCATATGTCCAGTCTGCACCCGTCCAGATACTGAGTACCGCAAAGAGGGACATGCGTACTATATGGTTTGTAGCGCTTGTGGTGCTCGAACATCAATTAGACCTGTGTAATCGTGGAGGGAATCAACATGGTTCAAGTCTACATGCGTGTGAGCGAAACTCATGAGCATTATGTTGTAGCAATGTGTGACAAGAGTCTCCTAGGAAAGACTCTGAAACAAGGCGCTTTGAAGTTCAAAGTCAGTGAGGAGTTCTATGGTGGTGAACTCGTAGACCTAACACTGTGTATGAAACATCTTGAGAAGGCAACAATAGCCAATATGGTTGGGAAGAAGACAGTCGAGGCTGCAATGAATGCAGGTCTAGTTCATGAACAAGCAGTCTTATACATTGAAGGACATCCACATGCACAGTGGGTCAAGCTCTAATGTTGACAACCGCCACCATGACCGCCGCCTCCACAGAGTCCATCACGGTCCATTAATTCTCCAATACCTTTCAAGTAGGTTTTAACAGCATCTCCTACTGTAGTGTTTCCACTTCTTACGACGGTCAAACCGACATTTTGAGCATGCATGAAGGGTCTCATACCCATGCCCATAGTAATGAGAACATCTACACCCAAATTTACTAGTCGATCGACAGGTTCAGCACAGCTTGAGTGTCCCATATTGGAGATAGCTTCCACATTTACGATTTCACCATCTTCTACTGTGGAAATAATGAAGGCTTTACAATGACCAAAATGACCACTAATAGGACTATCAAGGCCATGATCCATATCTGCGGTTACTGCAATCTTCTGTGTGCTCAATTGTCCGTCACCTTGTAATTCCGGACAGATTTGTCTTTAAGAAACAACCGGAATGAGCTTACAATTTGTACTTAACAGTCCACATTTTAAGCAAATTTGTACCAAAAACTCAGGTTGGTTCAATTGAAATCTCCCTGTTATCAATGTGGAAATCCATCGGTCTTGGATGGTCTCTGTGCAGACTGCTACAACATAGAACATCCATTGATTGATGTCAAGACTCCACTAACACTGCTCAGCTGCAAACAATGCGGTTCAGTGAAGGTTCCAGGTGGGTGGAAAAAACTATCATTTACAGCAGCAGATTCTGATGACCGCTGGCCTCATCAGATAGATATTCTTCTAGACAATGAGGTACAACCTCATGTCCGTGGCATTGAACTTGAGATTGAAGAAGAGAAACGACTAGACAGGGTTCTCCATATCATTCTTCGTGCTGTAGGCAAATCCCACGAAGATCTACCTCCACATGAGGAGGAGTACAATGTCGAAATCAGGTTCTCCTATGGCACCTGCGACACATGTGGAATGAAGAGTGGGGGTTACTATGAAGCAACACTCCAGATACGTGCCGATGGTCGACAACTGACTGAAGAAGAAGAGGATGATGTTGTTCGCATAGTGACAGAAATGACCATTGCTCAGTACGGGTCTGACCACAAGGCGTTCGTCACGAAGATTAGTAGTGATAAATACGGTATAGACTTCCAGATGGGTTCTGAACATCTGTGTCGATCAATTGCTGATGTTTTAGAGTCCCGATACCTCGCTCAACGCAAACAGAACTACAAACTCGTTGGTCAAGATAAAGGTGGAAAGGATAAGTTTCGAACGACTATTCTAATCAGACTACATAGATTCGGAATTGGTGACTTCGTGAAGGTTCTTGACAACCCGTGTCAAGTCATGGCAATGAGTAAGGGTGGACTCACCTGTTTTGATCTTGTTCAGAGACAGCGGTTCACAATGAATCCTAAGAGTTCCAAATGGCGCACTCTTGAGTTTCTGACTACAAAAGACGAAAGCCGTGAGTTTATGGTCACAACAAGAGTATATGGTCAACCTGTCCAACTCATGGACTCAGAAACTTATGAAATGAGAGAGATTGAAGAGTCCCTACTAGATGAGGAAATTGAAGCAGGGTCCTCAGTGAAGGGTTTGATAATTGACGAGGGATTCTATTTGCTACCCCGTGAATAGAATGATGTTTCGGTACTCTTAAATGGCCTCTTCCAGAACCCTGCTATAGTCGCTATAGGACGCATCAGTCCAGCGCACAATTGGAGGAATACTTTGTCCCGAAGAAGAGGCGGTAGACCGCAACAAGGCACTAATCCAGATGAACCTCTTAGAGTGAGAACTCCTAGACGTGATGATGGAGAAATGTTTGGCATCATCATTCAGATGCTAGGTTTCGATAGAGTCCGAGTAAGATGTGAGGATCAGAACATCAGAATTGGTCGGATTCCAGGAAGAATGAAGAAGAGGGTCTGGATGAGAATCGGGGATACTGTCCTCATCACTCCTTGGGATTTCCAGAGTGATGAGAAATGTGATGTTGTCTATCGATACAGAGGTAACGAGATAGACTGGTTACAGAAGAAAGGAATTCTCAAGATGTTTTAATGCGAAGTGAAGGCTTTTCTGAGAACAGTTCTTTATTTCAATTGATTTTAAACAAGTAGAATTTAGGATGGAAACTACTAGTGCCACGAGCTGATGAGCAGCATAAGAAGATCATCTCCGAACTTGATCGTCGTAAACAGAAACGGCGAAAGGATGATGATGAATTCAAGGTAGTGGAGGGTGTAATTGACCCTCCCACGCTCAAGACGCTCTACAAACTCCTAAATCAAGGCACAATCGACAAACTTCATGGTGCAATCAGTACCGGAAAGGAAGCCAATGTGTACCGTGGTGAGGACACTGATGGAAAACCGATTGCTGTGAAGATATACCGTGTATCCACTGCTGAAACAGACTTCATGTTGGAGTATATTGTTGGAGACCCCCGATTCAAGAGAGTGAAGCGTCGGAGTAGGTCACTGATTCCTCAATGGGCAACGAAGGAGTTCAAGAATCTCAAGAGGTATCATGAGGCAGGAATTCGTGTCCCGAAACCAATTGCGATTGATAGGAATGTCTTGGTTATGGAGTTCATAGGTGATGCAAAGACCAATCTACCTGCCCCCCTAATCAAGAATGTAGAGATTCCCTCTCCGGTGAAGACCTTCAACGAAATCATCCGAATGATTGAAACTGGGTATACAAAAGCTGGTCTAGTTCATGCTGACCTATCAGAATATAACATCCTTTGGCTGAAGAAACCAGTCTTCATTGATGTTTCTCAAGCAGTTTTGATTGGTCATGAATACGCGAAAAAGTATCTCTTCCGTGACATTCAAAACATAATCAATTACTTCACGAAATTAGGCGTCGATACAGAAGACCCTGAAATAATTGCAAAACATATCGTCACAGTTGGTGAACAATGAATGCTTTATCATGAAACAATCAAAGTGCCCGAAGATCGGGTTGGCGTGATTGTAGGTAGAAATGGTAAGGTACGAAAACGCGTTGAACAGCTCACCAACACTAAACTAGACGTGAATTCAGAAGGAATCGTAACTATCACTGCACCAGAGCAGACAGAGGACCCGGTCCTAGCCTGGAAAGCTCGTGATATGATTCGTGCAATGGCTAGGGGGTTCAGTCCAAAGAATGCACTCTCTCTGATTGATGATGATATGCAACTATTAGTGATCTCTCTACGCGAGGTTGTGGGCTCCTCACAGAGTCAGATGAAGCGAGTTGCGGGTAGAATCATTGGGGAGAATGGTCGGACAAGGAGAGTCATTGAACAGACCACTGAGACCAAGATTTCCGTCTATGGGAAGACAGTCTCCATAATAGGAATGGGTTTAGGCTTGGACTATGCCAGAAGAGCAATTGACATGCTCATTGCTGGGGCACCTCATAGTGCTGTATACGCACGGCTCGAAAAAATGCGGCGAGATATGAACCGCCAACGAGCTGAGTTGTGGGAAGACACGGACCTATGATGCCTGTAATACCTCGTCTAATATGACTAGGGAGTTTCTTGTTACTTGAGTAGCATGAGTCATCAAGACACTATAGATGTACGATTTGAGAGCATCTCACCAGCAGAGTTCTTCTATAGAAATCGTCAGATGGCTGGCTTTGGTAATCCAACACAGGCGGTCTATTCCACAGTCCGGGAGTTAGTAGAGAACAGTCTGGACTCATGCGACGATGCTCAAACACTACCAATGATAGAAATAGAGATTCAGAGTGTAAAATCGGATATAGTTACTATCAAAGTGTCTGATAATGGAGCAGGAGTACCACCAGATCAGGTGCCTCAGGCTTTTGGCCGAGTTCTCTATGGCAGCAAATATGCTCAGCAGCAGAAACGTGGAACCTTTGGTCTAGGAGTCACAATGGCAATCCTGTATGGTCAGATTAGCACAGATTCTCCTGTTATCATTCATTCAAAGACCCAGAATTCAAATGCTATTCTGTATCGATTACTGGTGGATGTCAAGAACAACAGCCCAATCATCGAGAGTATGGAAGAACTCCAGCGTCCCTACGTGGGTACAACGGTCATTATCCAATTAAAGGGTGACCTGAAAAGAGCACAAGACCGAATCATCGAGTATATTCGTCTCTCAACAATATCTACTCCTCACGCGACACTCAAACTGAGGATTGATGATGAAATACATGAGGACTTGGGTGGTTCATCCAAGACCATTCCCGCACCAATTAGCCCCTCCAAACCACATCCACGCTCAGTGGACATGGAGGTCCTCCGCAGACTCATTTCAACTCATGGCAAGAAGAATCTTGATGAGTTTCTACAAGTATCCTTCCAGAAGATAGGTGTCAGAACTTCAGCACGTTTTCTCCAATTCATGAATTTGAGTCCTAACAAGATCATTTCGGAACTCACGAGAGATGAACTATCTCATTTAGCTCAAGCTTTAAGGAAGTATGATGGGTTCGAACGCCCTGATAGCAAATGCCTTAGTATTATTGGCAAGGATGACTTCCTAAAGTCAATAACCTCTGTTTTCAACACAAAGACAGCTGAATACTCAATTCGTGGAGTCAGTGAATGGCAAGGTAATCCTTTCATCATAGAGGCTGTTCTAGCAACAGGAGATGATTTTCCCAATTCTGACATTCCAACACTCTACAGATTTGTGAACAGAGTCCCACTTCTCTACGACTCAAGTGATGGTATTCTTACAAGAGTCCTGAAGCGAGTTAACTGGTCTCGATATGGAGCAAGGTCGTCAGAACCGATTGCAATATTTCTACATCTATGTTCTACAAAGATTCCTTTCAAAGCTGCGGGCAAACAATCGCTTGCATCAATCCCTGAGATTGAACAAGAGGCAAGTCAGGTTCTGAAGGAATTAGGAAGAAAGCTTGGTAAGATTACTGCAAGGTCAATACGAAGAGTGCGTGAATCAAAGAAGATGAGGGAGTTCTCAAAGTCATTCAGACAGATTGCAAGGTTTGGCACTGCACTTTCCGGAGATGATGATGTACCTTCTACTGATCGTCTTGTGAAGCGTCTTTTTGAGGTGGAACCTGATGAATGAGTCAGACCATGCAAAAGAAACCTTGGTATCTCTGGGTAAGAAGATAGTCCAAGCTATACGGGAGGAGAGATTTCCCATACTAGAGATTCCTGATCGGCGTACAAGCAACATCGTGTTTGATGTGGACTCCAATCATTATGTTCTGGGTTCAGCTCGAAACATCCGTGACTCAAGCAATGTAAAACATGTAAAGCGGTTTGCCCAGCTAACTTGGGTTGCATCCTTTGCAAAGGAATTAATCCAGGCCTCTCGGACAAGCTCGCTAAGAGACCTCTACTACTCCTCAGAGGCGTTTGGTGTCGGATTCTCTGACCAGTCAGAGTCAGACAGGATCGTCACAGATTTGGAGTGCCTCACTGGTCTTCCGCGCGAGAGCTTTGGTATCTATCCCGAAGAACACTCCTCTGTGTATGGTGAGGTTGTGATGAGGTACACAGTTCCTGATTACGAGGGAAGAGAGATAGACCTCACTGTAAGTCCTGATGGATTGCCTGTAGGGTCTGCCTTAATGACAGCAGACCCTGTCGAGTCTGATGCTGAGATTGTGCTGGCTGTTGAATCAGGAGGGATGTTTTCACGACTAATTGAAACGAAGGCTTGGAAACGTTTCAGTGCTGTACTTGTGCAACTTGGCGGTCAACCTGCCAGGTCTACACGAAGACTCATGAGAAACCTACATTCCTCCCTTGGATTGCCAGTGTACATCTTCACCGATGGAGACCCTTGGGGAATGCATATAGCTAGAGTCATCACGAGTGGAAGTGCAAACTCAGCACACATCACAGACCTGACAATTCCAAGTGCTGAGTGGATTGGGGTCACTCCAGAAGATATAGTTCAGTACTCTTTACCAACAGAACCAATGACCAATATTGATCTCAAACGGCTTGATGAGTTATCACAAGATGTTCGATACAAAGCACCTGAATGGCAAAATCATATCCAACAATTTAGGAAGATTCGCGTAAAAGCTGAACAGCAGGCATTTAGTAGATTCGGGATGGACTATGTGGTGGACACCTATCTCTCCAATAAGATTGGCTAGAAGATAGTGACTCCAAGTAGCAGGAATGCCACAGCTCCGTATGCAATCATTGCTTGTAGAAGCAAGAGCAGTGCTACGTTTCGTTTCTCTGTCATATTCTTAGAGAAGTGTGGTAGAATCCAGTACATCGTGAATGGGCCTGCCACCTCAAGAGTTCCATCTTCTCTGGGAGATGCGAACTTGACGTACTCGATGTTCTTTCGTTTAACATAGAATCGATACAGGATATACAGAAGGAAATTGATCAGAAATGGCATGTACATTATTATTGCTAATTTATCCATGTTCCCTAGAATCAGAGCTGCAGCCATTGCAGCTCCTAGGGGAAGCCTTCCAACGTCACCAGGAAGCACCCTCGCAGGAAATCTGTTGAAGTATAGGAATGCAATGGACGCCCCAAACAATGCTGCAGCCACCATACCTGCATCAGTTTGGGCACTTGTAACCATATGACCATTGACATATGGAGAAATCAAAACATAGAGAATTATGGCTGAGGAATTGATACTACTCAGACCTGCTTCGAGGCCATTCATACCCCCATACATGTTGGAAGAGTCAACTATGAACGTCATCATGAGGGGTACAATCAGAAGCGCGTAAAAAGGACCAAAGTGGACTACACCAATGAAGGGAATATCCATTTCTGGGATACCAACACTGACCGCGACCATCGGGATTGAGGCTACCAATGGAAGCACAATTTTTGTCCTATTCTTGAAGTCGAAAGTATCATCGAGAAGTCCAATTACCCCTGCCATGAGGATCGAGACTAACGCAGCAAGAAGGCCTTCACGTACTTGTGCTTGTTCTTGAAATGTTGTGATGCCCACTACTAGTAGTATTCCAAAGACAATTGCGAAGAGGACTATGAACCCTCCACCTTTCGGAATCTCTGGTTTCTCAGGTTTATGAACATCAATTCCAATCATTCCCGCATCACGGAGCATCTTGATCGCTCCAGGCATGAAGAGGATAACAACCATGAAAGCTGCTAGCATCGCAATGAGGAATGATATCAATGTAGGTCACTTCCGATGATTGACTGCACTTGGTTTTAGTTTTGACCTTTTCGGGCGGTTTTGGTTTGTTTGTGCATGCTTTCAACATCCGAAATCTATAATAACAAACCAGAAGCTCGAGCGACCAATCCCAGTCTAGTGGATTCTGAATCCACCGGACAGAAACCCCGATGAAATCACGGTGATTCGTATTGAGCCTGTTGAATAGAAAGATAGGAACCCTACTACTACTCGCTCTTTTTGTGACTAGTAGTTTCATGGCTGTCGGTCCCATTTCGGAGACTATGGAATCAGAATACTTGGCTCAAAACAAGGACTTTGGGTCAATCTTGGCCGCGTCGATTGAAAATCTATCAATCCCTTATGTCGATGACTTTTACGGAATTATAGACGGTATAATCGACCCGACTGAATATACCATGACTTACACAGATCCTGTGACCGGGGTTAGAGTCTATATGGAACACAATTCTACCGTATTGCACGTTGGTCTAGAGGCATATACTACAGGCTGGATTGGTTTTGCATGGCAGAACTATTCAGGCACATTTAGGTCAGCAGGCCTGAACAACAGCGATGTTGTAGTTGGATACTCACCAGGCTCCTCCTTAGGTGAATACTGGAGAGTAAGACCTACTGATGCAGTCACAGTACACTATGTTCTGAGTTTGAGAAATGGTTCTGTTATCCAAGAGGCTGACTACCCTGATATCAACTCAGTTGAACCTATTGGAGACGTTTCAGCCCTTCAGATGTACAAGGATGCAATCATAGGGATGCGGATTGGCGAAACACGCCACTTTACCATACCTGCTGCTGAAGCATATGACCAGAGGGGCCATGAGCTCTATGGACAGGACCTGATCTATGACATCACTCTGACACGAATTTCAAGAAGCTCCGTTGAGAGGTTTGCAAATCCTGCTGATGGAACTCCAATCGTGTACAGTGATGAGCATGGGACTAGCACATTCCAACACATTGCTGATGCAGACCAGTCACAGATTCTGCAGGCTGATGGGTCTGATAATGGAACAGTCACTCAACTTGAGTTTGCAATCTTGTTGAACAGTACAGATACCAATGATGTCCCATTACTCGTCGACGATGAAATTCAGTACCCCCTCATCATCATGTTTGGTAACACCGAGGAACTAAACGGACTTCCAGTCCAACACACACCATGGACTCAACCTGCAAAGGTTAGTATTGAACCAAATGCTCCACCACTATTGTCTGTTGTATATCCTGAAGCTGATGAAGTTCTATCTTGGGTTGCCAATCTCCAGCTCAATGCCACAGATGATTGGGTGAAATCTGCTTTCTATCGTTTTGACCAAGATGAATGGCTACCGATGGAGTACACATTCACCTCTGGATTCTGGGAGGTTAATGTCGATCTGTCAGAACGTAATGAGGGAGACCATATCATCAGTTTCAATGCAACTGACATCTCAAATGCCACAGCTTCGACAAGTGTGAATGTCACAATTGATCGACCATTCTCCCCACTGCTGGGAATGAAGCTTGATGTCAGTCGTGTATTCGTTCCAACTGCACACTTTGGATCTAGAGTAGATGATACTTATGTCATAGTCAACAATGGCTCCGTACCAATCAACTCAATTGACATCTACTTACCGGGTAAGTATGAATCCAACTTCCTAGCGATTTCAGCTGAGGATGCAGATGGTGATGAGATTCTTGTTAACAGACTAGAAAACATCAACGGAATGCTTCACTGGAGACTGTACTTCAATGATCCCGTTGGATACCGGGAGGAGTTCCATTTCAGTACAACAATGTACATGACACAGTTGTTCTGGCTTTCAAATCCCCAAGAATGGGAATATCAAGCATCATTCATGAGATACCCATATCTTCCATACATCATTCGTAATGCTGCCTTCGCTCTGGTCTTTGAAGGAGAAGGCACTCTCATTCCTGGAATAGATGTTCCAGACCGCACAGATTTCAATAAGGCCCCGTTCACATGGAACAACTTCACGACATATCTGCGTCTCTACGACCCGCATGTTGTTGCAGACCGAAAGACAACTGTCACAGTTGACGCCTGGGGATGGCTCTCATACAGAGAAATAATCACCATCCGCAACACTGGAGCTAATCCACTTCACCTAATTGCTTTCGTAATCCCTGCTCATTCGACAGCAATCACTATCTTTGACGAGGTTGGTGTTCTGGCTCAGTCCCAGCGACTCATAGGTCAGAGAGAATTCAATGAAACCAAGACAATCAACATTAACCTCGATGCTGACAGGTTTGGTGCAGGATTGGAGTCTGGATTCACATACACATTCACTGTTGACTATGTCATTCAGACAAGTAGCTATCAGGATGTGATTGCCGCAGGAAACCGGCTAGTCATTCCACTCGCAGAGTTGTCTGATGTCTTCATTCACAAACATGTTATTGATGTTGTAATGACACCAACAGTGTCACTGAAGGAATCAACTGAAGGCTATCGGATGATTTACGGTATCTTTGACACAACTCTCAGATACACTGCGTACAACACAACTCGACGAAATGCACTCTCAGTTGAATTGATTTATTCAACAACAATCGGTGCTGCAGCACGACCTGCAATCTTCGCGATCATTATCGGAATCATCGTACTCCTATACGTTTCCCTAAGAAAAGTGGAACTTCCTGAAGAGGTCACTGGTCCGCGAGATGATGACGATTACATCGACTCTCAACCTAAACAAGTCGGTGCACCTCCTGAGCTTCTAAGAGAATTCGCCAACCTCTATTCAAAGAAGACAGCTCTCAACATGGACTTGGAAAAACTTGAGGCCGCAAGACGGAGAGGTAAGGTGAAGAAGAGGGAGTATATGATTCGTGAACGCGATGTCAAGCAGCAGATTGAGGAGATTGATGACAAGCTACCCAGTCTAAGGGCAGAGCTGATTGGTCATGGTGCCAAGTACCGTGACCTTGTAGGTCAACTCGAGCTCCAGGATGAACGCATTGAAGGTGCAAAGGCTGGTCTACGTCAACTGCTCCTGCGTAAAAAGAAGCAACGAATCAGTCGAGTTGCTTTCGAGAAGTCACGTCAGGACTATCTGAAGACAATCCAGAAGGCAACAAGTGCTAGTGATCGTATCCTTCTATCACTGCAAGAAGAAGCTGGAGATGTCTAGGTAGGCTAAGTCTGCCTAGACCCTCTATCTTTATTGGCTATGCGCATACCGATTTTTGTATCGTAAAGCAACCCTTATCAAACAAGAGGCTAACCAAGACGGTCCCTGTGTAGGTCGTTTACAATGAATACAAGTGAAAGCATTCAACGAGAGAATATTCGTGCAAGAGAACTGCTGAATGGTGAGTCCCGAGCTCTTGAAATGTATCAATATCTGACCGGTTCACCAAATGTCCAGTCCTACCTCCGTTCCGCCAATCGCATGGCAGTATCCCGACTTGGATATACAGATCATGGTCCAGTTCATGCAGAGGTAGCAACCTGGAACGCACTGAAGGTCTTTGATATTCTCGAACAGACATTTCAACCAAATGTTGTGGCAGAAGAAATTGGAGACCTCGACGATGCACGTCTGATTGTTCTTTCATCAACCTATCTTCATGATATTGGGATGGTGATACACAGGAATGAACATCCACAAGCATCAATCAATCTCGCTGTCCCCATCCTCGAGTCAAAACTGATGGACATCTACAATGATCCCGCCAAGGCCACTGACATTCTCTCTTTCATCCTACACGGTATTTATGCTCATGATGATGACACACAATGCCTGACTCTTGAGGCTGGAATCACCAAGCTTGGTGATGGTGCAGACCTGACCAAGGGACGTACAACGGTTCCTTTCCAGAAAGGTAAGGTGGACATCCATAGCGTAAGCGCTATGGCAATCAATAATGTCATCCTTGAAAGAGGCGAGAAGAAACCACTCCGAATAACAGTGGCAATGGACAATCCAGCAGGTGTTTTTCAGGTAGAGGCTGTGCTTGAGAAGAAGATCTCAACATCAGGACTTCAGGACCAGATTGAAATTGATGTCCTTGTCAATGGAGACCGTCTAGTTTTGTCCCATGTGAAGCGTCTGTTTCGTGTACAGATGTCAACCACTGCTGATGGATTAAGTCCGAGAGAGAAGTAATGGTAGCTCCGGGAGGATTTGAACCTCCGTCAGCGAGGCATTTCGTCAGTCAGATTGAGTTTGTAACTTTTTCTGTTCTTTTTCGATAAGTTTGAATCTCTCATTTGCAATATAAGATTTCAAAACAGATGTTATAATTTTTCCTGCATCGCTAGATTTGGATAGTTTATCTTCCAATTCTTCCATATTAATAATCTCATCTTTTTGAGATTCTTTGAGTATCAGAAGAGGTTTACTTAGTTCATCTCTTATTGATTGTATTATTGCATCTGGAATTAAGTTCGCCCTTGTTATACCCACTAAAGTTCGCTTTATGGATTTGATTTGAGTTTCAGTAAGACTTTGAACTGACTTTAGTGTTTCATCTCTTATTCCTGATGGACACCAAAATGGTTTTCTAAATGGATCCGTATAAAATCCGTCATTCTTCATTTTATTTAATCGCATTGAGAATGCATAATCTGTATCAGATTCCATTTCAGATAATGATGGAATTCCTAGTCTATCTCGAACATCATCTGATAGTTCACCAGATTTCAATAAAAGCTCGAGACCTGTGCGAAATTCTTTTGCACCAAGTTGTTTCCATTGGTGTTTTGTAAATTGACTTTTCAATTCCTTTCTATAATCCTCACTTACTAGTCCATCAAATATGGGGTGAAAGAGCGATATAAGATAGGCTTTATGGGCTTCTTCGAAGCCAAGAATCGCCAAGCTGGTTGCGTGTCCTATACTTCCTTTCTTCTGTAAAATTCTAGAATCTTGAAGAAACTCTTCAGCATTTTTCAAGGTTTCTTTCATAGCTATTTCTATCACTTTTTTATCTATCATTTATTCCTATCACATTGTTGATAGTGGGAATATCGATTATAACTCTTTCAAGAAATGGTAGCCCCGCCAGGATTTGAACCTAGGTCTGAGAGGCCAAAACCCTCCATGCTGGACCGCTACACCACGGGGCTGCAATTCTCGGATTGCTTTGAATACTACTTCAAGTTTATGGTACTATCCAGAATCTTCGAAGTCATTTTCATCTGCTGCAACAATGTCCTTTTCTTCCAAATATCCTGCAATTTCACTATATCGAAATACATCATCAGGGAAAATGACTTGCTTCAGGTTGTTTATGGCAAATCTAAGGGGATGTTTCAGTCCAGTTGTCGTATCAATAAACTGCTTGCTTTCGAAGAATTGAGCTATCTCAATAATGTTTACATCAATGTCCTGAAGGCGAAGCATCCTTTCAGTAGGTTTGGTCTGAAGAAACAGAATTCTCCAATACTTAGCATAGGGATACTCCACCTGTTCTGGATGCGGATTAGCAACCAATGTTATAGGATCCCCAAGCTTCGTTTGAAGTAAATCACTCGCAGTCTTAGGTAGTTTCCTGTATACTCCTGAGAGGGAAATCAGACACTGGCTGAACCTTCGTTACTCAGTTGACTCAGTGAGGGAGAAGAAAGTCAAACACGACCGACTACTGATACCTCTCTCTCCCTCATCATATCATCTCAAGAGATTGAAAGAGGGGAAGCTGAAGACAGTCAGACTCTTCAAGGATAGACGAAGAAAGTGGTGGGTAATTTTCACAGTGACAATTGATACTGAATCAGTTGACACATCGAACCTACCACCTGCGGTCATGGGAATTGATCTGGGAATTGAGAAGGCTGCATGTACGGTCTTGTTGACCAAACAGGGATACAAACATGTTCGCTATTGGAAACAACAAGACAAACTAGAACGACTGGAACACTACGACAGCATGGTTGCTTCTCTTCAACAGAAGAAGGAGTCACTGGTTGCCCAGTGCAAGGACTCAACCCAGGTTACAAAACGACTAAGAGAACTTGGTGAGAAACGGGCAAGGCTTAGCCAAGAATATGACCGCAAACTCGTAAAGGATGTTGCAGAACATATCATAGATTTGACTGAGAAGTATGACCTTCGCATCGTCATCGGTCAGCTCAAGGGCATTAGGGGAACTGCAAGAAAGGGGAACTATAGAGGTCGAAAGTTTCGAGGAATGGTTCATCGTTGGTCATTTGCTAGGGTAAGAGATTATCTTCAACACAAGCTCTCAACCCTTGGTTTTGATTCCACGAAGTTCTTTGCTGTAAATGAAGCATGGACTTCAATAAAGTGTCATAAGTGTGGAAGCAAGGGGTACCGACCAAAGCAGAACCTCTTCGTCTGTGGAACCTGTGGGTTCCGTTCAAACGCTGACCTGAATGGAGCAATAAACATCGGTCGGCGCGTTATCAAGCTCATCCCTTCACTTAGAGATGAGAAGACTGGACTAGGAGTTTGGCTTCTCCCTAGTGAGAAGACCATCCCGAAGACCTCAAGGAGTAAAAGCTCTAAGAGGAAGTCCCCACTCTCCAAGAGGAAACCAGCCTTAGTGGGAGAGTCCGTGGCTGAGTGTTATGAACAGACATCTCTTGAGATTTCTGAAAGCACTGAAGACCCAGCCGTGGTAAGTACTGTGGAAGAACCGTCTGTGTCCAAGATGACTGGTAGTCTTGGAGTATCACAGCGGACAGAAACCAGTTACCAAGAGAGGAACAATG
>Ga0209536_100007365_pt1 | contig 16698 bp, 19 predicted proteins | sample DeeMarSeWOR28_12_FD_187461 | JGI IMG/M metagenome (GOLD analysis project Ga0209536, IMG submission 187461) | Marine sediment microbial communities from White Oak River estuary, North Carolina - WOR-2-8_12 (SPAdes) (version 2) | ecosystem: Environmental > Aquatic > Marine > Intertidal zone >... | reverse complement strand
TGGCGCATCATAGGTTTTACCCTTAGTTAAAAGGGAATAAAGTATTTTTTTGGATTCAAGATCAACAAAAATATGTATCTTCTTGAAATCAAGTCTTCTAGAAGGTCTTTTTAAAATTATCTGTACCCATGCGCCTTTCCTATTTGTTTTAAAACCACTGGAATCAACACCTGCAAGATTAACACACGTTGGTACAAGCAATTTATTGATCTTGATAAGAAGTTTTTCATCAAGATAACCCATAGTGTTCTGAATTGTTTTATAACAAGGAGCTCTTTTCAACCCAAGGATCTGATATATTTTTAGATCCTTTGTTGCACTAGCAAGAGTTCTATATGGTATACCAAACATGGTTTTCAACAGAAGAAGAACTGTTAAACTTGAGAGTTTGAATTCTCTTCTTTGAACTGGCATGTCCAGTTCAATAAACAGTTTTCTAAGATCTAATATTCTTTTACATTCAGAAAGTCTACAGGCATCATAATGTGCCCATGGAATACTAACTTCTTTATACCTCCTCCATTTTTTATGTTTTAGACTAGCTCTTTGCATCCCATCCATCACCAGATGGATGCATGGGGCTATGTCTTTTTAAAAATAATTACACAAAGCAACTGTTATTGTAACATTTAAATATCCTTTATCAGATGATATTTATGAGGGAGGTAAACATTGAATAGAAACATCCTTGCTATTGGTATATCAATTCTGTTCTTAATTACAGCACTGACACCGATGAGTCTTGGAAGTAATAATCATAAAGAACTACCAACTAGCAAAGGATATGATAGATACATGTATCCAGAATACTATAACTGCTATAGCACTGAGGAAATAGATGGTTATGTTGAGTATCAAGATACAGAAGTATCCATGGAGTATGAACTTGTAGAACCAACTGAGCCTTTAGATAGCCCACCTATGGATAGTTCATGGCCGATGTACTGTCATGATGTAAAACATACTGGGAGAAGTCCGTACAGTACTGCTAATAATACTGGTGAAGAGAAATGGAAATTCTGGACTGAAATTGATGGTATCCCAAGTGGTATCGTTATCACTGATGATGGAACAATCTATTTTGGTGGTTCATACGACCTTTATGCAGTACATCCAAATGGCACGCAAAAATGGAGATATAAAATAATTGCTCCTATGTTATCTTGTCCAGCCATAGATGAGAATGGAACAATATATGTTGGAACTGCATATGTAAATACTAATTTGTATGCTATTAATCCTAATGGAACATTGAAATGGAAATTTCCTGCACAAATATTTTCCTCTCCTGCTATCGGAAATGATGGAACAATATACTTTGGCGATGCAAACAATAACATAAACGCTCTGTACCAAAATGGTACATTAAGATGGAGATACAAAACAAATCATGTTGTATATTCCTCTCCTGCTATCGGTGACGATGGAACTGTATATTGTGGTTCACATGATAATCATCTTTATGCATTATATCCAAATAATGGAACTCTGAAATGGAAGTATAAAACAGGAAATTGGATACGAACAGCTCCTTGTATCGCTGATGATGGAACTATATATGTTGTATCTCTTGATTCTTATCTTCATGCAGTATATCCCAACGGAACTATGAAGTGGAAAACTAATGTTGGTGCTGGTACCTCTCCAACTATTGGTCAAGATGGAACAATTTACTGCGGATATAGTAAACTTCATGCTGTAAATCCTGTTAATGGTACAGTAAAATGGAAACTTTCTATAGGTGGTAAAATCAGGGGCGCAACTCCTTGTAATTCTATAGATGGTACAATTTATCTTGGAAATTGGGATGGTAGTGATATTGTCGCTGTTAATCCTAATGGTACTGAGAAATGGCGATTCTCAATTGGTGGTGATGTTGATTCTGCTCCTGCTGTTGATAAGGATGGAACTGTCTATATCGGTTCACGATTGCTGAATGGAGGTTATCTCCATGCATTTGGTGAGTTGGACAATAATGCTCCCACAGCACCAGAGATTGATGGTCCACGACGTTGGCCAGCAAAAGTAGAGGTGTGCTTTACATTCCATTCTACAGACCCAGATGATGACGATGTTAAGTATATCATAGATTGGGGTGATGGTACTACATATGAGACAGAATATTCTCAATCTTGTACACCAGTAGAAGTGTGTCATACTTGGGAAACTATAAATGTATATCTTCTTAAAGCTAGGGCTATAGACATATATGGTTATGCGAGTGATTGGTCAGAGATTGAGATAGAAATACCAAGAACCAGAGTATCTAATCTATGGTATCAATGGTTTTTAGAACGATTCCCAATACTAAACAGATTGTTATATCTTATAAAATAGGAATTTTAAGTCAAAATCGGTATTTTTAAGTCAAAACGTAATTTTAGGGCAAAGCCCAAATAGGGAGCTTTGCACTTTTATTACCTAAAATGTCCTAATAAAAGTGCAAGTTGATGAATAAAAGTGCAGAGTAGTTAATTTTAAATAAAATAAAAAATCGGAATGAATACTATACTCTTTACAAATTTCAATAATCTAAAAAAAGAACTTATTTCATTATCTATTAAAATATAATATGACCTCTGTTCAATAAAGAGTGGCGAATATCAAAAAAGTCCATATTAAAATCATTAAAATGTAAAATCCAAGAAAAGCATATTTAACACTGATAATTTTATATCTACGCGGTCCTTCTCCTCCGAGAGGGAGTGCCATAAATTCTTTTATATTTAATTTCTCACAAATATTTCTTATTGCTACCATATGATTTTTAAATTCATTATTAAGCTTATAAACTATAATTATTCCGAATATTGAAATAATATCAAGAAAAATAAAAAGATAATAAAACTGATTAAATCTTTCTAAACCAGCACTTCCAATAACTGCTAAAACTCCTGCTACAATTATCGCATAAATATTAGTAAACCATAATCTTTCGTTTTCCACATGCCTTCCATGAAACCAATTTTGATTTAAGGCCTCAAGAAGATATTGATCCTTAATTTTTCTTTTAGGCATTTCGAAATCAAAATTCATAATATATAATCTTTTAAAAAATCTATGTGATACCATTGATTTTACCCGTTAAAATACTCTTTATTATTGAAAAAATTATGCTGAATTAGGATTTTTTATGCAAAATGATGATTTTATATACAGAATGATTAGCTTTAAATTCAAAAAATATCAAACTATTCATTAATAATTTATAGATATATATTTATAATTTTTCTATATTTCAAATAATTATGGCAAGATCAAAGAATAATGATTTTTGTGATTTAAGAACTTTTTTTATTGAAAATGCACATTTACAGGACCATCTCTTACAGAGTTATAGAATGTTTTTTATTACATCACAAAGCATTCTTATTCCATTATCTGCATTAATTATATTTTCAGGAGATTTGTATGATATAGTAGAACTTATTTTTATAATACCTTTAATTTCTATTGGTTTAATTTCATTATTTTTTTGGTCAAGGATTACTGCACGTAGAGGAGTTGATACATCATATTGGCATATGCAATTGTTAAAAAATGAAAACTATTTGGGAAAAAAATTATCTGAAGTTGAAAAAAAAAATTGTTTTTCCGAATTTAAAAAATGGCAATTTAAATCTTTAAAAGAGCGAAAAAATATTTTAAAAAAATATAAATTATTAGAGTCCCCTCCAAGAAATTTTATGGAATGGTGGATTCCTAAATTTTTTTATATATTATGGATGACAATCTTTGCATTAATGATTTATTATTATTTTGTTAATAACATATTTTTTGTAATTCTAGTGACTGTTATAATTTCCATAGATATTTATTATTTACAACATAAATTTATTTTCAATAAAGATGTGTAAGCAATAATTATTATGATATTATGTTCATCATTTAAAAATATTTAACATCTAATGATGGAAAGCCATCAAAAATATTTTCATATCTCTTATATACCAAACTTTTTCTTTTCATTTTTACTTTATGATTTGAAATATTTTTTTTATCTATATTCCATTTTAGATATGTTTTAATTAGACCAACTTCTAATTTTGGATTATTTTTTTTCGCTATTGCAATAGCAAGAGCATCCTCCATTCCTTGCAATTCAATTCCGCTCTGTTTTCCTAAGATTTCTGGATAATCACAAATATTTAGAAAAGCCTTAACATTATTAAAAAATAAATTAGCATTCCACATAGCACAAGTATTCCAAGGAATCCTCAAAGCATTTGATTTTAACCTATCAAAAGAATGCCCTCTTTCCCAAATTTCTAAATTTTCATCAATATCTGTTCTGAGAGCAAAACCAACAACTAACATATTAGGATTATTACTAAGAATATTACACATTTTTTCTACATCATCTTTTTTAAGATCGACTTCAGGCGAAGCAATTAAAATATAATCAGGTTCGTCCTTATTAGTAAAGACCTTATTTAAACCGATATTCAAAGCTCCACTTGCATCTCCCCAAGGTTTTACATAAACAATTTCAATTTTTTTCAAAATCTCGTTTTTACATTTTTTTAATAAATTTTCTGTAGAATTATCTAACTCTTCTTCAAAATTAACCAAAATAATAATTTTAACTAGTTCCTTATGAATTTCTTCAATTAATAGTTTTATTTTCTTATTTTTCCAGCTCCTCGAAATTAAAAATATCTTTTTCATTTAAATCCTACAATATTCTTATGCTTTATAAATAAAATCGTTCAAATTCATTATATTCCTGTTTATTATATTGTTTTAAATGTTCCCTCTTTTTGTAAACCATTAAAAGATAATAACTCAGAAGTTCCATTACGTTGTATCATTTCATGAATAAGAACAGTGATATTATAAGCTATAATCTTACACAACAGTTCATTCTCTTGAGCAACTCTATTTTTGGATTTAACACTTTCACCAAATTTCTTCTTAATGGCACTAAAAGTGGACTCTACATTACTTCTTTTATGATAGTGTTCAAGAAATTCATCTTTGTGGAGTTGGAAATAATGATATGTTTTACGCCATAATGCTCCTCCTCGGTTTCCTGTTGCATTTTTCTTAAAAGGAATAAAAGGTTTACCACCAAAACTATCAATAAGTCGTAGGTTTTCCTTTGAGGAGTATGCCATATCAGCACTAATTTCATTAATAGTAAAATCTTTTGAAATATTCTTAATCATTTTTTTGAGTTGTGGACTATCAGCACTATGTTCATCAGTTACAACAACATCAGCAACAATATTCGTATTAATTCCTGTGCAGATATGGACTTTTAACCAGTTACGTTTTCGTTTTGTTCCATGTTTTTCCTCACAATAATTACCAAAAGTAGAACATCTAAAACCACTACTGTCTATAGCAAAGTCTGTTTCAACACTAGCAAGAGACTGAGCACTAAGGCGTACAAGTTCATGCTTATTCTTCTGTTCACGCAGTTGATGGAACAGAATACAATTGTCAAGGGGAATCCATTCCATTAGCAGATTATAAGGATGGAGAAATTTTTTTAGACGAATTGGATTGTATTGGATTCATATTATCGCTTAAGGATTCAAATTTTATTTTTAAATCTGGCATTCATCGAGTTTGTATGATTATGGGAGATGAAGAAATTATATACTTCAAAAATGGGAATTTTGATCAGTTCAATAAACCGATGGAGAAATTTATCAAATCATTTATTAAAAAATAATCAATAATTTTACTTTTGAATTTAACTAAAAGTTAGGTGGTATATCATCTGAACTTATTATTGAGAATTTACAATCATCATAAATACCGTCAGGATTGTCAGTTTCGTTTACTCCACAGATTTTACAAATCATAAAAAATCACTTTATATTTGTTTTATTTCTTGTGAAAACAATCTCCTATTTTTAGGAAATCTTATAGAAGAATAATGCCTGATTTTCACAATATTCAAATCTATTTCAAAATACTTTTTTAATTCATAAAAACACCTGTTTCCAAGTGCAACAGTGATTTTTGGTCTAATTATTTCAAACTCTTTTTTGAGAAAATCTATTTGCTCTTTCATTATTTTTTTGTCTCTAAACAATTCATTTTCGCTTCTATTTTTCTGTCTAATTTTTACTATATCTGTAATATGAGCATATTGGAATCCATTTTGTTTTAATTGTTCATAAAAAAATTTGCTATACTTATCTGGAAAAGAGCCATAACTGGGATTTAGCCCAATAAAAATGATGTTTTGTGTTCCTAAATATCCTTTTACTCCATTATATTCTGGAAAAAACCATGCATCTATCCATTTTTCCTTATAGCATTTATCAATTATATCGCTTCTTAATTTTAATAATCTCTGCTTTTTTGATTTATTCAATTTTTCCCCCCTCAATCAAAGCTCTAAAATATTCAATCTTTTAATAGATTTTGTTATTTCTCGATATTATTTTTTCTTTGATTCAAACCTTTTTCCATTACAACCAGGTTGACTGCCCGCTTCTATTTCATAACCGAGTTCACATTCATTGGATTTAGTAAAAGACATTCCATCTTGTAGTGTGTCTGATATTAACATTTTCCCAGCATGTTTACAGTTTCCACAATTGATATTCTTTTTCATGTTTTCCTCCCTCAAATCTAAAAATTCATAACAGCTGTTACTTTAAAAAACAATCCAATAAATTGTTATTTTTGTCTTGACCGTGGTGTGCTTTTGATACGGGCTGGCATTTTAGGTTTCCTTGTTCGTTTATTTCCTTTCTTTTTTGATTTTTCATCATGAGGAATATTTGACATTCCAGGGCCAATATATCTTACTTGCCTCTTTTTTTGCTTTTTTCTTATCATTTATTCTACCTATTTACCCTTCTTTTTAGATGATAAAAATATTTCAATTGATGATACATTTGAAGTTCTGCCTTCTTCATTAGTAATGCTTTCGGTACCTATTTTTATATCTTTTATTTTTACTTCTTTCATAAACCTGTTTCTGACAATTTCCGCTGTATCTACCGCTCTACTAATAGCTCTACCACGAGCTTTTAGTACAACTTCATCAGAACCACTCCTCTGAAACTGTGTGACAACTGCAAGCACATAGCTCATTGAAGGCTTATTCCCAACATATATTATGTTTTCATCTGTTCTTTTTTTCGTTGTTTCATCTGTCATAATTTTATTCCTTCATCAGTTAAAAATATTCTAAGTTTTAAAGATTTTTTATCAATGACTTCTCTTAAATAACCCATGTCTTTAAGTTTTTCTATATTAAATAAAAATTCATCTTGGCTAAGCTCTAATTCACTTCTTAGATTATTTGACCCCATATCATTTCCATTTTTATGTAGGATATCAATAATTCTAATTAATCTTTCTACATCATACATAAAATATCTCCTCAATAATAACAACATTTGTTGAAATAAAAGGTTTTGGTTTAACAATTAAACATAGAATTGTAATCATTAATAAAAATAGAGTTTTACTTTCGTCTACCTCAAAATAATTTTTAAAACATATAGTATAGTTGCATTGTTTATGCTTACTAAATTTTGTCCTCGTTGTGGACAAAACAAAGGAATCAACTACTACATAAGACCTGAAACAGAGGATGGAAAACCATATCATACTATTTGTAAAGATTGTAGGCAGGTATTAGCCTGTGGAAAAAAAAATAACTTGAGGGTTATCTAAAATAAAATCTCTCTCCACAAACTTTTCCTGTAATAACGATAACATCTTATGTCCTTATATTAGTATCTAACCAAAAAGGATGATATTAAAAATTGAAGAAAAACAAGAATGATTTAAATTTAATAAAAAATTCCCTTTTTTCTACGTCCCCTAACGACTCGTTTAATATCAGGTGAATGACAAGATGTACAACCATTAACATCATTACTACCTGTTTCCACATAGCTGAACTCTTTCATGCAACTGTTACAATAATACCATGAAATCATAATTAACCTCGACACCCCAACCTTGGACTATTATTTTAATTTTTCTAAGAATCTATCTATATATCAAAAGTCTTATCTTAAAAGATTCAGCAGTCTTTCCAGCAATGGGAAACAATCTAACTATTCTTGCAGGCAAGGGCAATAGTTAATTTGATTCTTTATTTATTTTCTTCTTTTTACGAAGTATGTTACGAATATAAATACCGGTTAAGTATGATATAGTTCCTACAATTGCACCATAAAAATTAAAAATGTTTTTTGTCCAGATATAAAAAAGAAACATTACAATCCAAAAAAATGTTAGTACTGCCCAATAAAAAGATGGTTTATCTTGCTTTTCCGTCCATTCCAAATAACCTGTACAAAAAAGTGTAATAAAAAATTCTCTTTTCAAACTTCATACCTCTATATCATATGGCTCTTTTGCAGGATGCCAATCAATTTGTGGAATCCAAGGGATAACAATCTCCCTGAGTTCAGGATATGGGGTATACCAACAAATTATTCCGAAAATAAGTTTTGGAAGAATTCGTGGTTTGTTCCAATAATTGCCATTCCATCGATTTCTAAATGAATTATTAATAAATGCATCTCGTTTATTATTAATGAAATTGTTTTCCTTTATTGTGTTCCAGAAACAAATAAAACTAAGGCATATGCCCTCCGAATTATTTAAAATATTATTACGATTAATAATAATGAAGAAGCCTGATTTTAAAACTATACCTACTCTATTATTTAAGATGGAGTTACCACAGACAGTATCGCTATCAGTAAGACTGAGTTCTAAACCATTAATATCGTTTGAATTGATGGTGTTGTTAATGAATGTGTTTTTGCCAGAATTATAAGAACAAATACCATTTCTATTATTCGATATAATATTATCCTTGATTGTGCTATAACCTATACAATAGAGATTTATGCCATTCTTTTTGTTCGAGCTAATAAAGTTGCTATTGATATTGTGGTTGCTCCAACCTTCAAGATATATACCACATTCATTATTCGAGATGATATTTCCTAAAATGATTATATTTTTACACAATAAGATTTTAATTCCAGTCTTTTTATTAAAAAAAACGGTGTTGTTTGAGATAGTGCAATTTATACAACCACTAATATATATACCATATTCATTGTTCGAGAGTATATTGTTATTTATATTATTGTTGTTCGATACGATAAAAATTCCTGCATTATTGAATTCATTCCCACTATTTTGAATTGTAAATCCACTAATATTCACCCAGTCAGCTGTAATAGTAACAACATTTACATTAAAATTACCATCAATTATAGTAGTATTCTTATGTTCTCCTAAAAGACTAATTGATTTATCAATAACAATATTCTCATAATACGTCCCATTTGGAATATATATTGAATCTCCTGCAGATGCATTATCTATTAGATTCTGAATATAACCATTAGATATTGGTATAGAAGATTTCTTTACATTATCCATAGCAACTGATGGAGTTATACAGGTTCCCAGAAATAGGATTATTATACCTATTACGAGGATATTCTTAATCAGCAATTTTTCCTCCCTCACATTATTAATCCACTGTTGGATATTTAAATGTTACAACAACAAAAATGATAGCAGTCTTTCCAGCAATGGGAAACGTTCCAACAGCCAATGAAATGATGTTGATGTTCTGGCTCTTGGTGTTGATAATATTATATCAATAATTTCATAATCTTCAGATTCTTCACTGTTAACTAATTTTACTTCCCCAAAATATAACTTATTTGGTTCATCAGGGGCAACAACCTCCACACTAACATTAACAGAATCACCACCAGGCAGATCATTACCAGAACTAGGATCAAACGTCCAAACACCCCACTCAGGATACTCAATGACCTCCCAATCAAGAAACGAACCAGAAGACCCATTGTTTTTTACAATAAAACTACCAACAATTGTTTCACCAGGTTTCACATCATCCCAAACAAGCTCATCCTCACAAGATAAATCAGAATGTGGAAACAAAAGAACCTCCCAAGAATAGGCGTCACTTGCACCATCATCATCTGTTACTTCTAAAGTTACAAAATATCTCCCAGGTCCGTTATAATCATGTGAAATGGTTTTCCCTTCGCCACTGGTTCCATCACCAAAATCCCATTCATAAGAGACAATACTACCTTGAAAATCAAAAGATGAAGAGGCATCAAAAATTACATTATAACTATCTTCAAGATATGAAAACCTTGCATATGGAATCCAATTATCATTATAAGGTTCCATAAAAGGGTATCTATCCTCTCCATTTTCAAATGTATATGGTGTATCACCTATACCATCTCCATCCATATCTTCACCAGTATAATAATCCCAATAGTTACCACCAGAAGGATACCCATCATCCCATATACTGGATGCTTCATCATCATAGGGAGTATGATAAACATCGTTATGGTAGAACAAATTATCAAAACTCTCAAGACCAATTTCAATCTCCAAATATGGAGGAGAGAGAATATTGTTAAAATAATTATTTTTAATAATACAATTACTAGACATGAGAAGATTAAAACCAGATGGATAAGGACCATTATTATAGAAAATATTATTTGATATCAGGAGATGGTTACAATCAGACCCTGAATGAAAACCTGTCAAAGAATTGTCAGTAACCATATTGTAAGATATTTCACCATTAGGATTTCCAACACAGAATATTCCCTCTTCGCCATTATCGGTTATTTCGTTACCCTGCCATGTAAAATTATCACTGACATAAATATGGAGCCCGCTATTATGGTTTGATTTTATAATATTGTTTGAAATATTGTGGTTATGAATACGAACAAAGTAGATACCATGGTAATTTTCAGTAATGATATTATTTTCAATGTGTATACTATCGTAACCCCCTCCCCAACCATAACTATATATCCCACTTGGATGTGAATCTCCCTTACCATTTTTAATAGTAAATCCTCTAATATGAACATCATTAGCTTGTATATCTATAACATAAGATTTTTTCATACCATCAATAATAGTTGTATCCTTGTTTTCTCCAAAAAAGTTGATTGTTTTATCTATTACTACATTCTCATAATATGGAGATGAGTCATCAAGGACAAAAACTGTATCACCATTAGATGCATCATTTATTGCATACTGTATCTTTGTGTAATTATTAGGACCATTTCCACCTACATAGTAGATATTTCCACGAGTGTTTCCTGTAATTTTCAATATTTCATTATTTGTTGAAATCTGTTTTTTTAATATTAGACTTCCAGTTATTGGCATAATACTGGTTACAACAAACAAAACAATTATTCCAACCACAAATCCTTTACTAATTATTTTTTCTTTCATAATTTATACCTCTATATCATACGGCTCTTTTGCTGGATACCAGTCGACATAAATCCAATTAAATTTTAAATTCCACTTGGATAAGTCCAATTCCAATGTTCCATAAATTGCTTTCGGGAAGATTCGTCGTCTATCCCAATAATTATGCTTAAAGAAATTTAAGGTTATCGAAAAAGAGGGCAATGTAAATTCAAAGAAAGCATCTTTATTATTATTTAAAAAATTATTATAAGAAATATTGTTATCAGAAAGAGGAAAATATTCCCCATATAATTTTAATCCTTCAATGTTATTTGAGATTTCATTTCTAACAATCTTGTTCCAACTTCCAGATACATTTATACCAACATCATTGTTAGAGATTTTATTTCCATTGACCTTATTGAACATTCCAGAAAGTTCTATCCCGCATTCATTGTCTGATAATTTATTTCCAGAAATTTTATTTGAATCATGTCCGAGATATATCCCTACCTTGTTTTCTCTAATATTGTTATATTTAATAGTAGTATTTTGTTGTGTTGGGAGGTATATACCATATTCTGCATTTTTATCTATATCATTACCAATAATAATATTACCTGAGCTTGCTTTTATACCATAGCCTTTATTAGATGAAATAATGTTATCTTGAATAGTTATACAATTACTGCAACCTTGGAGGGATATACCCCCCCAGAAATCTAACCCTTGTCCATTTTCTGATATATTATTATCATGTATTTCCATGCCCGGCTCAGTTATATGACTTAAAAATACTCCTGTTTTATAATTCTTATAAACATGATTATCATGAAAATCGATACTATTCAAAGGTGCTATACTGTAAAAATTAACACCCCACCAAGTATTACTATATATCTGATTTTGATATATATCAATGTTATTTCCACTAAAGAAGGATATGCTATAACCTATATTGCAATAAAGTGTACAATTAAAAATTTCAACATCATTACAACTTGCACCAGATTCATAATCTCCAAATTCAAATGTTCCAGGAGTTATAAATCCCCCCCAATCTATTCCGTTACTATAAGAAACGCAATCTCTTATCTTAATATTGGATGAGTCCCATCCCATAGTAACTTGACCAGGGTTATGATGGAAATGACAATTAGTTATTAAAAGATTAACAACACTTTTGTATAATATACCTCTATCACAGTACTTTATTCTACAATCTGCAATATTAATATTTTCAATTACACGTGATGTATTAAATAATCTAATTGCATAACCAAAATAATCTGCATAACAATTCTGTAATGTAAGCTCCTGAATAGTTACATCTGAGGTTCTAACAGAAACAATAATACCTTCACTATATTCTCCATCTAAAAAGGTTGTATTTCTATCCTCACCAAGCAACTTTATAACCTTTTCTATTTTTATTGTTTTCTCTTGGTATGTACCATTATAAACAAAAACAGTATCACCATTGGTTGCATCATCTACTGCATCTTGTATCTTTGTATAATTACCTGGCCCTGTTCCACCAACATAAAGAATGTTACCAGAACTGATTGGTATAGATGATTTCTTAACATTATCAATTGCAACAGATGGAGTAAAACTCATACAGAGTAATAATAAGATAACTCCAACTACCAGAGACTTATACAATACAGGATTTCTTCTCATATTCTCCAACTCCCTCATATTTTACATCCACTGTTGGATATTTAAATGTTAATAATCATCAAATTATAACTATATTCTATAATTAATTCTTTTTAAAATTGCTAAATTCCTGTTATTTCCTCTGTAAAAATATTAAAATTGAGTAAACTCTTAAATATCAGAAAAGCGAGCTTACGAGACCGGTGAATATGGAAATGAAACAAAATAAAAACAAGAAGGAAACCCCAGCTGGGGAAAAGACGCAAGAAATTACAACTAAGAAAAAATCTAAACAACTATCCTTTGAAGACCTTGGACCATATGTAGATAAATCATATATAAAAACTAAAACCAGTAAACTTGGTGAAACAATACTATATGTAGATGACCACATTGTTTCCTACATCGCTCAAAGAAAGTATGGACTCGCATTTCAAACACTTAATGGTGACAGCTGGAAAACAACAAGGCTCTCTAAGAAGGAACAGTTACAAAAGAAGTTTGATGCTATTGAGAGACTGCACAATGCCAACGAATCAGTTAAACAAGCATGGACTCAAATTGTAGGTTAAACATGAAACTATTAGATGAAAAAGAGTATAAAAAAAATCTTAGGGAGTTGATGGAGACACCTTTTGGCGGATACCAACAGAAACCAATTGTAACCCAATATGAGCCACAGTCAAAGGTAATCAACGAACAACCTGTGGAAATACATACAACACCGGTTTCTGCAACGCCTCAGCCACAGATACATATTATCAAAGAACAACAACCTCCTCCCCTTTCTTTACAAAAAACTGGAAATGCACAAATTAGTCTAACAAGACTTGGAGTATTAATTGGAGTTGGAGGGACTATGTTCGGTTATCTATATAGCACTAATTCAACAATTCAATTAGAAACAAATAACTTGTTATCAAAATTATTGACATTTGCAGATAATCCAATTATAGTTGGTTCGGTGGTTGTTGGAGTTTTTCTTTGTACATTGGGGTTGATATTTAGGAGGTAAGTGTAAAATGACCGTGACAAAAATCGAAAATGCCAATGTAGAACTGGACTGCTTTGAGATAATAATGGACCTAGAAAAAACAGACGATATTGATGATTTGGTTGACATTGTTAGAAAAGAATTAAATAAAAATCTTGGTAATGTTGAGGTAAAGATAACGGTAAAGAATTTGATTTGTTTTGGGAAAAAATAAATGAAATCAGAAGTTAAATATTAAAAAGTCAATAAACTATAAATACTTTGTAAACTTTTGTATGACAAAGTTTATAAAAATAACCTATTTCTAATCTTTCTATGAATCTTAAAGATATTAAAGATATTATAAGTAAAAAGGATATAAAATGGATACAAGTTCATTTTACAGATATAATTGGTGGATTAAGAGTTTTACATATTCCAGCAAATCGTTTTTTAGATGATGACATTATAAAAAAGGGGATTAATTTTGATGGATCGTCAATTGGATTCCGTAAAGTCGAAAGATCTGATATGATAGCCCTACCAGATATTGAAACCTTCAAATATTTACCTTATAAAAAAGATGAAGCAATAATACGTGCAGACCTTTATGATACAGATTATAAAATTTATCGAGCTGATCCACGAAATATCCTAAAAAAAGCAGTTGCTAAAGCGGAAAAAGAGGGTTTTGATGCTGTAAAGATTTCTCCTGAGATGGAATTTTGTTCCTTTGATTTAGATGGACTTGACCAAGAGGGAGATAAAATTGAAAAAACTAGTTATTTTTCTCCACCACCAATGGACAATTTAATGGAATATCGAAAAAGTTTATCAGATGTTTTAATGGATAGTGGATATCCAGTCAAATATCAACATCATGAAAAAGGAAAGTTCCAGCATGAAATCGAAGTAAAGGATTTAGAAAATGTTGAAGCAGCTGATTTCTGCATTTTTTTCAAATTTTTAGCAAGAGAAATTGCTTCTTTGTATAATATTGATATAACATTTATGCCAAAACCATTTTCAGATGAAGCAGGTAATGGAATGCATGCCCATATTGCACTTTATAAAGAAGGTAAAAACATGTTTCTCGATTCTTCTAAACCATATAACTTAAGTCAAACAGCACTATATTTTATTGGCGGTATTCTTAATCACTCTAGAGGTATTGCAGCTATTGCAAATCCTACACTAAATTCATATAAAAGACTCATTCCGAATTTTGAGGCACCAATCTATATTGCCTGGGATCAGTATAACCGAAGTAGTCTTATTAGAATTCCTGCCAGAAAAAATGTTGACATTGAAATTAGAAATGCAGATCCCGCTGCAAATCCATATCTTCTTTTTTCAGCACTTATCTATGCTGGTCTTGACGGTATTAAGAAAAAAACTACCTATAAACCAGTATCTAAAAATATTTACAAGATGAGTAGTGAAGAGATTAAAAAATACAAGATAAAACAACTACCAACAAATCTTATGGAATCTCTTGAAGAATTTGAAAATGATGACGTTTTAATAAATGGTATCGGAAGAGATGCCGCAGATTTGTTTATTGAAAAGAAAAGAAACGAATGGAATAGATATATGGGTGAAATAACTGAGCTTGATTATGAATTCTATTTTAATTGTTAAATTATTAACCTTACAATCTTAATAAATTAATTATTACCTAAAGTTTCTTTAACACATTATTATTACCGTTTTGGGGAATTTATGAAGTTTGTTCCAAATTCATCTGTAAAAAACCTGATGCTAAAGGAATTGGGACTAAACAAGATCGAAGACTTATTTTCAGATATTCCTCAAAAAATTAAGATTAATGACCTTAATCTACCTGAGGGTTTAACTCAGCAGGATACAGAAAGAAAACTAAAACTTATAGCAGATAAAAACAAATCATATAATGATTTTTTATGCTTTTTAGGTGGTGGAATAAAACCTCATTATATACCTGCAATTGTAAAATCCTTAACCTCAAGGTCTGAGTTTTACACAGCTTACACACCATATCAGTCAGAGGCAAGTCAGGGATTTCTTCAAGCTATGTTTGAATATCAAAGTATGATTGCTGAAATCACTGGTATGGATGTTGCAAACTGTTCACTTTATGATGGGGTAACTTCTCTTTCAGAAGCAGCTCTAATGTGCACACGTATAACAAGAAAAAAGAACTTTATTATCCCTCATAATATCTCCTGGGAAAAAAAATGTGTTTTGAACAATTATGCAAAAGGTCCAGGTATTTCCATTACAGAAATATCTTATGATAATAAAACTGGAAAAATTGATATTGATGAATTAAACAAAAAAATCGATAAGGATACATCAGGTGTGTATATTGAAAATCCAAATTTTTTCGGGATATTTGAAGATGACATAGAAGAAATTAAAAATATCGCAAAGAAAGCTGACTCTTTGTTTGTTGTTGGAGTAGATCCAATCTCTCTTGGTATAACAAAAAATCCTGGAGAGTATGGTGCTGATATTGTTATTGGTGAGGGTAGAGCTTTAGGTAATTCAATGAACTATGGTGGTTCTTCTCTTGGGATTTTTGCATGTAAAAAAGAATTTTTAAGACAAATTCCTGGAAGAATTATAGGTATTACAAAAGACAATACAGAAAAAAGAGCATTTTCTATGACCCTTCAGACTCGAGAACAGCATATTAGACGTGCAAAGGCAACAAGCAATATCTGCACAAATGAAGGGCTATGTGCACTTTCTGCATTAGTTTATCTTTCATGGTTGGGTTCTGATGGTCTTTTCAATGTTTCAAAAACAAATTTTGAGAATGCTGAAAAACTCTCAAAATCAATAGTTGCCTTAAATGG
>Ga0209536_100007364_pt1 | contig 16699 bp, 3 predicted proteins | sample DeeMarSeWOR28_12_FD_187461 | JGI IMG/M metagenome (GOLD analysis project Ga0209536, IMG submission 187461) | Marine sediment microbial communities from White Oak River estuary, North Carolina - WOR-2-8_12 (SPAdes) (version 2) | ecosystem: Environmental > Aquatic > Marine > Intertidal zone >... | reverse complement strand
TATAGCGAAGGTCAATAGTGTTGATAATACGAATGCATGGGCGAAGGCCGGCGTGATGATTCGTGAGACGCTTGATCCTGACTCAGCACATGCGATGATGTGTGTAACTCCCGGTTCAGGTATTTCATTCCAGAGACGACTAGGTACCGGTGCTACCAGCCTCCATACCACTTCAACCGGTATCACTGCACCATACTGGATAAAGATTGAGAGAAGTATTTCCGGCAACTTTACTGCATCAAGCTCAGCCAACGGCACAACTTGGACAATGCAGGATTCTCCAGAGAACATACCGATGGGCTCTAATGTCTATATTGGTTTGGTACTGACCAGCCATGATGTAGCTCAGGCGTGCCAGGCAGTATTTTCCAACGTTACGACTACTGGTAATGTCAGCGGTCAGTGGAAAAACCAGGATATCGGCATACTAAGCAATGATGCTGAGCCGTTATATGTCGCCGTCTCAAACAGCGCCGGAGCACCTGCTGTAGTGGTCCATGATGATGCAAATGCAGCCCGGATTGATACCTGGACTGAGTGGGTAATTCCACTGCAGACTTTCGCTGATAAGGGCATAATCCTTACAAAAGTCGACAGGATTGCTATTGGTCTTGGTACACAGGGCAATATGACAATCCCCGGTGGTAAGGGCAAGATGTATATTGACGATATTCGATTGTGTCAGCCAAGAGAAGCTTTTGAATAGTTCTGTCACTCTTGCAGAAATGACAACAGGTCATACAGTAATTTAGAGCCTGCAAGTATGGAATTACAGTATTACAAAAGATTGATGTTTGAGGGAGTGTTTTTTTGAAATGAGCGAAGGAAATTCCGATTTGAAGTTTTTAAGAACGGGGCCATAATAAGGGGTATTGTTTGAATAAACAAAAAGGCTTTACGTTAATAGAGCTTCTGGTGGTCATTGCCATTATTGCACTATTGATGGCCATCTTGATGCCTGTATTAAGAAAGGCAAAGGAACAGGGAAAGTACATTCGTTGTGCGGGCAATCAACGTCAAGTCATACTTGGTTTAACAGCTTATGCGGCTGACAACGATGAAAAGTTACCGCGGAATACCTGTAGATTTCAAGGAGCGAATTTTACTGCTTTTCATCAGCCCCATGAATTGAACTTTCACTATTCAAATTCTTACGGGAAGTTTAATCCCGCTGATCCAAAGTATCATTATGTTGGCAAATATTTGGGAAGCTATTTGCCTCAAGTTCATATTTACAACTGTCCAGCATCTCCCATAGATCCTGAAATACCGTGGCCGCCTCAAGCTTCTCGATTTGGGGGACCTGTTGACACCTATGAGAATCTATATCTATCAGGCAAATATGCTCCTCTGAATTGTACTTATATGCTTTTTTGGAATTACCAGGGATATAATAAACAATTTAATCAGTCTGGAGTTCATGGCAGGCATTCTATTGAGGGACCTAAAAAATTATCCGGCAAAACTCAACTGCTGATACAAGATTCTTTGTTTTGCGGAGGCTGGGTAGAGAATCCTGTAGATGGTCATCCATGGCATAGCTCTCATAGAGCAAGAAATTCCATAAGGGCAGAACGAACTCCTTTTTACAATACACCTTACCTAACTGGCACAACATATTTAAGTGTTGAGCCGGAAGATGCTCCGGAAATGAAAATGCACGCAGGTTTTACTGACGGTCACATAGACAGCTTTAACTCGAAGAAAGACTCGATAACAGCTGGTTGCGCGAGCCATAAGTCTATAATTACAAAAATGTGTAGGCACTCAACAGAAAAATGAGGAGTAAGATATCATAAAAATTTCCTTAAGGCATCCATGTTACGAGATATCACCTCGATCCTCATTTCTGAGCCGAAAACGGGCTGTCACTGAGAGCAACGGAGAATTGATCCGTGAATCCAGTTACTATGTGTCTGAGCTAAAAGATCGCTCTTTTTTATAACAAGACTCAATATTCCTGTAAAATCCACCATGTCCTTATAAATTTACATAAATATTAAAGCTGCTAATATATGAAAGCTCCGCCTAAAAATAGCTGGTATGTCAGTACGAAAAGTAATATATTTATAGTGTAATATGTGAAGCAAGACCGACCATCTGTTGGGCAGTTAAGAATTCATTGCTGAATGTGTTTGTCGTATTACTTTATTTAATATATGACAAGATTCGTAACGGAAAAAGGTTTGAGTGATACTGTAATAGTATTTCATATCGATTCGTTAGACAAATGCCACTTTGATGAAAATGAATCAATTACGTCAATACTTGGAAAAGGTAAAATATCTTTCTTGCGAAATAGTATTGATCAAACCTTAAAAGCAATAAAAAAGGACTGTCCGGAATTATGTGGCGCTCTTCTCGGAAGAAAAATTAACCTTCGTATCAGCGATGCTTTCGAGGGCACTGTTAATCTTATGCCGCATGAGTTGGTGCTGAATCGCCGACTTTTAGATTTTGAAAATAAGTCCATTCAGAACCGGAGGAGAATGTTTGTTGGGGAATTTGAGCAATCGCTTTTCCACTTATGCAATCCCCATTTTCACATTTCACAGGTTGGAATTCATAGTCTTCATTTCTATGCCTCCAATCGGAAGATTCTCAATTCAACTGTTGAGGAACTCAGTTCTCACAAAGATGCATTTGGAGTACCAGAATGGCTTGAAACCCTTAGACAAATAGACAATATTATCATTTTAGAAAGATTCTGGAAGTGGTTTGGGGGAAGAAAAACCGCCGAGACAATCTTACAGGTTGCCTCAGATGTTGGCGTAAGACCTAAGTCCAAGATAAGGGCCGCTATAAGCAAGGATATTAACACGTTCGTCGATGATAATTGTACTGAACTTGAAGTGGCCCAAAAGGCAATCATGGGATTCAAAGATCTTTTTATCTACTCAGATTCTGTTATAGTGGTCTATAAACTCCACGGAAACATCACCAAAGTTGTGCGTTTGTGCCCCTCGGCAATGCTCGATGCCATGTCATCAGAAGCTGCATGTTCTTCAGTTTTCTATGGTGATGTCCGTACCGATGTTTTCCACGACCACGGCGGTTTTGTTTCCGGCTGGATTGACATGCTAAAGGGGCATGCTAAAGATCCGTCTTTTTCTTTAATCACGAGAAAGCTTATCTCGAACAACCTGCATGAAGTCAACGCGTCGATAGACAAGCTCCGGAATCGAATACTGCACGAACGAGGTGACCATGAATCGATGCGCCTTCTTTATGCGGCGCTCTATTATTGGCACAATCAAGACAGAGGAATATGTCGCTCGATCAGTTTGAAGGTGAACAAGATTTTGGAAGATGTGCTTACGGAAAGGCCGGCGGCTTTTCCTCCCAGTTGCATTAATCTAAGTATTTTTAGGGGCAAGCGCGCTCGTATCCTGATAACAACGGTCAAACCCCGCGGAATTAACAGAAACAAAGTTCAAGCGAGAGTGCTCTTGTCGGTCAATGGCCATAGGAAGAAGCCGGTTCTCATGGGATTGGATTCTAAAACAAGTCGCTATGACAATATAAGCTTCCAGGCTGAGTTACCCACGGGACATGGCTGGATACACTATTCTGTTCAGGTGTCTCTTGATGGGGGCAGGAAATGGCGGTACGAGGAATTCGACGACCGCTCTAATGGATTGCTAAAGTTCATACCCGATGAAAGAGGTCAGAGAGTTTTGAGTTTCTATGCTGATACTTTTAATCTCAAGCTGGATCATAGCATGCAACCGCTCCGTGACCATACAGGCGCTTACATCTATGGTACATTCGATGACATTGCTGAGCAGCTTGAAGCTATCAGAGCTGAAGGATACACTCGCATATATCCTCTGGGCGCACTGCAGCTCGGCTGGCCCGGCGAAGCGGGACCGGATCCATCGGTTTTTTCCATTTGGGATGGCAAGACAGTCAGGAGAGATATGGGTGGTATTGAAGGTCTGATTCGACTGAGGGAAAAAGCCGATTCGCTAAATATGAAAGTCCTGCTCGATGTTGTCTCTCATTTTTCAAGAGCCAATTATAATTATCCCTATGGTATGCCTGTTTTTATCGTGGATAGTAGTGGAAAACTGACCAGACGTGCAGGCTGGGACGGCCTCTCGGACGAATGGTACGACAGCTTTATGGTCAATATGCGTGACTACAATAATATTCGACTTCTGTCCGAGTTGTATAAAGAACTGGCCAGATTGGGATTTGGTTTGCGTATTGATGTCGGCCACGGATTTGACACGATATTCCCCGTTGACTCAAGGGCATCTTCATCGGCCCGTCTATTTGGAGAAGTAGCGACCGGCGGATTTGAACAGGTGGATCTGAGGGGATCATGGGAATCTTGCGCCCCTATATTGAAGATTTGCTATGAGGTTCAAAAAGCTGTGCCGGAAGCTCTGATCATATATTCCGAACAGTGGCACGGAAACGAAGCGAGAATGATAAAGTCTGGTACATTTCCATATAATCCCTTTATCAAGAATCTTGAATCCATCAGGAACGGACAGGACGTAAATTCTGCCTTTGGGATCAATGATACAATCACTTACCTGAACAGGGTATATAGGGATTGCGGCGGACAAACGCTGTCTTTCTTTAACACCCACGACGAAGAGTCTCCCCCCAGCAATTATCAAAACATGATTTGGCCTGCTGCTGCTTTTCTGGTTTTCAGCAGCTACGGTCCTTTGATGTACCACATCAGCCGCCTTCCAGGCCGAGAGGCGGGTTCAATGAAAGAACGTTTCAATGCAGCTTACACCGAATGTTGGAAGCACTGGACCTTCAACAGGATGTCGCACCCGTGGCAGGGAGAGGCCGATGCGAGGTGGAAATTATTGTCCACTTATCCATTATTGCATGGTTTTGGCCCTTATCTGAGGGGATTGTACAGATTTGCTGACGAAAATCCTACTCTTAGCAAAGGTACAATTACTCCCATACAAACCAACAACGGCCGGATAGCCGCTTTTCTCAGGTCATATAAAGGACAAAACTTCCTGTGTGTATTCAATTTCCCAAATCCGCATCATGAAGGCCAGCAGGCAGTGTCGCGTGAATTCAATTTCACCTTAAAAGACGCCTCCGGCTCCGGTGTGGTCGCCGATATAGAGACCGATGAGACATACGAATTGGTGGAAAGATACAACAACGTCGAGGGCCGCACCAGGAGAGGCAAAAAGGAATATTGGTCCGGCGAAGAACTTGTCCATTTGGGATTCGGAGGGATTCTTTCTCCTACATCCTCACATGTCTATGAAATTATTTACAGAGATAGGTCTCTGAGCGAAGATAATATGATACCCGATTCTTTTATGCGGTATCAGAGATATGGAAAGCCGGACCGTGTAAGACACTCCTATATAGCCAGAGTTTTCACAGAAGCCTGCGAGGACAAGGGCGGATTTGAGAGGTTTACCAAGCTTTTCGAAATAGCTGTTAACTGGATCTATAGGTACCAGAAACTCGGAATAGCTGAGTTCGCTAACCTGCTTGCCGAAATAAGCGAGCACGACGCCGGCATGAGGAACAGGATAATCGACTTTTTAATTCGAATCGCGGTAAATGAGACGAACAAATCCGGCAAAGATATACGCCAGGCTGCGGTTGATATCCTACAATCTATTAATATCGGCACCATTGCTTTGGTGTCTCCTGAATCAAAATTCAGTGGAAGTGCGGGCGGAGTTGGTATATATACCACGGACATTGCGGATGTCCTGAGTGAATTGGGATTCCATGTGGTAATAGTCACTGCGCTGTATAATTGTAACAAGGACCATATATTCGCAAACTACTATCCGAAGTACGAAGGGCACTGCCTTTCCGTACATTTTCCCACGTTCGACGATAAGTCACAATCCGTCAGCTGGAAAGAATCTGTTGATGTCGTGAATATACTCAGGGCACGCATGTTGAGACGCCCGCACGGCAAGAAGTCCAGAGTGGATGTTCTGTATCTTGAGAATACCGAGTACCTCGATATCCCCTATGGAGGTTCGACTTCGGAAGACAAACTGCGAAGAGCCAGAATTATGTCTCAGGGAGCTTTGGAGGCGTTGAGATGTTACAACTACTATCCCTCGATTATCCATACCAATGAGTGGCCCACATGGCTCGTTCCGGCATATCTTGAACGATGGGCTGAATACAGGGATGATCCACACTTTGTCGGGACACAGGCCGGAAGCATCATGCATAATCCTCATCCTTCCTATGGGATAGTCTTGAATGAGTCCAATCCCGTGAAGCGAAACTACTACTGTCTGGTTTTAGGATTGGCTCCCGAGAACCATTACGATCTTGCCGTGAATCCGGACAGTCCCAGCGGGTATGAAATAGACCTGACTCATACAATGCTTAAAGCCTCCAAATTCGTTGGTACTGTTAGTAAGGCGATGAAGAAAAGGATTCTCGATGAACCGTGGATATTCGGCCATGCCCGTGACTTTGCCGGAAAAGAGGCTGCGGGAAGATTCTTTGCCCGGCGCAATGGTTTCAATATGGCTGTCCGCCAGAGGTTCTGGTTTGGTACCAGAAGAAGCGTCCTGGAAACTTACCTACCTTCTGCTCGGCGCAGGCTTTTTTTGAAATGTTTCAAAATGAAAAAGACGGCGAAGCTCAGGCTTCAGGCTGATCCTAATATACGACTTGATCAGGACGATGAGAACACGGATCATATCATCTTCGCAATGCTTCATCGAATTTGCAAACAGAAAGGATTCGAGCTTCTGGTTGACTGGAAGATATATATAGAAGGCGGACGGCGATACGTTAAGTATGAGCCGTGGAATATGAATGGGACGACCGTGCTGGAATACTTCATGAATACGGATAGGCGCATACAATACATTATTTGCGGCCGGGTCGAAGACAGCTTTGACGGCAGACGGTTTGACATGCATTTCAAGCGGATTGCGGAGTTACCAAAGTATAAAGGGCAGTTTGCCTATTATCCGGAAGGTTCCCTCTCGACCACATTATACCGGGACGTCTATTTGGGCAGCCAGTTTTTTGTCATGCCATCGGGCGGCGAAATCGGCGAACCCTGCGGGATCAGCCAGCAGGAAGCACATGCGGGGGGTACTCCGGTTATAGCTCACCACCAGGATGGGCTTAAAAGAACCGTTTCTGACAGGCATTTTGGTGACACAAGGCATGCGTCGAACGGCATTAAGTTCACAGGATTTACAGGTGAGGCATTGCTTGATGCGTTGCTCGATGCTGTTGAAATTTATTATCACGGCAGACGTCTGAAGTATGTGGATGGCAAAGGCAAACCCAGGAAAGAACGTTATTCCGACCTTTCATTCAATGCTTTCCATACAGACCATCGTTGGCTGAGATTACTGAGAGATTACATAGATATGTATGGCACTATTCTGGATGTGCAATTGCCGGAACATTTGGATGCTGTTCGATTGATCAGCGAGACGGCATCGGTTACAGATGAGAACCTATGTAACGCTGTACTCAGAAAAGGAATCAATATGGTCGAAGCAGCTGACCTGCTTACAGATGCCCTCTCCTGTGAGATACCTTCGGTCCGTAGCGCTGCAGGATATGTGCTTCTGCAACTTGATGGAGTACTTGCTGGAAAAAGTCGTTTGGATATCGAAAGAAGACTCAGGCATGCTGAGGGGTCGACGAATAAAATAATGAGTGAAACTGCAAGGTATTATATTGCCCGTCTGCAGAAACAGCGAAAAAAGAGAAATCTCATGAACTCGAAATAGAAAAGTGTTGCATTTCTATGCTCATATGTTAAAATTCTTCTCTTAAAGATTTGATGTCAGGGTGATACAGAAATTTCCTGAATTAGTTAATTCCCAATCCCTTATGTTAGAGAGTGGATTATATGATAAAATCGAATATTGAATGGATAGATGAGCACGCACCGGAATTGAAAGGGAAGGTTTTGGTTACCCTTTCCATGGAAGGTTATATACCCGAATTGAAAGGAGATGCACGCGAGGCCAATACCAGAGGTGGATTAGGGATATATTTCGGCGACAAACTCGAAGGTCTTCACGCGATAGGGATGGACAGGGCTTTCGGCTGTATGCCCCTGTACAAAAAACGCCTGGTTCAGTCAATCAAAAACGGAAAACAGCATATTGAATACAGAGAAGTCTCTTATAAAGGTCAACCCTTAGAGCAGGTTATGGACAACCGGGGAAAGCCTATGAAATTTCATGTGTGGGGCTGGGACATGAGGAATACCGGCCAGAACCGGCAATATTCTGCCCAAGTATACAGGATATGTCGCGGCGGTACGAATCTCTACCTCTTTTATTGTCCCGATGTTTTTGACGTTCTTTATCCGGATGATAAGACGCATCACGGTCACGGTCGGGAACACCGTTTTCTGCAGGAGATAATTTTTGCCGAATGCGTTTACGAATTATTCAAGAGCATAAACATCGTGCCTGATATCCTTCACCTGAATGAAGGCCATGTTGCGGGAGCTGCCGCGATAATAAAAGGAGACAAGACTTTCGAAAAGACTGCTGTCGTTTATACGAACCATACGGTGGTCCCGGCGGGCATGGAGAAATTCAGCATCGACAGACTTACCGGCGGCGATATTGCGCGAGCGCGTTATGCGATGCGGTTCCCCTGGCCGAGTCACCAGAGATTCTGGAAGAAGTTTTCGGTGAAGCATGACGACAGGTGGTACATAGACTTCTCAAAGGGTGCGGTTGAGATATGCGACGCTGCGAACGGAGTCAGTAGCGAGCATGCGGATGTCACGCAAACCCTGTTCCCGAGTTATGACAGACCTGTAGAGCCGGTACTGAATGGTTCCGGCAACACGTGGATCATGGATGAATTGCTGGAAGTGAAAAACGAAGATATCGACTCCTGTAAAGAGACTCTGAGGAAAGTGGCCGTGAAAGGCAAGGCGATGAGTTTGGCCGAGGTTAAAAAGAGAACCGCTGGCATGACCGGCAAACACGGCCGAATCATCAGCAAAGACGGTATAAACCTGGATCCTGAATTGCCGACCGTATGGTTGGTGCGGAGAATGGTCGAATATAAGAGTCAGTTACCTATCTTAAAGGATATAATCCATATCGTTTGCGCGAATACGAATGAGGAAGTGGACTCATTATGGGGCAGGATGAACGGTCTTCAGATGCAGGTCGTTATCGGCGGACTCGCACCGGAGGAGACAAATGAAGAGAGGTGGATAGAAGAGTTTGTTGGCTGGATGAAAAGGCCCGAATTGAGGGGACGGTTCGTTTTTGTACCGAACTCCGATACAATCCTTTTGAAGATGCAGGCTATCGGGGCTGATATATGTATCAATTGCCCTCTGCCGGAGCAGGAGGCTTGTGGTACCTCGGACCAGCGCTCCGCAAGGAACGGGGGAATAAATATTGCTACGCAAAGCGGAGGTCCTCCTGAATATATTGAGGACGGCAAGAGCGGTATGCTGATCGGTCCGTATGAAAGCAACGAGGATTTTTATTCCAGAGCACCAAAGGACATACTGGACAAGCTCCGGCAATTGTCTGACATGTACTACAAACGCAACAACGGTGACGGCAAATGGCTTGACATGAAGTTCCAATCGTACGTAGCGAGCCTGAAGGTGTCAGCCGTAGCAATGGAACAGAGGTATTCTGATGTGTATACTCAAGCGCTACGCGTAAGAAAAAACATCGTCAACACCATGGAAAAAGGTCGCCTTAAGGCACGGCACGTAGACGAACTTTCAGATATAATGTTGAAATTGCATGATGCAGCAAGCGATTTCCTCTATCGCGATCCGGGACTAAGTAGCTGGACTGTTATCGCCGGTTCTCCCTATTTTGACCAGAGACTGGGCGGCCAGCTTTACAACTGGGGAAGGGACACCATGATTGCTCTTCCCGGCTTGTGCCTCGAACGAGAAAGATTTGACTTATTCAAAGATATTTTCAAGAGTTATCTGAGGTTCGTCAAGAACGGTATTCTTCCCAACCTGGTCGGCGATGGCTCGTCACCCAGATATAACAGCGTCGATGCATCTTTGTGGCTACTCTGGGCGATAGGTAAATATCTCGAGCGGACTGGGGATTATACTTTTTTGGAAACGTCAGTGGAACGGAAGTTTCCCCAAAATCACGCAAATACGATAAAGGATATACTGGAAGAAATAGTGAGCACTTTCCAGCATGGAATACAGTTTGAAGATGAGTGGCAGGAGGACGGTAAGGCGAAATCCCAGACAATACGTATCTACATGGACGTTGACGGCCTCATATCAGCGGGCGACGAGAACACTCAATTGACCTGGATGGATGTGAAACCAAGAGAACTTGGACCAGTCACAAGCCGTCACGGCAAGGCGGTGGAGATTAACGCGCTTTGGTACAATGCGCTGAGGGTAATGGATGATATCCATAAGAAAAAAGGCCCCGAAAGCAACGAATACGCCGAGCTTGCGGAAAAGGTGAAATCGTCTTTTGGGAAATTCTGGAATCAACAAGCCGGGTGCCTATATGATACTATCGATGGCGATCCGGGACAGGGTGTGAAAATAAGGCCCAATCAGGTCTTTGCCGTGGCCTTTGGACTGATAGATTCCGAAAAAAGTCGTGTTGTCATGGGCAAGGTGAGGCAGGAATTACTGACTCCGTTCGGTTTACGTACTCTGTCGCCGCGGGATCCCGATTATCATGGCGTTCATGAAAATGAGTATTCTTACCACCAGGGTACCGTTTGGCCCTGGCTTATGGGCGCTTTTGTCGAGGGCTGCATTGTTGCTTACGGTAAAAGCAGGACGTTAAAGATACTACACGGCACAGGTTACTTTTCCGCTTTATCTGAGACACTGAATAAATTCGGGTCCGTTCCGGAGGTGTTCGACGGGAACTGCGGCTCCGTCAGCAAGCAGCTATGTGGAAAAGGCTGCAAATCTCAGGCATGGAACGTGGGAGAATCATTGCGCAGTATGTCACTGCTTTTATCAAAGGACGATTCATCCGACGGGGACCGAGAAATATCCGGAAGCAAGATTATCTATGAAATGGTTATCAGGGATTATTACGATAATAAAAACAACATGTCCGGTCTGTCCGTTGCTTCACAGGAACTGTCGTTCCTGGCGGAATCGGGAGTCGAGTATATCTATCTTCTGGGCCTTATGAAACATGCTGGCAATCCGTTTGATATAATAGATCCGCTTGAAATCGATCAACGGGCGGGTGGTTTTGAAGATTTGGATAAATTTCTCTCTTCAGCCCATAAGCTGGGAATGAAAGTCATCGTCGATTGGTTGGCCAACCAGCATGTCTCCAAGCACAGCCCTCTATGTACGGCCTACCCGGATTGGTTCCTTTACACAGATGCCAAAGACGGAGACTATTATGCTGACAAGGGTATGATGCTGTGTACGGGCAGAAATATCTGTACCGGTGCGAAGAATCTGAACCTTGTTTCAGCGACCGATGAAGTGCCCTTAAGAATCTTCCCGAGACGATGGAGTTCGCTCGCTCAACCGGATCTTTCGCATCCGCAGGTTAGGGCACGTGCCTTGGAGGTAGGCCGTTTTTGGTTATCCAAGGGCCTGGACGGCTTTCGAGTTGATGCGGCACTTTCGACTTTCCCTGACAAGATAAAGGAAAACTGGGGATTGGATATTGATGATAACTTGTCCCGTTTGTTCATAGAAGAGGCCCGAAAAATTAAGCCGGATTGCTTTATCATGTTCGAGGGTTTTGAAAGGTTGGATGAGCTGCTTCAACTTGCGGACTATGAAAACTGCGCTGTCTATAACTGGCGTCCGAGAAACTTGGCGACAGACGCACTCAAGGATCAGATTAAGCTTCCGGCTCTGAAATCTTATTTGAAGAAACTTGAACCTACACAGCATATTCAGGATGAGCTGGTAAACCTGGGTCCGGAACACGATGCTTTCGATTTCGAAGACCCATGGGCCAAACTCGATTACACTGAACGCTTGTTGCTGTATTTCCTATATTCATTCATGCCTGGATATATGTTAGTTTTCAATGGGCAGATATTCGGTAAACAGCATATTTATAAAAAGCAGATAGAAAAGACATCCCCGGCGCCAAGAGTGGTTGATTCGGACGATATTAAAAGAGAAACGGGGAAAAAGCTTTTCGGTCTGCGTAAGGAATTTCCGCAGCTTGTAATAGGCGACTACAGGTTCCTGGAAAGTAACGAACAGAACGTCATCTGTCTTGCGCGATTTGACAGCAGTCAGATTGTGATCGGTCTTGTCAATACTAGCTCTGTTATTAAGGAAGTTGTTGTTTCTCTTAATGATACAATTACCGAGTTGATACCTTTCTCAAATACAGATCATGTTTATTACACACAAGAGGTCGCCTTCCTTAAGAACGACAAAGAGGATTGGACAACTGAAACAAGAGACAACATACCAGCAGAAAAACTACATCGGGAAGGATTGTACGTAGTAATAGAAGCTAAATCCTTTCGGGTTATCAGGCTACAGTCTAACGCACGGTCAAATACATTATCAGCGACAGAGAAGATCCTTCGTGATTGAAAGCATATAATGTATAGGACTTATACTGAGGTATGAATACATTGATAAGTTAAAGTTGCAAGTTTTATTGAAGTATATATAAAGCCTATAAAAAGCCAGAAGAAGCAAAAAAAAAGGTGGGCAATGTTACCGAAAACAGAGGCTGTGTTAGGGTAACATTACACTTTATTCGGGAGCTAAAAACACCACAATTCTTATGGTGACTTTGTGTCAGCAAAATGACTCCACAGACACTGATATTATTGAGTCCTAAAAATATCCGTTTTATACCTTAAGATAAGATTTTTTGTGTGGTCGTCGTATTCAATGAACTCTACTAAAAATCATAGACAATTCATCAACATACTTTAAAAATACGTACATATACGTATTTTTATAATTGAGTAGTTAAAGAAAGGTTGTCAATAAACATCACTAAACTGATTTTTTATTGCTAGAAAAATGCCGTTCTTGGAATTACGACCTGTACAAATAAATCGCGAATATAGTAGAAGGGTAGGTGAGTAGAAGTAAGCTATATTCACTAAAGGAAAGTGTCATAAATGTAGGTATAGAATTCCCTCAATTTAATTACCCCAAATAGATCTTTTTAGCTTGATATATTACTGATTTTATTTTATAATGTAAATTAGCAAGCACGGAGGCAAATCTGTAATACATCTTAAAATTGGCTCAATGAGGTAGAGTTTTTCTAATTATTATTGTTAGGATGTGTTGAGATGTATGTACATCCATGTTACAGATTATCAGGGCATGTGAAGCATCATGAGGGCTTGAATGAAGAGGACAATATTACTACTTATCTTCTTTTCAATAACTTTTACAGGTGAAATAAAATCGGTAGATTTCGATGGAGATGGTATTCCAGATTCCTATGATAACTGTCCTCAAGACTATAATGCTAGCCAAAGTGACATTGATATTGATGGCATAGGTGATATATGTGATAGTTGCCCTTTTCCCTCAGATACTGATCTAACAAATTCAACATATCGTTTTTTAAGTACTTCCCCTGGACATACATATTCAGATGGCCGTAATTTAACGAACTTCGATATAGGTAGTTTTGTTAATGTCGAAGATTACGCCATTTTTACGTCCTATTGGAAGCAAAGAGACTCGGAAGTAGATGTCAACGGAAGCGATACCATCGATTATAATGATCTTGCGATACTAGGTAATATATGGTTGTCCTCCAATAACAGTATTATCACGGTAGATGATAACTGTCCTGCGGATTTCAGCACAATTCAAGAAGCAATCGATGCTGCAGTTGATGGTGCTGTGATCATAGTAGCACCCGGCTACTATGTTGAAAATATTAGCTTTGATGGTAAAAATATTATCCTGACCAGTATTGATCCCGATAATTCGTCTGTTGTTTCCAATACTATTATCGACGGCAACAGCAACGGATCTGTCGTTACTTTCACCGGCACAGAAGATCCCGGCTGTTTGCTTACAGGTTTTACTATAACTAACGGTACCACAATGGACTCTGGGGGGGGGATTTATGGTTCATCAGCCCAAGCTATTATCAGCAGGTGTATTATAATTGGAAACAGTGCTCCTGAAGGTAAAGGTGGAGGTATCTATGAGTTCGATGGTATAGTAACGAATTGCAGTATAGAGGATAATATTGCCAGGTATGGTGGAGGTTTAGCGGATTGCAATGGCGTTATCACACATTCTTTCATTCTGAACAATAAATCCATTTCTACTGACTTAATTAATTTAAGTATGGGAGGTGGATTGTATTCATGTGATGGCTATGTTACAAATTGTACCGTACTTGGCAACCTGGTCTTGAATAGCACGCATGATGGTTTTGGCGGCGGAATTGCTGACTGTAAAGGTCCTATCTCGAACTGCATTATCTGGGATAATTATGCTCCTTTTGATCCTCAAATATTTCTTTCACCTGATTTGACATACAATTGTATCCAGAATTGGACAGATAATGCAGAAAAAACGGGTAATATCGTTAGTGATCCCTGCTTTGCCGAAGCAGGATATTGGGATCTGAATGGTACACCTGAGGATATTGATGATGATATCTGGATTGACGGTGACTACCATTTGAAATCTCAAGCGGGTAGATGGAACCCGAATGGCCATATCTGGATTCAGGATGCTACATCAAGTCCATGCATCGATGCTGGTGACCCCAACTCGTATTATTCGAAAGAGCTCAGCCCTCACGGCAACAGAACCAATATAGGTGCCTATGGAAATACAAGCCAGGCGTCCATGAGTCCATATATGTTAGATAGACAGGATTTACCGAACATAAAGAAGGAGATAAATAAAGAACCCAGATACTTGATGGGATATAGGCATAATGGGCAGAACAGCGATACTGATCAGATTAGGCTGGCAGATACTGATGTTACCTTAATCCTGGATCAGACTGTCTTAGAATTTACTGAGAATACCGATACAGCCAGCCGTATCAATGTGGCGGAAATCGAAGTTATTGGCGAAGCTTTGGTCACTTACGACTTGAGCCTCATCGGTGACGATGCGGTGTTGTTCGAGATTGATCCTGCATCCGTCGTTGGCACTGGTTTTTCAATATTGTACCTCAAGGCCGGAACCGTGCTGGACTTCGAGACTAATCCTGTTCTGGATGTAACGATCAATATTGATGATCCTGATCCGGGACTCAGCCCGGATGCCACGGCGGACTTATCGATTACCTTAACTAATTTTAACGAGCCGCCGAAGGTATCGTTAATCAACACTATCACAGCTTTACCTGAAAATATCGACACGATCTACCCTATCAAGGTCGCTGATATCGTTGTAACAGATGATGGTCTTGGAACCAACATCCTGAGCCTTTCAGGAACCGATGCTTCATCGTTTCATATCGATGGTACCGAGCTTTTTCTGAATGCAGGGATAACTCTCAATCAAGGGGCCGATCTTGAAGCATATCTGAATGATCCTTCGTGTGCGGCTTATTGGCGATTTGAACAAGGCGAATTAGGTTCCGATAGTGTCGGCACGAACCATCTTGGTGTGTATGGGGCCCAGGCCAATACCAATGACTTCATAGAAGGTGGTGCATCGGTCGGATTTTCTGGAAGCGCCGACCGGCTCATGTGTCTTGACAGCGATCTGGACCCGGGCTTCCCGATGAAAAGTGATGGCGTAAACAAGAATATTACCATGATTCAGTGGATTAAATTTACTCAATTAGGCCCCACTGTCAACGTGTTGTGGGCGAAGCATAAAGATGGAAATGTTGTGTACAGATTATTAGCTTATGCTGATGGAAGGATACGAATATCCTCAGGGTACGAGGGTGGATTTTTAAGCCAGGAGCACGACTGGTTTGGCAGTTCCATACAAACAGATAGATGGTATTTTATAGCTTCGACTTATCAGCATACCGATCGTTCTTATCGCGTACAAATTTACGATTACGCCGCAGATGATTTCCTCGATGATGATTTAACCGGGAATTTCGATCATGACGTCGATGTGGGTGATGTAGGCGATGGATATTTTATTCTCAGTTACGCTTCACCAACCTTATCTTTTAAGGGATTAATGGATGCCTGTATTGTTTTCAATCGGGCGCTTTCGGTTCAAGAGCTTGAAGACATCAGGTTGGGTATGTTCGGTGAAGGTCAGGGAAATGCCGCCTTGGAAGTAACAGTGGAGGTGGATGATCCGACGATTCTTACTACACCTGACGATACGGATTCGTTGTCGATTACGATAACAACCGATGAAGCGAATACTGCCCCGGCTCTGGAAACGATTGGCGATAAAACCGTCAGCGAGGGCGATCTTTTGAGCTTCACGGCTATTGCTACAGACAGCGATATACCTGCTAACGTTCTGACGTTCAGCTTGATTGATGCTCCTTCCGGCGCGGCTATCGATCCTGTCACAGGAGAATTTACCTGGACGCCAGGTGAAGAGCAGGGTCCGGATGCCTATTTGGTAATAATCCGGGTGACTGACGACGGCACACCAAACCTCTATGATGAAGAGACTATTACTATAACGGTCAATGAAATAAACGCTGCCCCGGTTCTAGCGGCGATTGGCGATAAAACCGTTGAACAGGGCGATCTTTTGAGCTTCACAGCGGTTGCCACAGACAGCGATATACCTGCCAATGCTCTGACGTTCAGCCTGATTGACGCTCCTTCCGGCGCGGCT
>Ga0209536_100007363_pt1 | contig 16701 bp, 15 predicted proteins | sample DeeMarSeWOR28_12_FD_187461 | JGI IMG/M metagenome (GOLD analysis project Ga0209536, IMG submission 187461) | Marine sediment microbial communities from White Oak River estuary, North Carolina - WOR-2-8_12 (SPAdes) (version 2) | ecosystem: Environmental > Aquatic > Marine > Intertidal zone >... | reverse complement strand
CAAAGTTGTAGAGTTGCTCAAAGGAGTAAAAATCGCTCTTAATCTTTTCTCCTGTGGTCTTATTAGTGTTTTCGATGTCAGAGTTTATATAAGTTAATTCGGTTCGAAAGTTAACTCCTTCGGCACAGACATTTATCGCCGAGAAAATGCTCAGGAATATGACAGCCGGCAGCAGCCATATGAAGAGGTAATCGCCCCGCCTCATACGCTATTTCTCGCCCATGACAACGACTTGGTAAGCCCCCTCATCAAGTTCTATTTCAGCCACAATCCTTTTGCTGGTAAGGTTGATTTTTTGCAGTAATCTTCTGCCCGGCAGTATTACAAAGAGAGTATGCTCCTGCCGATCAATGGTCATAAAAGCGGCCTTGCCTTTTACCCCAATAGTATCTATAAACATCGAAGTGGATGGCTCGACAATGGTGATCTCACCGCCAAATTTCTTCCCCACCAATACAAGGCCTGTGCTGAAGTCCACTTTTACGGAAAGAGCGCCCGTGCCAACAAATATTTTTCTGATCAAGGTAAACTGGGAAGGGTCTATAACTAAAAGATTGGGCGTATCTCTGGTGATAACGTAAAGATTGTCGCCAGCCGGACTGAAAGCTGCTTGCAGTGGAGACCCCTCAACTCCTGTGGTCAAGGAAACCGTTCTTTGGGTTAGGTCCACCACAGAAATGCTGCTCGACAAGGTGTTCATGACGTAGGCTCTAAAACCAGACCGGTCCACTGCCACTGAGGTCGGTCCTTCACCGACTCGGACCCTGCCAATCTCAAACATGGAGATAGCGTCTATGATACTCACAGTATTCGACTTGTGATTGACAGAAACCAGGGTTCTGCCATCCGGGGTAAGGACGAGATCGATGGGCTCGTCGCCAAGGTTAAGTCTTAGACTGCTGATCATGTTCCCTTTAAAAACATCGTACACCTCTATGGCGTCATCTCGTGATATGGCGACATAAGCTCTCGCACGTCTCTGATCCAGAGCGATACCCTTGGGTCCCCAGCCGGTTGCTATGCTATTTACGACTCTCATGGTTTGTTTGTCGAAAACTGAAACAAGGTTTGAATCTGAATTGCTCACATAGCCTGTGAGATTTGTGAGTATCCGTTCCGGTTTTTCCAGAGAGAAACTGGGGGTGAAACGAATAGCCGAGGTGACAGCCCCTGAAGGGTTGAAGGTGAGAAACAGGGTCAAGGCTTTCCTCCGCACTATCTCGAACACCTGTGGAGCACCAACCGGCTCCTCCGGAACCAAGAGAGCTATCTCACCCTCTTCGCTCTGCACGAATGCATTCTTGACTCTGATGGACAACCCCCTGTATGAGCCCGGTGGAAGAGTCCCTGTGGCCAGGAGCTTCTGTCGTCCGGTAAGATCCGCCCCCCGGAGTTCATGGACCGACAGTGAAAGGGGTATTTCGCTGCCGTCCGTCTTGATGGCGTAGATCCCCTCGACTGCGAAGCGGAGCCTCTGTGCCTCCTGCGGCAGGGGTTGAAGGTAGATGATAAGTTCTCCCATATCTGTTAGAACCGGCTTTGGTGGGGTTCTTGCGGGTACGCAACCTGCTAGGAGAAAGAGGAGGAGCACGATGAAATTATACCTGATCTGTCCCATGGCAAACTTCCTCTATTACTATGTGCCAAAGCCACCGGCTGAACCGATGGCGTAGTTTGGCTATCAGGAAAGGCAAGAGAGCGCCAGTGAGCAAGGAGAAGACCGTTTCAGCCCGGAAGACCCACCCATCTAATGGGGGGCAGCAATGGGTACTGTGAGGCGGAATAGCCAGAGGCGATAGGTGTTCACCTTCTTGCCCATTCACACCTATCACGGTAATGAAAAAGTCAGTGAGCCGACTCATTCTCCTCTGGAATGTCTTTTCCAAGGTAGATTTTACTCTATCATTTCTCCTCGCCAATCAACCGTCCTTGACAGAGCCATAATCAGGAAACGAACTGTCGCCAAAGCATTCAGAGAACATTGTAGAAACCAGTATAACAGGTAATAATACCACATGGAAAAACTTGAAAACTACCCACATGTTGCTAAATGCTGAACCCCAAGTAGGCGGGCGCGGTAGCTTACCATCCAACAATGCGGTGGAGATGGTGATTTCCGCATCAGGACCGGCTAAAAAAAAAGGCTGAGGGTTACGCTTACCCTCAGCCTCAATGATCGCACCGAAATTCAGATTAATCCTGAATGTGGCACTTGTTACAAAGCGACCTCTGTCCATCTCCGAATGTGGTAGCGATGTCAATTCTATCACCACCATAGTAGTAGCCTTCCTGGGCGCCATAGGGATAATTGCCAGCACTCGGATTGGGAAGCGAGTCAACGAGTAACTCTTCTTCAAAGTCCCATCTACCCGCGTTTTTAAAACCGTTGGCATGCGCCCTGTGGCAGGTCAGGCACATGACGTTGGAATTAGAATCCGGACCCGTTGTGCCATTCGGATCGAGCATGCCCACGTACCCAGCCTGGTTGTAGGTCACACCTCTCTCGAAGGGAACAAGCCCGAGATAGGAAGTGGCCTGACTACCAGTCAGGTCTCCGGTTGCAACATATCTGTTATAGTTAGACGCCTCACCGTTCAGGTGGGCGTCATCTGCGGCCGGGTGACGGTGTGCGCCCGAGCTCGAAGCATCAAGGCCCTCGTGACAGTTGGCGCACCACTCGGACATCCCTGAGCCGTAGTCCACCTTTGAACCGTAATAGCCGTTGTCGTTGCTGGCATAGGCGATGGGCGCAGGGTCGCTGAAGGATTTAATAGCACCTGTAGGGTTGTAACCGGTGGTGCCCAAGAGCCGGTAGTTACCCATCACCCCAGTGGAAAGATCCACCGGATCGCCCCCTGAAGTATTGCCTCCATAAGAACCGCTAACCACAATGGGCGGATAGGTGTTTCCGGTGCGCACTATCTTGCCGTGGGGGTCATGGCAGCTGGAGCAAGAAAGATCGGCTGCCGGAAAGCCGTTCATGCCGCTGGATGTGGGGGCTGCTGTGAGGATGGTGGACTCGGTGTAGCCAAAGTCTTGAGCTACAATGTTGTGGCCGAATTCCTCTCCCTTCCAAGTTTGTACAGTTCCCCTGATTACGGGCTTATAGTCATTTTGCAGCCAGTAGAAGTCCCCCCCGGCGGTACGAAGGGGATTCGCGTCGCCAGCCTTACTTGCGACGTGATAACTTCCAAAACGAACAGGACCATGGCAGCTCAGGCAGGTCGAGCTGGCATCGCTGCCTATGGTAAGGGAACTATTGAGACCTGTTCCAGGTGCAGTACCGTCGATTACGGCTTGACCGTTCTCCGAGTTGTGCATGGTGTGGCAGCCATCGCAGTGCGCCACGCCACCCCCGTGGAAGGCCAGAACATTTCCGCCTAGGGCAAGGGTTATCATAGCTGCTGCCATCATAACCATTAGTAACTTAATGAATTTCATCTCCTTGTTTTCCTCCTTTCATTTTGTTTATTCTTCAGCTTTTGTTTTTACTCTTCTTTTTTACTCTGCATCACCCCCTTGCTTATTTGAATATTTGCTCCAATATAGCGTTATCAAAGTTATTTATAGGTTATTTGAAAAACGCTAACTCCTCGGTCTCTTACCTGTGAAATATAAAGTCTCCCCTTGGAATCCAGCGCTAGATCGTTGGGGCCCATGAGGTTGTCGCTCCTGTAGCCGCGGTAGCCGAACTCTTTCAGAAAATTGAAATCTTCATCAAAAATCAGGACCACACTCCGTAATCTGTCGGCCACATAGTAATGGTCCCTACCGTCTGCCACTATCCCTCCCACAATGCCAAACCTCCCGGGAGCGCTACCTGGGCTGCCAAAGGCTACGATCTGCCTGTCAGGAGACAGCTTGAAGGCGAGAAAATAGGGTGGAATGGTAAAAAGTATGTTTCCTTCATGGTCAACACTGAAGCCGCCCACGCCTGCATCGCTCCCCTTCTGCTTTTCTCGGACAAAAGGTTCGGTGAGCGGTCGGAGATCATAGCCGTTCCGGAAGGAGCAATGTGCGTCTGTCACTACTATTCTCATAGAGTTTGAATCCAGTAGATAGAGCAGCCCTTCCCGGTAGACTAGACGATCGGCATTAAAATCTGAGAAATCAGGAGGAAAATTCTTGAATTCCAGGTTTGATAGATATTCTCCCCTAAAATTATAAAGAAAAACTGAAACGCCTAAACCATTTCTTGAAAGTAGGAAGATGTTTCCATCTTCTTTGACCGCTAGATCGATGGCTGAATTAAGATGATCGTCAGCATCTAATCGATAAATTTCCATGCCGTGATCGTTAAAAACTCGTACATCTGTGGTGCTGGCACCAGAGATATAGATCTCGTTTCTTTCTTCATCTACCGCAATATTCGCCCAGTTGTAACCTATAGGGCCGTTGAAATTGGATAGACTGAAGAGAAAAGATGTTTCCACCTCTGCCGAGACATTGTTTGAGTAAGCAAAAAAACAAGCAAAACTCATAATCAGCGTGACCATAAGGAATTTCTGTCTGACTGAAATCATTGGTTTGAATTTGGACTGTCTTATTTCCATTTTCTCAGATATCGATTTTATTGTCGGCTTTCGGGTAAATAGTTGCTAGCTATCCAAAATTAGTGGAGCAACTATGCGGCTAAATTATTTAGCACATCGGTACGGTTTTCCTGTGATCGTCAAGAATATGGGTAAGCATGAGATGAACAACGCAACAAGCATGCCAGAGGGTGGCTCCAAAATAAATATGAACAGTTATAAGTACTTATAGTTTTTAATGGCTGTTCGCTCGTGGCCCGTATACGGTGATATCCCCAACTTTATCCGGTGATTTCACCGGAGTCAATGTAATGATGAGTTTTCCTTCTATGAACGTTTTCTTGCCGGTCTCTTTATGTTAAGATAGCGGTCGTGAAAGCAGTCACACCACCAAACCACTTTTTAAGGAACCACAGTTTGCCTCTTAAATTTCAAGCCCAGACCGCGGTGAGCACAGAAAGCTGGAAAAGAATGAAGCCAATGAGACAAGCTGTCTTCGTTACGGTAATTTGCTTATTATTTGCGGCACTGCCGGGGTATGCAGCTGAAGGGAATCTGCCGGTAATTGACGGAAAGATAGCAGTGGCCACCGTTAATGAAGAGCCGATCACCCTTGAAGAGCTCAATAAGGCAATCGGAGCCTCACATGCTGAGCGCTCCGGTAAGAAAGAGGCAGGGCGTATCGATTACTCCGCTATTGTGAATCGCTTGATCAACACGAGACTTATTCTGCTGGAAGCTAGAAATATGGGGATTCATGATCTGCCGGTAGTCAAAGATATGGTTGATAGCTACTCAAAGGAAAGCCTCATGGTCCTGTTACTCGAAGACCATGTGAAAGATGTAAGGGCGAAGGACGATGAGGTGGAGGCGGTTTATAAAAAAGGTGTCAGGGAATGGAAGATAAGGTCGGTTAGCTTTGGAAAAGAGGACGAGGCGACGAAGATCGCTGGGGAAATGCAGGGAAACAAAAGTTTCGATGAGATTGTAAGAAAAGCTGTTGAGGACGGTATTGCAACAGGGGAAGACGAGGGATTTTTGAAATACAAAGATCTCAAGCCGGCGCTAGCCAGTCTGGTTGCCAAGATGGAGGTAGGCTCTGTAAGCCCCGTCGTCTCTGTCGCTAAAGATACATTTGTAATCTTTAAACTCGAAGAGGTGCGCTACCCTGAAGAACTGGACTCTGATGCATGGGAAAAGGCTGAAACCCAAGTGGTCAATCAAAAAAAAGTCAAGGCTGCCAGAGATTACTTAGATGAATTGAAAAAAAGATATGTAACGATGAATGAGAAACTCCTTGAAGATTTGGATTATCAAGCCGAGAAACCGGGTTTTGAAAAACTCTTGCAAGACACTCGAGTGATTGCTGAGATCAGTGGGGAGGAAGCAATTACAGTTGGAGACTTGAGCAGGGCTTTAGAAAAAAAGTTTTACCACGGGGTTGAGGTGGCCATTAAGAATAAGAAGATCAATGATGCTAAGAACCAGGTTATGGAAAGTATTTTGGAAAAGCGGTTATTACTCAAAGAAGCATTAAAGAAGGGTTTTGGGGATACCGAGATATATAGAAACAGGGTCAGAGAATATGAAAATACAGTGGTCTTCGATACATTTGCGAAGATGGTTATTATTCCCGACATCAGGTTAAAGGCTGCGGAACTAAGAGATTATTATGAGAAGAACGCTGCTGAATACACAAATCCCGAGATGATGAGAATCAACAGCCTGGTATTCCGCAAAAAGAGTGACGCGGTGAATGCTCTTGATAACCTGGTAAAAGGTACAGACTTCACCTGGTTGAGTTACAATGCCGCAGGTCAAGTGGATAAAAGCACTACGGGGCTTTTAGATTTTGCAGGAAAACTCCTTACCGTGAACAGTTTGCCGGAAGGTGTGCGCAAGGCTGTATCAGGGGCCAAACCCGGAGATTTCAGGCTATATGCAAGCCCAGAAAAGTATTATTATGTTTTGTACATATACCATCTGGTCCCCGCCAAGCTACAGCCCTTTGAAGATGTTAAAGAAAAAATCGCCAAAGAAGTCTTTAACTACAAAGTCAGAGAAGCAGTTGAGCTTTATGCCGACAAGCTCAAGGAGTACTATCCGGTCAAGAGCTATGCGAAGGATCTGCAGTAGAGAGCAAGCCAAATCCAATAGGGCAGGCATCAGCTCTGACTGCCAGTCCACGGGGAATATTGGCAACGATTATTTCTTTTGCTCCGCAGGATAACTACATGCCCCCTCTCCCCTCAAGGGGAGAGGAGATTTTTGCGGAGCTAAGTGAACAGGCGCTATTGGAATACTGGAAAGGATTTAAATTCGTAGTGAGAGTGAGAGTGCCTTCATTGAATATACAGCGCATATATTTTGTGGTTGGAATCATACTTCTCCTGTGCACGGTTGTTTACCTTGCCGCCTGCGCTCCCACCCCCAAAAAAAGAACCTTCGTCCGCAAGGAGTGTCTCGACTGTCACACTAAGTTTGCCGACACCTACCTCAAAATGAAAGATGTCCATGCAGTGGTCAAAGAGAGAAAATGCGAGGAATGCCATCTGCGGCACGGCATCGTTCCCAAGCTTCTCCTCAAACAGCCGGGGAATCAGATCTGCTATACCTGCCATGAAAGAAAGGTTTTGGGACTTGAAAGATCTGTAGTGCATACAGCATTGAAAAAAGGAAAATGCACCAGCTGCCACAACCCCCATGCCTCCCAGGCAAGCCACCTCCTCAAGGCGGAAGGCAAGGAGACCTGTTACCAGTGCCACAACAAGGAGAACTACGAAAAGAAAGTAATTCATCAGATCTTACAGAAACAAGCCTGCGACACCTGTCATCTCTCTCATAGCTCGGATAAGGCCAATCTTCTCAAAAATGATGAAATTGCCCTTTGTGTTTCCTGCCACGACAGTAATAAGGCAACCTTCAAGAAAGCACATGCAGATTATCCTGTGGAGACTTCGTCCTGTAATAGCTGCCACAATCCCCACTCTTCATTGCAGCCCAACCTTCTGAAAACAAGCACCCATCCTGTCGTGGCCAAAATCGGTTGCGAAAAGTGCCATAAACCTTCCGCATCTCAGAAGCCCTTCGAAACTACGCAAAAGGGCAGCAAGCTCTGCTACGAGTGCCACAAAGCGTCAGACCTCAAGGCTGGTGGCGATATCGAGCACGTACCCTTTCAAAAAGGAATGTGTAATTCCTGTCATAATCCCCATGCTTCGGAGAATTCGACTCTGCTTGCCAAAAAGGGCAGAGAACTGTGCTTTACATGTCATGAGGGCAAAAGCGTGCCGGTTGAAGTCCCCCATAAAGTGGTCACAACCGAAAAGGAATGTCTTTCCTGCCATGTGAGACACGCTGCCGACAAGCAGAAACTTCTTTTGGCAAAAGAGCCAGGCCTATGCTACTCATGCCATGAGAAGACAAAAGAGGCTCTAAAAACCCTTAAGCCGCACAAGCCTTTTACTGAGGGAAGGTGTAGTGCATGTCACAATTCCCACGGGTCGAATTTTCCCGGCATGCTAAAAGACAGGATGGACATCACCTGCTACAGATGTCACGTTGAAGCTGAAATAAAATTTACCAGGACAAATACCCATAAACCTGTAAGCGACGGTAGCTGTGGCAGTTGCCATAGGTCTCATGGAGCAAATCAAGAAAAACTACTCATAGCCGCTTCTGATGGTCCAAAACTATGTGAAAATTGCCACGGCGAGATGATGAAAGAGGTTAGTGAAGGTTCGAACCACGAATTTTTCAAGAATGGCAAGTGCTTTAAATGTCATGATGCTCACGCAAGCAACATCCCGGGGATGATCGTGGCAAAACAGGGATTTCTCTGTTATTCATGTCACGGCACGGACCCAGGCCAGGAAGTAAAGAATATCAAGAGCAAACACTCCCCCGTGGTCGCTGGCGAATGCACAGCATGCCACAGTCCTCACAAAGCAAATCTCGACTCTCTTCTCCTGGCAAACCATCCTGATCTTTGCCTGAGCTGCCATACAGGGCTGAAAGCGAGGATGTACGGCGAGGATAAGGATAGCTCAGTTGCTCGAGTTGGTGGTTCAGGTGAAAGCGGTACTCAAGACAAAGCTTCAACAAAGATATACGTGCATGCAATATCTGACCTTGAAAAGTGTCAGACGTGCCACAAACCGCACTTCTCAGAAGAACTTGCCCTGATTGTCGATCCTATTCAACCCTTGTGCGGCAAATGCCATGATTACAAAGAGACTTCATTTAGCAAGGCCCACATTGATGTTGGTGCTGAAGAGATGGATTGCAGGAACTGCCATGCCCCCCACACTTCAAAGTACGCAAAATTTTTTAAAGAGGAAGTGCACAAACCCTTCTTGGACAAGGCTTGCAAGGATTGCCACATAGTTGAAGATCGCTGAAAATGAAAAGTCTGGATTTTAATTTTAAATACGCAACTCTTTTTACCGTCTACGTGGTATTTTCCCTAGTTGTTGTCAAACCGGCTTACCCAGAGGGTAAATTTAAGCTCAGACCAGGCGCCAAAGGGAAAATTTGTTTGAAATGTCATGAGACCTTTAAGCAAACTCTCAAGAGTCGTTATGTGCATCCACTTTTGAAGAAAGGGAAATGTACCGGATGCCATGTTCCTCACACATCTTCCCACAAGAATTTATTGACCGCAGACACCACAAAGCTCTGCTACGAATGCCACAAAAAGGTGTTGCCAGAGAAGGCCCGCAGCGCCCACAAGGTTGTGGTCGAAGCCAATTGTAACAAGTGTCACAACTCGCATGGCTCGAACAACAAGTTTATTCTGATAAAATCAGGGAATGAACTCTGTTTTGATTGCCATAAAGACATAAGTGACAACATCAAGAATGTTCGATTCAAGCACAAATCTCTGGAGAAAGACAAAGGCTGCCTCAACTGCCACAACCCTCACGCCTCAGCCAAATCAAATTCCTTATTGAGAAATAGTATGCCTTCCCTTTGCATAAAGTGCCACAAAACCAACAAATCCACTTTTAGACAGCAGCACATGAATTACCCTGTAGCAAAGTCGGACTGTAGCTCCTGCCACAATCCACATGGTTCCAATAAGAGGGGAATGGTATTCGATGTGGCTCACTCTGACGTTGCTAGAAGAAAGTGCACGACCTGCCACCAGATAGCCCCTTCACTAAAAACCAAGCAACCACCATCTCAGCTGTGCAGGGAATGCCACAAAACGATGGCAAACCAAACCTTCACGAAAAAGCGGGTGCACTGGCCCGTAGTTGATAGTGTTAGTTGCTTGCATTGTCACGGGCCTCATGCGACGAAAGAGCAGAAGCTTTTAAAAGATCCCCAACTACAGGTTTGCGGGGAATGTCACGCGGATACAGTGGAACTCCAGGAAGCGTCGAAGAAGAATCCAAACAATGATAAATTGTGCGAACCCGTCAAAACGGGTAATTGCACAAGCTGTCACTCTCCTCACGCTGCAGACAATGTTTTACTGGTAAACGAGGCGTCTATCAGTTTTGACATTTGTGCTCGTTGCCATCAATGGGAGACCCACTCGACCCATCCCATTGGGGAAAAATTTATAGACATAAGAGATAAGAACCTATCTGTGACATGCCTGAGCTGTCACCGAGCTTGCGGGACAGGAAACAATCCGGCTATGTTGACTTTCAGTTCCACCTATGAACTATGCATCCAATGCCACGTAGAACGTAGAAGATGACCAAAATGAGAAAATGTTGTAGGAAAATCTCTTTGGCAGCAACTAGCATGCTGGTTCTGGCCTCAGTTGTGACCATGTCTTCCAGTGGGGCTGAGGTAAAGTTCAGATATGTTACTTCATTATACTCTGATGATAAAAACATACCTCTCAAGCAACCCGAAGGCGTCGCCTCAGATGGCAAATCTCTTCTCCTTGTTGCTGACACCGGAAACGGCAGGCTCCTGAGATATATCTTTAAGGACGGCTTCTTGGAGGCTGAAATAGTTGAAATCAGAAGCCCTCAACTATTTTATCCCGTTAAGACAGAAATCAATTCAAGAGGTGAAATCTACACCCTTGATCGCAAGCAGCGGAGCATTGTCCGCTTGTCTTCTGAGGGAGAGTTTCGAGGCTATCTCAACCCCGCGGGACTGCCTTCCCCGGCCGCATATGTTCCCCGTAGTTTTACTATCGACAAAAATGACAACTTCTACATTTTGGACATACTTTCCGAGCGGGTCCTGATACTCGATCCCGGGGGAAAGTATGTGGGTCAAATAAAATTTCCTCAAGGATACGGATTTTTTTCTGACATAGCGGTGGACGTCAATGGCACTGTTCTATTGGTGGACGGCGTCAATGCTCTGGTGTTCTCTGCCGCCATAAACTCTGCGGCCTTTTCCCCTCTGACGGAAAGCCTGAAACAATATGTAAGATTCCCGGCCAGCTTGACCACGGATGACAGAGGGCGTATTTACCTGGTGGATCGGAATGGCGGCAGCATTACGATTTTAGGGCAGGATGGTATTTTTGTGGAAAGACAGTCAGGCCTGGGCTGGAAAGAGGGCCAGTTGAATTATCCAGCTCAAATATGCATCAACGCTAAGGGAGAGATTTTTGTCGCAGACACCAGGAACAGCAGGGTTCAGATATTTAAAGTTTTTGAATAAGTAGGCATTCTCCGCAAGTCAGCAATCCCCCTTTGATGAGAGGGAGGGATTTTCAAACCAGCATAAGTTTGACCTTAAATTCATTTTGAGAGGTAGAATCGTGAAAAAGAATTTTATCGTATTACTGACCGCCCTGGCCCTGGCTATTGGCTGTCAGGACAAAGCTCCGAAAACTGAGAAACAACCCGTTCAGGAAAAGTCTGCCGTTGACGAAGCCGCTGCAGGCGGTTTTACCGGTACGGCGTTGGAATCCATCAAGGCCGACCGCTATACCTACGTCCAGGTGGATACCGGTACTGAGAAGATCTGGGCTGCAACTCCCGAATTCCGCGCCAAGGTGGGAGATACGGTGGTAGTGCCCAAGGGGCTGGCCATGCAGAACTTTCACAGCAAGACCCTAAATCGCGATTTTGAAGTGGTCTACTTTGTCGGCGCTATCATGGTGGAGGGGAGTGACCAGGGACTGAACCAGCAAGCGCAGAAGGGCATCGCTCATCCCGCAGTTGGCGACAAGGGCAGCAAACCCGAGGTTCAGATCAGCAGCCTAGAAAGGGTCGAAGGCGGTATAACCGTGGCCGAGATTTTTGCCGGTAAAAAAGATCTGGCCGGCAAGCAGATCCTGGTGCGCGGCAAGGTAGTCAAGTTCCTTCCCGAGATTATGGGCAAGAACTGGCTCCACCTGCAGGACGGCAGCGGCAGTGAGGGGAGCAATGATCTGACCGTTACCACCGGAACCAGGGTAAACGTTGGCGATGTGGTGCTGGCAAACGGCGTACTCTCGGTAGACCGAGATTTTGGCTTCGGTTACGAGTACGAAGTCATTCTTGAGGATGCCAAGGTTACGGTGGAATGAACAGTAAATGGAAGGGCGCAAAGAGCATCCTTCGGCAAGCTCAGGACCAGCAGCACAGAGCGTCTCTAGGACTAGGAACTAAACACTAGGCACAAGAAGCAATAATGCTGCGGCGATCTTCGGCAAGGGAGGCGCAGCAAATCCCCCTCGGTCCCCACATTCGGCGAGCTCATGTCGAGCCGCTTTGCCAAAGGGGGAAGATGACTTGTTTGCCTAAGAGATATCCCATTTAGTGCCCCCCTTTCGTAAAGGGGGGTTGGGGGGATTTTTGGGGGCGCCACCCTTTCGAGTTGGCTCACAGAACAAAGCCACCCCGGCGTCGGGGTGGCTTCTTTATTGCCTACTGGGCAGGGCGCCATTCGTCTTCGATAATTCACTTCGGCCAGCGGCGAGCCACACCAATACCACCACCAAATAGGATCAGGAAGGTGCCAAGCCAGAGCACCGTCATGCCGGGTTTTATGCTGACCTCGGCAATGAAGGCAGGCGGACTTTTTTCAACAATTTGATCCTGGCCGGATGCAGGGCCCTGGTAATCAAGGACGATGCTTCCCGAACTTGCCTCTATGCGGGTAAGGCTGAGATAAGCCTCAGCAGGTCCCGGTAGTTTAACCCGGCTTGAGGTATTCCCTTCTTTGCCCATGGTGAGGACCGGTTTCAGAGTTAGAGGGTCTTCGCCCTTGTAAGAAACCACGATATCGGCTCCCACGCTTACACCCTGGCCTTCCTTCTTAGCCATCATGCCTGATATGTCAAAGCCAACAAAGGTTATCTCGTAGTCCTCAAACTGAATTTTCTGTTGCTTTTTCAGCTCAAACTGCTTTCTACTAACAGAGCGACTCTCCTCCTTGCCGGGTTGGAAATCCACCGGCGAGATGTAAAGATCAGACACCAGTCCCCGCCGAATATGAGGCCGGGTGAAACGCATGCCCTGGCCATCTCGCCTGTTTTCGGAGCGAATATCGGGCTGGGCAACGAATTGAGTGTTGCCTTTCTTGACATCCAAAGGAAGATCCAATCGCACCCCTTTCGGCTCCCTGATAAACTTCGGGCCACTGAATTTCATCTCATAGCCCAGGGCAGGTTCCATCTGGCCTTGGGGCAACAGTACCTTTTCAGACCGATCATAGACAGATGAAGCTATGATGCCCACAAACATCAAACCCACCCCCAGATGGGCGATGGCTCCGGCCGACATGGTAAATTTCTTCCTGATAAGCGTTATAGCAAGATGTAAATTCACGCCCACAGCAGCCCCGGCAAAAATCGCAAGCAGCAGCAGAACCAAACCCGGATAGCCGTGATAAAGGGTGATGGTCCCAGACAATACGGCGCCCAGCAAAGCCCAGATCAGTTTGCGCGAGAGTTTTGCAAAATCGTTTTTCCCCCAGGCCAGCAAAGGTACAAAGCTCAACAGCAGCACCATGAGCAGCGCCAGCGGTAAGTTGGTATCCACGTAAAATTGAGTGGAAACCTTGGAGGCTTTTTCCGCCAGCCTGGTTATCAGGGGCGCAGATGTCCCCACGCCGGTTAAAAGCGCAGAAAGACAGAGGATGATCATGGCGGCCATGAGGCCAAATTCCCTGGAAAAGTAGCTAAAAGCAGCTCCCTTATCCGCGACGGGAATATCCCTGACCCGAGTTACAAAAAACCATAGGGTGATGGCCAAAAAACCGAACATGAAAAAAACCAACCAGCCGGTAATGCCCAGATCCTGAAAAGAATGAACCGAGAAATCAGCTAGAATTCCGGAGCGGGTGAGAAAGGTACAGTAAATAATGAGGAGAAACGAAACAGCGGCCAAAATGAAATTGGTTTTACGCAACTTGCGCCGCGACTGCTGCAAGATCATGCCATGCATCAGGGCAGCGCCTGCCAACCATGGCAGAAGGGAGGCGTTTTCCACTGGGTCCCAGCCCCAATAGCCTCCCCAACCCAGAACCTTATAAGACCAGAAGCCGCCGATGATTATTCCGGCCCCCAGGCTCAAAAAAGCGAAAACCGTCCAGGGCAGAGTAGGTCTTATCCAGTTGTCGTACTCCCGCCGCCAGAGGGCGGCGATGGCATAGGCAAAAGGGATGGTGAATGCTGCATAGCCCAGAAATACCACGGGCGGGTGGATTACCATCCAGGGGTCCTGCAAGAGCATGTTAAGGCCCTGACCGTCAGCAGGTGTGGTGGCGAGCATTTTGAAAGGGCTCTGCTTGATCAACAAAATCGTTAGAAACAAATTGTTCAAGTTGTAGATGAACATGACCTGGGGTTCCATTTCCCCAGCCATATGCATGAGGAAAATACCAAGCCAAGCTCCCATCAAAACCCAGAACAGGAAACTTCCCTCCTGACCGGCCCAGAAAGAGCTGATCAAATATTGCAGGGGGAGGTCGCGAGAGGAATAGTTGGCCACATAGCTGTAGATAAATTCATGCTTGAGTATGGCCAGCATCAGGAATATGGAGGCAAGGGTTATCAAGGCCACAAAACCGGTAAAGCTGTAGCGAGCCACATTCTGGGCCAAGGTGTCATCTTCTCTGGAATTCAAAACCCAATAGCATCCAGACGAGATTCCTATGGCAATGAGTCCCAACCAGATTGTAAGTTCACCGAGATTGTTCATTCTCCTTTAACCCGCCCTTCGTATTTTGTGGGACATTTGACCAGTAGTTCACTGGCCAAGAACGTTTGCTTTTCCGGCTGGTATTTTCCAATGGCTACCACCTTGGTGACATTGTCAAAGTTTCCAGGCCTCGGCCCGTCATATTCCACCTTCATTTCGTCGCCGCCATCTTCGCGCAAGGTAAAGAGCAAATTGTTGTTTTTCAGGTCATACCTGTCAGTGCCTGTCACCACAACGCCGGCTACCTGCACGGGTCGGTTGCTTGCCTTGGCCTCGCTGACGGTCACGTAACTGGTTAAGGTGGATTTAAAAGAATACATTGCCATGGCCAGGGCCAAAATAATGACAAGGCCACCAATGACGTACGATTTTTTCATCTTTTTATGTCCTGTGAGGTGTCTTCCAGTTTTCTGATCTTTCTATCCAAGATGAACAGATAAAAGGCTATACCAAACCATATGATCAGATTGACACCCAAGACGAAGTTTAACCCTTCTTTCATCTTTTTTCTCCCTCTTGCCTTAATTTTTCTGTGATAATAAATTCAGGTTCTTGCCTGCCCTCCAATCTTAATAACCTTATTTTTAACCTCAGCATCCAAACGAACAGTCCGGTGTAGGCAAACAAGGAGCCCAAAAAGACCTTCAAGGTTTTCGGGTCCATGCCGGGGTTTGCTGGATTCATGGTGTCTTCAGGGTGTAGGGAGGCTGTGATCCTGGGGACCACAAAGACCAGGAAAGGCACGGTCACAAAGGCAAGTATCGAATAGACCGCGGCGAACACGCGTCTTTTTTCCGGATCAGGCACTGCGGAGCGCAGGGCAAAATAAGCCCCGTAAATCATCAGCAATATGACAATGGAAGTTTGTCGGGGGTCCCAGTTCCAGAATGAACCCCAGGTGGCTTTGGCAAATATGGAGCCGGTTGCGGTGGCAAGAATACAGAACAACAGTCCAAGTTCTGCGGCTGAGAGAGCCACATAGTCGACTCTAACCCTCCGTCTGGCCAGATACATACAGCTTGCGACCATGGAGAGCAAAAAAGACAGCGTTGCCACCCAGGCCTGGGGAACGTGAAAAAACAGAATGCGAGAAGTCTGCCCAGGGAAACCTGCGGCCGCCCCGGCGTACAAAAAGGCAGCAACGATCATAGCCGTCATCCACAGTGTCAATAAAACTTTAACGATCATTTCATTCAAACCCTTCACTCTTCCCAAATCAGGGGAAACAGGAATAACGACATAATAATCATGATAACTGTATAAGCAACAGCAATTCTAACTTCTGGCCAGCCTGCGGTGTTCATGCCGTCGGCTGCCCTCTCGCACCCTTTGATGGCGGTGATCATAAGGGGCAAAAGCAGCGGAAACGAGAGGACAGAAAAAAGGGCTCCCCGGGCGCTCGCCTGAGCTATCATGGCCGCCACTATTGAGGTGCCGGCACCCAGGCCAAAACCACCGGTGATGATCATGGCTGTAAAAAGACCGGGATGCTTTATCTTGTAATTCATCATCAGAATGAACGAGGGTACGATAATTATTTCCAAAGCTCCCAAGAGTGTTAAGTTGAAAAACAGTTTTCCCAGAAACACCGCCTGAGGGCGGGCAGAGAGTTTGAGTACATCCATGGTCCCTGCTTCTTCTTCTTTGACAAAGGAGCGAGAAAGGCCGGAGAGAGCGGAGAAAACCAGGATGATCCACAGCAGCACCGAGTAGAGGAAGGGCTTCTCGGCTTCTGCAATCCGGAATGATCCTATGGAGAAACTCACGGCTATCAGGGTAGTCACCGCAAACATCAGGATGGCATTGACGGCGTAACGGGTCCTGAATTCACCGCGTAAATCCCGGAGCCAAATTGCTAGTGCTTCATTGAGATAGGTTGATTGCCCGGTCCGCGTAATCCACCTCCCTCTTCTCATTGGATGCGATCACAGTCACTCCCTGCTGCCGCTGTTGCAGAATAATGTCCTCAACGATTTTCATGCCCTTGCTATCCAGGTTGCATCCTGGCTCATCCAGCAACAGCAACCGGGGATTGTGGAGGAGAGCTTGAACCAGTTTCA